>Ga0056128_1010748_pt1 | contig 11372 bp, 4 predicted proteins | sample WorMetLIZISLAND2_FD_71113 | JGI IMG/M metagenome (GOLD analysis project Ga0056128, IMG submission 71113) | Marine gutless worms symbiont microbial communities from Max Planck institute for Marine Microbiology, Germany - Olavius geniculatus... ... | reverse complement strand
CAGAAGGTTAACCAAGCAACCTCATCTCTCAGCCATAGTCCAGTCAAGGCGCCTGTCCCTGTTCGGACACATTGCACAAATGCCTGATGAAACAGATGCAAAACAGATCTTAACAGCTTCCCCCGCAGGAAACTGGAGGAGACCACTGGGACGTACTCATATCACGTGGATGAAAACCATTCAGCAGGATCTGAAATCCAGCGACCTCAATATGGACGACGCAGTTGACTTGGCTCAGAACCGTCCACTCTGGAGATTGATGTCTACGTTTGACGCTACGCACTGTTAGTGGTGCTTGCCAGAAATGAATGAATGAATGAGCGTCAATGTACGTCAGTGGAGCACGGTACGGGGCAAAGAGACTTCGCTTGCATTTCAAGATGTTACTATCATACCAGAAATAGTTGACTATGCTCTTTCCGTTGCACCAGTCACTGACAGTGTCTGACTATTCCGGAATGCAAGCAAGTTTCCGGCGCTGAGCGCGTGCTGTGCAAGCACTGCATTGACGCTCTGACAAGCTGCTAGCATGAAACTATCGCATGCTGCAGCACATGCCATAAACAAAGTGTTGTAGGTGACGTCATTATTTGGTCCGCAAAACGTATTTTTATTATTATTAACGTAAAGCGTTGTTTTTGTTTCAGTAGGTCAGTGTATTATCAATTAGCATTACATTCTACATTTATTTATCCAATGACGTTTTTTTCATTTGACTTGGCCTTTAAGCAATTGAGTGAACGTAGTCAAGGAGCTGAATCAAACTGTATCAGCAGCCAGAGAGAGATTTCTAATAATTTGTCATAAAATTCGTAATGATTTGCATTTCGTAATATTGTGTTGAAGAAGGAGCTTGTGTTATTATTTTTTTTGTTTGGCTGTGCTAAAGATTATGTGAATATTGTGAATTTATTTACATTAAAGTTTTCACCATATCTTCACACCAAATTTCATGCCGCTGGGTGAGGGGGTTCCCCTCAAACAAGGGTGTGAAACAATGGCACCCCTTCTAAAAAGACGTTATTCTACCACTATTGGCTCGCCTGGCGTGAAAATGGTTGCAGATAGGCACAGACATGCTGTTTATCATAACAAGCACTTGTGATGAGCTTCTTAGGAATATCAACATTGATGACCTTGAATGACCTCAAACCCTAAAAATAGGGTTTTTTTATTTTTTTGGCGATTTTTGGCTGCAGAAGAGTGAATTGTGATGAAACGGGTGGAGATAGACCAAGATTACCTGCGAACAGCAACTGCTATAGGCTGTCGTGCAGCTCATGAGCATTAGCTCAGATTTCTTGTTATTTAGCTGTATGATGAATGATAACTTTAAATGTGCTTCTTTGAATTTTTTTAGTTAATTATGTATCTGCGTATTTAACTCAAATCAGAACTAATACACATATTAGATTAGGCTTGTTGTTTATAATATTGTTTTTAGAGATAATTGTGAATAATTTCGATGTTCATTGGCTTCTTGTGACTTTGATTTGCTTAGCTTTATGATTGAGAAGCGAAGAAAGACATCTGTAGTCTGTTATAACTGTTACTATTAGGCTGTTAGTTAAGATTTTAAGTTGTGTATTTTCTTGTTTCGTTTTTCTACCATGTTATGACGAATAAAGACTATTAGCCCAGCTTCAGTATGTACATTATACAAGTGTGATAGATGCACGAATCAGTTGGCAAGTATCCTTTTTTTTCTTTTTCTGTTTATTGTTTGTGGGTGTGATGTTACAGAGTGACAAACCACTGAGTGAAATGTCAGTTGGAGACGTTGTTAACCTCATCAACAACGTGGAAGGCTTCAGCCAACGGATGCTGGGTGACTACGCGCAGCGACTGATGGACAATAACATCAATGGCACCGTGCTCCTGTCCTGTGATCTGACCGAGCTCAAGCAGGTGCTACAGATGGCATTCGGCGACTGGGTCCTCTTCCAGTCGATGGTCGAATCGCTCCGCTACAGCGAGCAGACTGGCGCGGAGTCATACGATGGGGAAGTTTCTCCAGCAATGGAAGTATTCGTCCGACCAACAGCCATCCCAAAGACAGCAGGAGCGAAGAGTACATCGATTGCAGCGACGACTGGTGTTCTCACCACTGTGACGTCAAATTCATCAGCGTCGAAGAAAGCAACCGCCTCGGACGTTACGCTGACGTCCACAGTGAGTAACGGTGACGTGCTGCCAGCACCAGCAGTAAGCCGATCTTCACCGACGATGAAAGAACCTGTGACAACAACAACATTGGTGGCTGGCGATCGCGGAGCACCCCCAGATGAGGCGAAGTCGGTCCCCACACCCTCGCCGAAGATTCCACTGAAACGACAGGACAGTTTTGTTGACGAGGTACTGATGGAGTCGGAAACCCTTCGCGGCTTCATCCAGGCGTCGGTGGTCGGCAGTGACTCGGAGGGTGGTACTCCAAACAGCGATGATGAAGACGTCCAGCGACCGATCACAACAATCCCGGAGGAAACGCAGGTGTCACGGAACACGAGTGACTCAAGTCTCGGCCGATTGTCTCTCCGACAGGTGGCAATCGCAAGACGGACGTCAGTTGAAAGTGGCCCGATGGACCGGGCGTTCTCAGTTGGCCCGGACCAGGATTCCGGCGAGTCTGACTCTGAAGTGGAGCGAGTCTCGCGGAGAAGCTCTATTCGACAGATTCCCACGGCACAGTGTGGTGGCACCGGTGGATCGAAGCCGGACACTGTTATCGGCAGCGAAGAACGGCGAAAGAAGTCGCGATCAAAGTCGATGAAACACGATGCCAGCCATCACAGCCGCCATGCGACGAAACTGGTCAGCAAATCCAATTCGGCAACGAAACTGGATAGAGGCAGTGGCGGTGGCAGTGAGTGCTCGGTTCCTCTCATGTCGCTGTACTTTCCGATGGTGTGCAAAACAACGCACGGTCGTACCGAGTCGCAAAGCTCCAGCTACATCTCACCCAAGGCGAGTGTTTCGGCCATTTCTCCGGCGTTGACCGGTTCACCGAGTCGGCATTCGGAAACCACCACTGCCCCAGCAGTTGACTCAGATTATTCGCAGAGTAGCCCGCCACTCGATGCTGCTTTGTTGTCGTGGCAACCACATCCGCAGCCGACTTCTTCCACAGCCACAAGCTCCAATCACGAAGCCTCATTGTTGTCGCAGCCAACGGAAGCCATAACGTCGGACAGTGTCAAGTTTTTCATTGTGGACGAGTCGGACACGTCTCCGAAGGCAATCATGGTTGAGATGGAGTCTATCCCACCACATCATGTCATCTCTTCCGTCACTGGTGATCCTTCCACATATCATGATCCTGATCATGTTGCCGTCTGACTTTAAATTAGTTTGAAATATTGTGTTTGAGCCTTTGCGCTTTTTTAAAACTTATGTTTGTCTAATTATTCTTAATTTTAATTGATGGTTTGAGAATTTAAAAATTTTTCATTCTAATTCCAATTCTTATTGATACTCTTTTTGTTGCTGTTTGAGGTTTAATCTGGCCTGTACAAAACTTGCTGCAGCAACCCTAGAGGTTCTGCCTCTTTTGATGACTTGGCCTAATTTGCATTAATTCGGACAAAAATTAGGCACATTAAACAGAAAGCAGAAGTAATAGTTGTATTAGTTATAGTGATAGTACTTGCACCAGTAGTAAGTCATATACTGTTGAGTGATCTACTGCTGGTTTGGATTGATTATTGCAAGAAAATTTACAAAGTAACTGATTAAAAAGTGATTATCTTAAGTTGCAGCTCTCCAAATTTAATTACTTAGGCTTCTTTACCTCTTACTTGTGGTAAACTGTATCTTATTTAATACGCATAATATGACTGTTCATTTTTTGTTGGTTTTTTTTACAGTAATTGTAAATAGTTTTACTGTTGATCAGATTGTTTTGCTGTAATATGGTAACATTGTTTATGTAACAGGTAGCCTACATATGGAGAATGTATGCCCTCAGTTAAAGTTTTTTTTCCCCAAAACTGCCCCAGATTTTGTCAGTCAGAATAGTTTTCATCAGATATGACCGTTGAGACATGCAGATCCATATAACACTTGGGTTTGCTGCCAAATTTTTGGCAGAACTACCTCCAGAATAACTGGATCTGCCTAACCGAAGCTCGGGTGTTTTAGATGTTTTATACTGCAAAATTTTACGCCAAAACTTCAGGACAACGTGCATGGTTATGCTCAATCTCTTTTCATTGTGTATGTCTCCATACAGGCTAATTCTGAGTGCTGATATTTAACCCGGTGTGTTGTTGAATGTTAGAAGTGTAATGTTTAATTGTCAGGTTATGCATGCAGAGCTGCCCTATGCCAAATGCATACAGGGCTGTTTTCGAGATGCGCATCCGCCAGCTGCAAGGCTTATTTCTGACCCCTAGCAGTAACCATAAAGCAGTCCCTGTCTCTAACCCTGTCACTAACCTTATCTGACCGCAACCCCTAAACAGACCATTAGCTAGTGGGTTCCACAGGTTTGATTTACCCCTTTCCCATTCTCCCTATCTGTCGGAACTGGAAAAATGCTTTAAAATAATCAAAAATGTCACCATCACGTGCCATTTTTGACTTCAAAATGCCTGAAAGTACATTTGCAATTGGTTCTTTATCCCAGACCCTGCTGGGGAGCTTACACTTACCACTAGCTGGATTATCAGACGGCCCCTTTGGAAAATTCTGGCCATGAGTCTTCTTATTTAACGAAAAGTGTAAACTGTTTGCACCATCTACAGAATAAATCACAGTGATTTTGGGACATAATGCCAGCCATAACCAGTGAGCTTCCTAATGTAAGTGACCCTGTATGTATAGAGTACAGAGTGGCCCTGCATGCAGCCACTGTCTACTGGACTATTGTTTGTGTGCGTGCAGAAATATTGAAAAGCCGTATAACTCGCCTGATCAGCAAGTGTAATTGCCGACTTAACAGCAGTTAGTACCGGGGCAGCATGTCTAAATATGGAAGATATTAAAAGCTGGTGGGGAATGGAGAAAATGTTCCCTTCTCACTTCCTAGACAAATATAGAGTTATGGGGAATGTCATAATCACCAAGTCTTGACCGCCAACACATTTTGGTGAAATTCTAGCTGCAAAAATGCTTCTGATGGCAGCAATTTTTGCTTTTTTTGTCGTACGGAAGTGTCGGAATTGTAAGAAGTGCTTCACTTGTAATTCTGTGTTGGTAATTGTGAGCATTTGATTCTTGAAGCAGGGGCAAAATAATACCGGGGGGGAAGTGAGTTGGGGCATTTTTCTCGCTGCCCCGGTAGAGTCAGCGCCTGTCCGTAAGTAACACAGGTTGACTCACTCAGTGAAGGTGGTGCTATTTGTGCTATTAATGTGATAGATTAAATATCGACGTCTGTGTGTGTTCATAGTATTAATAGCATTGCTGTCAATGTATTAGCGTTAGGGGCGTGCCAAAAGCTGATATTTGGTTTGGTTTTGGTTTCTGAAACCAAACCATCCAGAATTTTCACTTAAGTTTTGTCGTTTTTCCATAGTATTTGCAAAACTGCCCGATTGACTATGCACAGGAGTTCCAGTCAACATGTAAACAGGCATATGCATATAGAGTAGAAAGCCAATATATTAGATCGTACTTCACAATTAGGTGTCAGTTGTTTCCAGAGGGTAGTTGGCTAGCTGACTGCAAAAACAAAAACAGATTTACATTTATTCCTAACCAAAATCGCGATGTTTTTAATGAAACCAAACTCACTAAGATTCCAGACTGAAAACTGCGATTATTTTTAAAACTGAACCGAAACCGAACTGAACGTGTAAAAACCATTCTGCACACCCCTAATTAACATGTATTATGATCTGAGTTACACGTACGATTACGATAATACTGTTTGCTCGACAACCGCTAGGACATCTGGTCTTGTAAAAACAGTCCCGTGCAACAATTTCCAGTTCAGGAAGCCGGAATAACCAAGACAGTGTTGGAGATAGATGGCTGATGAAACAAAAGTCGATAGATGTCTTATAGCAAATGTACTATCCGGTATATTTGGCTATACTGTGCTTATTACTTTGTACTGTTGCAAAGTTGGGAAAATTCACGATTATGATGCAGGTAATCATAATGAAATTTATAATGATTAATAAAATTTAAATGGTTAAGTTTTTTACTAGAGTCATGTCACTAAGAGCGCATTATGTACATTATTGGATAAACCAAACACTAATGCCCTACTAATTATAATATAGACCTTTTGTTGTATCAGTATACTTTTGACATCTGTGTACTGAAATAGCTTGTGATAAAACATGCATTTTTTGCACAATAACTGCTGCTAGTTTTAATTGAAATTAATGATTAATTAATTGCTAATTTTTGAATAGTTACTAAAATAATTTTTTAAATGTATTTTGTTCTCTCTTTTGCCTCGGTCACATTGAGAAGATTGGGTTTTAGTATAATGCATTCATATTCCCATTACTCTACTCGGGGTTTCCAGTGATGTATGTTTTGATTTCTTTGGTCTTTGACTTAAGCTTTTGGGTTTTGCTCGTGTCACTTTTCCTGGTTTGTGCAAGAATTAGTCTGGATGAGGCACATTGCAGCTGTAGCCAGCGAATGATTTGATGGTTTGATCTACCCCCCGCCCCCCGTTAATTGGAACCAAACATTGCACAAACATTACCAAAAACGTCATCACTGGATGCAGTTTTCGAGCTTGAAATATGCTAAGTAAGTAAGTAAGCATAATGTTAAAGTTAATTTTTAATGCGTTTAAATGCGTTTTTGTCCAAGACTTTGCCTCAGATTCCACTCAGGGAGCAGAGCTGTCCATGTGGCTGGATGATTGAAGGGCTGTTTTGCAGTGTGGTGAGGTTACTCGCCCTCTGGCTGCAGACTACAGGCATGCATGTAATTAAAAACTGGGTAAACTTGTTTGAATTCTTGAATTTGCTCTTTCCCTTCGAGCCCTTTGTCCCGCAGTAGTTACCTCCGCCAAGGAGGTTATGTTTTTGCCAGACTTTGTTTGTCTGTCTGTCTGTTTGTCTGTGTGTTAGCAAGATAACTCAAAAAGTTATGGACGGATCTTTCTGAAATTTTGAGGGAATGTCGAGCATGGCATAAGCTACAAGTGATTCAATTTTGGGGGTGATCTGGCAGGAATCCTGGATTCTGGATTACTTTGAAATTTTCGTTATCATTGCGTTAAAGGGGGCATAAGTGAACCGCTGGCAAAGCGAATATGGTGACTCACCTGGCGAACGACATTGCCTTGGCGGAGGTACCTGCGGGCTATGACTGCTTTCTAGTTTAAGAATGTCTTTCCAATACGAGTGGCCGTAGTTTATAGTAGCAATATTGTTATGTTGTTAGACACTCGGTATCTGTGCATTTAGTTGTTTTTGTTAGTAATAACAATTTTTCATTTTCAGTAATTTTTTGCAGTGTTTTTACTGCGAGCGTAGACAGTTTGCAGTCGCATTCAGTACGTTGTCAGCAACTCGGTTGTCCATTTATTTTGTATAGTTGTTTTTTGTTGCTAATGTAATTTTTTCCGTCTGTTTGTCCATTGTTATGTGGTTATCTCCAAGCTGTCCGTTGCAGTAGAAATATAGGATATTCGTTTGTGCTGTTTATTTTGGTTTCCGTCTTGCAAACCTTGCATTAATACCGATTGCTGTTGCAGTATTTTATTTTACAGTGTATTTGCTGGAATGCAGCAGGAAGTATTGATTAACCCCGTGCATTTGCTGTGTATTTTATTACCCTATGTCCGATGATTTGTTTCCCGCTATTAGTTTGTTATTATTAACCCGTTGATCTCTAGCCATGGGCGCCCGCAGACATGGTGGACAAGTCACAAGCAGGCATTTGCCTGGACAAAGCAAAGTAGGTCAAGTTTTGTGTTTTGTGGATATACCACAGAAACTTGTGTTATCACATACGTAATTGTTTGAATTTTTTTGTTCAGGGTCTGTTCAGATAGACGTGGTTGCATATGCCCAAATTCCATTACGTCGACTTTCACCGAAACTTCCCCGCGGGGAAAGTCGTGGACACAAATCATGAAAGTTGCGGACACAAACCATCTCGACACGTCGAGATGTTTGCGACAAAGTCCGGGACAAGTTCTCGACAAAGTCGCAGACAGAAATCATGAAAGTCGTCGACGTGATTTGTGTTGCGGACTTTCATGATTTGTGTACGCCACAATTCCGCAACGTTGTCAGGAACTTGTCCCGGACTTTGTCGCGAAGTCGGTGTAATGGAATTTGGACTATACAGTGTGACTGTCTTTTAGAACACAGCAGATTGTGAAGGAAATGCGGCGGTAAAGAAAATTTGTCAGTGATGTGTTTTGGGTACTCCCATTAGCGGTGACCAAAAATAATTCGCATAATTGGAAACTGTAGAGACAAGATTCGTGATCACATTGAATTTAGATTTTTCGCCCTATCACTGGGGCTAAAGAAGGGACAGACTTTGCCCTCCCCTTTTGATTAAGTTCTGAAGTAGAAACGCCACTGCGCGTTGCATTTGGCTGCTGTAAACGCCCATAGGATATTCGTTGCTTTATGTAATGCTCTAACCTGCTCGTACTGAGTGCCATAGCAACTCTGTGTGAGGTCGTCATATCACTAGTGTAACGCCGCATGTACATTTGATGTCTGCGTTTTGAAGCTATAGGGTGGCGTTTAAATACATGTGAAACGCACGATGTGGTTTGGAAACCATTAGCCTCGATCATTGCAGTGAAGGGTGGTCACAGTAAGTAAGTAAGTAAGATATTTAAAGTGCCAGTATCATATTGAACGTTGAAATACATGTATAATGTTCAACAGCTTAACGTAACCAGCCTTCACTGTAACGATCCGAGTCTAATCATTTCAAAAATGGTTCGAATGCCAGATCTACTAACTTACTAAAGCATATGCGTTTCATCGCTATGCGCCACCTACACTTTCTCGAAAGTTTGACAAAAAGATTATTTCCATCTGAGAAGACTTGAAAACCAAATAGGCCCGTGAAAGTTTTGGAATTTGATGTAAGGGGCCTCGAAAATCGTCGAGTTTCAATACTTCGTAATCATCGTTATCACAATGTTAACAATCAGTCCACTTGATTCGCTTTATTTACTTCGATCTCTGAGCTCTGGGCAATGTAGGCCCTACATTATTTGCAGATTTTACTGAGCAGTAATCAGCTGTGTATTAACTGCGCTTAGTAATACTAATTTTGTGCTGTGATGCTAGAGACATCAAAAACTCTTTAAGTCACGTGGAATAGGTTTGGAAAAGTTATCTAAAAGTCCTTGAAAAGCTCTTGAATGCAGTTTCTTTGGTAATTACCATTTATTGGCAGCTCTTGATCGAAATTAGCTATTAATTAATCCTTTTTTGCAGAGTTAGCAATGTTAAAAAATAGGCACAGAATATTTGTCCGGCAGCCGTATGAATAGCCTAACGAAAACGACGAGGGTAAAGGGTGCTCGTCGTACCGCCGCAGAGACCCGACGGCAGCCGGGCTGCTGATAACCTCAACCCTAGCAAGTGGGGAATCACGGATCGCCAGTGGGCAGTTTCGTACCGTACTTGCCTGCAGCAGCGTTCAATTTGCCACCAATATTATACGCTTAGTTTTGGGGTGCATTATTGTCACATAAATCTTTGAAATGCGCTAGCCCTAACTCGCACCCCAACCCTAACCCTATGTCCTAAGCCTTAACGCTACACTATAATATTAACCATAATATTTTGGTCACTACGCGTAGCGCAATTACGCCGAGCGAAATTGGTGCCGCCGCCTAGCGAGTGCGATTGAGTTTTTCGTTTTCGTTCATTGCCATCTGCCGGACGAATAGTCACCGCGTAAAAAGATATTCGTTATAACCAGCTTTAGTGTATTCTGAAGGTGAGATGATTTCACGACGTGTTTAGATTGTGATGAGATCTGGTCCATCTGGAAGTGATCTTTTATGTTATTGATGTTTTTCGTTATTCAAGTTGAGCACTGATGTGCAGGCTGGTGAAAGAGTTGTGAAAAGTCGTTGATATTTTATGACGTTATGAACGTGTATTAAAATTACGGCCTTATACTGGGTACATTTTTATGCGGGGTCCGGGGTGGGGAGGGCAGGGGGACAATTGCTCCCTCCCCTAAGTTGTGGGTTGTCGGGAAATTTTTTATGGGAAAATTGTCGCACAGAAATGCTGCTAGTAATACAATGGCGTATTTTCTATTAACCATGGGCATACGATATGCTGCAGGCTCCCAGACCTAGGCTCAGATAGGCCAACCAGAATAGGTAAAAATGTTATTTTAGCGTACTAAAATGTTTGGCTGTTGTACGTTTGTCAAGAAAATTATATTTTCTTTTACTGAACAAAACGATTAACATATTATTACGGCGCAGAAGCAATTTAGCACTTTGAGGGATCAAATTCCGCATTTCGTGGCGCAAAAATTAAACAGAAATGATTGGTGAAGAGGGGACATTTCTTCTCATACCGTAGCTCCCTAGTGGGAAAGGGGGTACTCTCCTCTCCCCAATTCATGCCATTTAATTGGTGGTAGGCCCATTTGAAATTAGGCCTTATCAGCCTGAAGCCACACAGGAGTCTTAATTTGCCCCAGAGTATCCCTATAATTAGGCCTATATGCTATATTGTGCGTTTCGCCGTGCTTTCGTCAGTCGACGCATAAATTAATCAATGTAGCCCATTAAAGTACAGTGTAGCGGCCTAATACGTGTATTGTTTTGCTCAAAGACTCTTGCAGCTGATTATCTGTGTGTGAAATAATTTAATTAGTAATTTTTTTAGTTGGCGTTGTAACTTGTGTAAATTCTGCGACTGTTTTGGTTAAGAATTGACCTTATTTCGTGGTTTGTGTTTGCGTTTAATGGATACAGGATTGGCCAACAAAAGCAAGCTACAGCAAGGCTACAGTTTATGCTAGATAATTGTTACAACATCAATTTTCAGTTAATTGTATTAGACGTGCGAGTACAACAGAACAGCATATTTTAAGTTCTAATAGAGCTACGAAAGTGAACGTCAGTCATGACATCATTAGACCCTATGACTACCAGACTACATGGATTAAAACACTCAGTGTGTGAGACTGAGAAACTATAACTCGATAGCTGCAGAATTTGCTAAACAACAAAGTGCATTTTCTTAGGCATTTACCACTGTTCGCTTTTAGTCGAAATTATGGATTAATTAATCATTAATTTTCGTAAAGTTATCTATTGAAAAATTTTAATCCTTAGGCTACCAGTCGTGTTTTAATAAAAGTTGCACAAGAGTTGCGTATACATTTAGAGATACTTTTCCGACATCAGCAGTGGCGGATTTAGAAATTCGGAATAGGGGGCGGAAGGGTAGGGG
>Ga0056128_1010747_pt1 | contig 11373 bp, 6 predicted proteins | sample WorMetLIZISLAND2_FD_71113 | JGI IMG/M metagenome (GOLD analysis project Ga0056128, IMG submission 71113) | Marine gutless worms symbiont microbial communities from Max Planck institute for Marine Microbiology, Germany - Olavius geniculatus... ... | reverse complement strand
TGACTGCAAAGTCAAGTGAACGCTGGTCAGCTTTTGTTAGAGAGCAGACTTCCAGTCCGTACAATAACACAGGTAGGCATTTTGTTTTAATTAGGTGAAGAACCACTTCCTCAGAAGCGGATCTACCAACCTTGCATATGTTTGATGCACAAATCTGCGTGTGAAGAAAAGCTGCATGGGGTTCTGAAAAAAAATTATGAAGATGTTTTGAAATAAATAACCACATTTCAACTGCAAACAATTAATATTAAATGTTATACTATTGTTCAATTAAACAGTGCATGTAAATAGCTGGTGTTATGTAGACTATGTGGCATTACATTGACGTAATGGCCGAAAAGGGTGACGTGTCACTTTTTGGCACACCTGGTATCCTATATTACGCAAAGAACATCAATGCATTTCACGTCTAATGGTTAATAGGCTACAGAAACTTAGCTATATTCGTAGTCCGATCATGTCATGAGGTCGTGAATCGTGATGCGTCGAAGATCGATGGGCCGAAGGCCTACTTACTATCGTTACTGTGTCAGCATCTCGGCTTGTCGCAGATCAATAGCACTCGAATGATCGATTACAACATTTAGGGGCCAACGCCGAGTGGTCGTAATCGATACTTTGCTAATTCGTTTTTGTCAAGACAAAACTGCCGTATAATCTTCAACGGCGTGCTGTTAAACCCAAATTCCATTACACCGACTTTCACCGAAACTTTCCCGCAGCGAAAGTCGCGGACACAAATCACGAAAGTCGCGGACAAAAACAATCTCGACATGTCGAGATGTTTGCGACAGAGTCCGTGACAAGTCCTCGACAAAGTCTGGGACAAGTTCCCGACAAAGTCGCGAACTTGTCGCGGACTTTGTCGAAAAGTCGGCGTAATGGAATTTGGGCTCTAAGGCGCGTACAGAGCGACGTAACTGAACTGAACTAAACTGACATGGTTTAGCTTTTGAGAAACTGACCAATGAGCAAGCGGGGCGATCCCACTGGTCATTGATATACGCGTAGTCGCGTACGTGAGCGCAGTCACATAGACAACGACGCCGTTAGACGTCCCTATACTGTAACGCTTGTCCATTGGTCAGCTTGTCAAAAACTGAACCATATCAGTTCATTTCAGTTCAGATACGTCGCCCTGTACTCGCCTTTACGCTCGTAGGTTTACCTAGATCTCCGAGTCAGACACAAGCTGCCGCATAAAATTCTCCTTCGTTTACCTGCTTTCGGTAATAAATGGGCGGTGAGCCCGTGAAAATACGGTTCCGAAAACGTGCATTTTCGCTTGCCTACTGGTATCATTAACCGACTAATAGTCGGATGTCGATTAGTCTATACCGTACGGCAGTTTTATCGGTATTTTATTGCCTAACTGCATGCTTCCGTTTCTTGGCCTCCACTCAAGCTGAGCCTATGTTATAGGCCTATGTCTCAAGACGAAACCTCGGAAGCCATATTTTGTAATAATCCGCTCAGCGCTTAAATTTGCAGTAGGCCTAAAAGATACGTCTGATGGATCTTGTCGCACTGCACGAAGCGGTATTTCGTAATGAGTTTTCGTATTTCCGTTTTTGAGTGACAGACAATTAAGTTGACGATAAGTTGTGTTTAGCGCTGATGTTGATGATGATGATGATGATAATGATGCAGTAGACATGCAGTAGATATGCATATGCCCTGATCATGGGGACACCGTTCTCGTGCGTGCAGGATGTATTTTTAACGACATTCTACGGCAGGTTCGAATTCTGAAGCGCAGCACAGACTTCCTCCGCATTAGGACCTACGCGGCTACGTTTGTCAACGATTTTACATTATTTTCACCGCAAAAAATAACAAAAGCAAGCATGACACCTTAGGCTATTACAAATGCATTGACACCCAAGCTTACCTTACTTGTCCCCCCCCTGTTCCGCGATAAATTTTGCATAGCGCTGCGCCTATGGATGGGTGGGTGCAACTGTCGCTGCGGTCAATCACTGTGTAGTGATTCTTCAAACTGGAAGCACGGCATTGAGACAAATAGCTATTAGTTAATACTCTTCTGCTATTTGCCGTGTCGTCCGATAATTTTGCTGCTGCTGCAGCTGATGATGATAACAGTGATGGATGATGTCGTGTTGACAGGCAGTCGCGCCGGCGGCAGACCCTGCGGTCTCGAAGGACCCTGAGCGGTAGATCTTCGTCCAGTCCATCGATAGAGACAATCCAGTCAGCCCCGAGCTCGGCGGCGACTAGCAGCGACAAGAACGCGACGGTCGTCTTGATCATCATCGTAGTCGTCTTCGTCGTCTGTGCCACGCCAGAACTCATCCACAGACTGGTCAGCATGATTCAGCAACCGCGCATTTCGTCTGCTCTTCAGAACTTCAGAATGTTTCTGACCGTATAGGCGAATTGCACTCTTCGTTGCCAGTTGTCATGGCGGACACGGTGGCGTAATTTCAGTAAATCGTTGGAGTGTCTCAATAATCCTTGAAGTCTCAGTCTATATAACGTATTGTTCTTGCAGCAGCAACACTGTTTCAAAGGTACAATTTGCAGGGAAAAAAACTAAAATCATAAGTCCTAATTGGGGGTCCGTAGACCCCTCCAGCCCCCGTAAATGAGGCCCAGGGCAGACATCACTAACATCTAGTGGGAGATAAAAAGAAATGATTGCTCAGAATGTCCCGGAAGAAGAGATTGTTGGATTCACAACGAATTTCACTTGGTAATCGATTTCAGTCGATTACATTTCGAGGAATAAATGAGTATGCTATTTATAGGTATCACAATGGGTCGATATCTGCTACTAAAGCTCTGTTTTCATCGTTCTCCGTGGTGGATTCTTCTGCAGAGTATAAAAGGGTACAGAGCGCGACGTAACTGAACAGAACTGACACGGTTTGGTTTTTGACGAACTGACCATGAGGCAAGCAGGGCGATCCCACTGGTCATTGGTTGACGCGTACGTGCACGTAGTCACGGAGCAGTGGCGTCATTTCACTAAATCCTTGGGGGTCCACTCTCTCCCTCTTCCTTTCCCCCTCCCCTCCTTTCCTCCCTCTTTTTCCCTTTTCCCTTCCCCTCCTTTCCCCTTTTCTGCCCTCACTTTGCCTTAGAAGTAGGCCCCCTTAAATCCAGCTAGAGGGTCTGGGGGAGCGTTGTAAGCTCCCCCAGCGGGGTCTGGGGCAGAGCCCCAGCCGAAATCGAATTTGGTGCATTTTCAGCCTTAAAATGTGACATTTCGTGGCAACAATTTGAATGACTTTCCTGAGAATCAGTTGACCAAATTTCATGCAGTTTACACAGAAAATGTATATAACAGTCATTAACAGACCAATAAATCTAACACTTCTCCACTCTAACAACCTTGCATGGTCTATAACACACTTGAACTGACAAAATTATGCTCAACTAATGAGTCCAACTGCTAGGATAATAAATGTTTCTTTACTATAGCGTACACATACATAAGTATATTATGCTTAGTTTACGTGTTGCCATTTAAAATCCATTAATCAACCAAAGTCTATTGCAAGCACACATGTCCTATGTCTCATCAGAAAACTACTGTAACACAGCAAAAAGAACACAAATTTGACATTTTAGCTGTTTCATGTTTAATCAACGGTACAATTTACACAGAAAAAAACTGAAATCGTAAATCCTTGGGGGGTCCATAAACCCCTCAGCCCCCTAAATGACGCCTCTGTCCGCCAAGGAGGTAATGTTTCTGCCAGACTTTGTTTGTTTGTGTGTCAGCAAGATAACTCAAAAAGTTATGGACGGATCTTTCTGAAATTTTCTGTAAATGTCGGGTATGGCAACAACTAACAGTGATTAATTTTAAGGGTGATCCGGAAGAAATCCTGGATTCTGGATTACTTTGAAATTTTCGTTAACATTGCTTTCAATGGGGCATAAGAGAAACCGCTGCCAAACCAAATATGGTAACGCCGCCTGGCGAATAACATGGCGTTGGTCTGCGGTCTCTGACTGCGTTTTAGTTAACTTTGTTTAAGGGTAGCGAAGACCAGGAATAGGCCATCTGTCTATCCAGCTATCAATATTTCTACTAATTCATCACTTGTACCTGTACATATTGTAAGCTTCCTTTTTGTTTATGCCCAGATGTTATCTGCTTTGGTTGAATTTCGCTACTTGCACTAGTTTTAATTTCGCTAATTAGCTTTAAAGTTTGATACTTGGACTCAATTGTTGTAAACGGCCAAACTGCGACCTGTATTTTTTTTACTGAAGGCTTGTGTTGGAGCTTGGAGCTGGCGGTGGACATTTCGAACATTGACAGTAACAATGAAATTTTGACATCTAATCATTTGTTAACTGTGTTGTTTCAACGATGTGCTTAAATTAATGTTGTAGCTTGAACATTTTTAATGCTAAAAATCGGTAGGCGGTCATGTTAAAAAGTTTATAATTTCGTCGTTTTTTAACGTAATCAGATTTTTTCTTGGCACTTAGATGTAAAAGGTTTTACTAAATAAAACGGCAAAATTCTAAATTAAAATTTCAAGCGGTTGATGAGAAAACATCGAAAAACTTTAGGGGGCTACTTTTTTGCCGCACCCTGTAAAAAAGAAGTTTTTTTTCATCAGTGATAAATGTAGCAGACAATGACTTGGTATAAAATTGTAGTGGTTTGACGTTCTCGCGCCAAAATCCATTATAGATCTATCTGAAACTGTTGTTTCATATTATTTATTTGTCTTCTGTAGGCCTAAATCCGTCGTAGAGAGCGAGCGACCAGACCTCACAACCATAAAACAAAGTGGGTAAAAAATACGACCAGACTAAATGAACTTTCATAATCACATTATAGCTTTTTCCTAAAATGCAGAAATACTGTTGGATTGGCTATTAAATTTACCGATAAAGCTTGACAAGCTGATTAACCCTGACTTGCAGTTGAAATAAACACCAAGGTATTTACACTGTTTGCCCACGCTACAGGTGCGCCTGTCATGGTAATAACACGCTTCATCGTAGGCCAGGAACTTTATTTTCAACCGCTGGCGGATATTCGCAGGAGGGCTTCAAGCGACAGTCATGATCAGAATCGGCGATTTTTAACGATTTCCGTCGCTGTATCTTCGGATCCTTTAGAGTTAAAGTCAGTATTAGGCCTATTATGCAGCATCGTAAAGTGCCTTCTCGGCTGGACCTTGAGTGAATGAAAACGGAATGCATTTTTATGCTAAAATATGCTCTCGTCGTCGGTTTGACTACATTTTCTGTCTTAATTTGACAGATAACTGCGTAAAAATGGATGAACATGTTCCCGTACTGCCGGCAACCAAATGTTCGCCAGATACTGTGGTTTCTGGCGATATACATGTAAGATTCATTAATGTCACCCAGTCGTTGACGCTTTGTTGACAGCAGTTCTAGCGAACTTAGCCAAATATGATAAGTAATTATCTTCAGCTACGAAACGCTAATCCCTGGACTAGCGATGGTAACAGAAAGCATTAGTTGCAGCAGACAAGCAGTGATTACGTCCGAGAAGCTCATCGACAGTAGTTGTTTACTAACAGAAATTATGCTAATTCTGTCACTAATTTTATTTCAACAAGTTTTGCGGCGAATGTAAGTTTAAACAGCATTAGTTGTTTCGAGAGCTGGCAGACATTGTACAGGGTAGAGAGGCGAAACACAATCTTGAAAACTGATTTGTTTTTAGTAGTTTACTTCATTGATTTTACAAACTTGTTAAAATTTCAGAACTATGATGCTGTTTCAAAAATTGAGCCCCGAAGACTAGCGTTCTGTTTTAGACTGGTGTCTGGAGGCCGTTGTCTCCGTTTGCCTGCTGTGTAGGCCTAATTACGCGGTTACGCCACTGTTGGTAATTTTAGTTGCGTCGTGTTGATGAGATCGCATCTTGGTAGGACAAGCAGACAGACAGACCCATACCACACCAAAACATGACATCTGCATAGGAAGTTATGCTGACGCGCTGTAAAAAATTAAAAATATGTGCTTTACTGTTTTACCGACTCATGGTGTATTATGAACAACCGTTGCTAGTAGGCCTACATGCAGGGCCGGATTTAGGCTAAGGGGGCCGGGGGGCCCCGGGCCCCAGGCCTCCCACCAACAGGGGGTCTCCCACCAAACCCCTCAATTTTTAAAACCCTGTAATTCGATAGTCAATCTCTTTCTGAAATCCCAAATACGCCACTGGGCCCAGGCCTCCCACCAGCTAAATCTGGCCCTGCCTACATGTATAATTGTTGGAGTCGGCAACGTGTGTAGCACTACCACCGCGTATTATACATGTATACTGTGCAGCAAGTAAAGCCGTACATGGAGATAATTTTCTGGCCAGTGGCAACCATAAGCAACATGGTGGCAGTCTGGACAGTCGTCGTGGTCACTTTTCATCGCTACATCGCTGTCTGTATGCCTCATCATGTCAAGAAGTTCGCCAACATCCGGGTCGCCCGCTACCAGGCAAGAGAGCCGCATCAGTTTATTTAAGATCAAACATACAGAGTGGTCCAAAAAAACGGATACCCAGTTTTATGTTGGGATAACTTCGGTAATTCAGCACCGATTTTAACCATTTTTTCACTGTTACAAGCAGAAATTTATGGCGCGTAAACGTGAAGTTTTTCAGCCCACCGCACCTTTATTGTGTGACCACATTACCTAGCAAAACAGTTCTCTGTTCGTAAGCCCATGATCAAACAGCGATCATCTTTTGTTATTCTGCCCATATCAAACGATTTATTCTAAAAATTATTACTGGTAAACAAAGTAAATAAACACAATATGACGTAACAATGACGTCACAATGCACTACTGCGAATAAGTAAACAAGCTTAACTATTTTATGCTACGAAATTGATATCTTTATGTGTTGCCTGTTCTCCGAGACCACTGTAGCTATGACAGTGTTTGTTTTGCTAGGTAATGTGGTCACACAATAAAGGTGCGGTGGGTGGAAGAACTTCACGTTTACTCGCCATAAATTTCTGCTTGTAACAGTAAAAGAATGGTTAAAATCGGTGCTGAACTACCGAAGTTATCCCAAGAATAAAACTGGGTATCCGTTTTTTGGACCACCCTGTATTTACGCGATTCGACCACAGTCATTTTTTGCGAGTTACAATCTAAATACATACACGACACTGTCTCACAACAGCCCTCTTCCTTGTTTTCAACATCGTCATGTATAATCTGTTGACAGCGAAGTCTAAACAAGCAAGCTTAGACTTAACTAAAGGCTATGCTTCAACGTTGTATTTCTTATTAACAGTCCTTTCGCGCACTTGGATTATTTTTTTTATCTCGCCATGAAACATACGGCTAAATCGCCGGTTCTGCGTAATGTTTTGCCAAGTATTTCAATGATTTTTTAGCCAAAAGTGTTTTTGTCGATCAGTAAAGACGCGGTAACTGTAGCTGTAATAAGGATTTTTCGATAGTTTATTTTCTTAACCTATTCTGTTGTAAACCAGTTACGTGAATAACAGTCCCGGTACATCAGAAGTTGTTACGTGGGAGGAATTTTCGCACCAGTCGCGCGTAATCGCCTATGTGTGGAGAGATGCGCTGACCGATAAGCACAAAATCCCATAATATTATACTAGCAATCTATCGTTCTGTCCAAATGCTTTTATACTCGTATTATAGGAGTCAATGCTGATAAACCAATGGCATTTGTCTGAGCTAGAGACTTATATACATTACGGTATATTGAGGCAATAATTGAGAATCATTATGAACGGGATTCAACGGCGCCGAAAGTCCGCTGACCAAAGCACAGAATAGAGTAGTGTAACTGTAAGATATGGGATACCCCTTTCCCCCCAAAATTTTAAATTTTCGACAATTATTCACTTACCTGTCACACACTGATTCTGCGTCTGGTTTTGGAACATGGTTGGCAAATTCTTTCAGCGGTATTATGACACGAAATCTTTACTTTCGGCTTGGTGAAGCGCTTTTTTTTCAATATCCATAATGCTTCCCGCGAATATTTGACAGGCGTCACCCCGATCGAGGGCGTTTAATGAGAGGAAGGAGAATTGCTATTTTCAAATAATTCGCCGTATGTCAAAGACGCTGAGAAATAAGGCCAAGATTACTGTGACGCGGGACAAATAGTGCTGATACTACCACTTCGCATGCCGTTCATCATGCGTCGCTCTCCCGGGAATAATCCGCCTTTTAACGACTATAACAGATGCGACTCGTTAGCAGCAACACAGGCAGGGGCTAAATTAACATACGAATCTGGACGTTTGTAGTGAGTCAATAAACTAAAATTAAATACTAGTTGCAAAACAGCTTGAAATAAAACAAGCAGTTTGAGCAAAGCTCATGAGACGCTCGACAGCCAATAGCAATTCCTGTTCGCAGGTTGCCCTAGTCTATCTTCATCCATTTTGTTGCAATTCACTGTTGAAGTGTGTGCTGCAGCCGAAAATTGCAGAAAAATCACTAAAACCTTTATTTTTGGGGCTCCAGGTCGTTCAAGGTCATTAATGTTGAATCATTAAAAGCTTGTCAGCAGTTACGGTTACTGTTACGGCAAGCAACAAGTCTATGTCTATATGCAAGTGCTAGACGAGCCAACAGCGGTAAAATAACGACCTTTTATGAGGGTACCCCTCTTTGACGACCACGTGCAAAGGCTTCATTGAACCTAAGGGGGTCGGGAATTGAACTGCTAAATTTTTCCTATTAGTGATTAACAGTAACCTAGGCCCTATCTCCCACCGTTTCTGAAATACGGCGACTTATTGGCTCAAAATGGCCAATTTTTTGTACCCTCTGTTATTTAGCGCCATCGTTTGGAATGACCCCTTTCGAATTTCGGGAAAAGATTTACGGTCCTGAAACTTAAGTCTCCATGGCAGTCTATGATGAAGATTTCGTGATTCTAGCTTGCCTTGTGTTGACACAATAGCCTACCGGATTGTGACAGACGGACAGACAGACGGACGAACGGACAAACGGACGTCTCGACGATGGCTAAAACGCGCGAAGCATTACATGCTGTCGCGCGCAAAAAAAATAAAAGCTCGTAATTGGCGAGACTTCGTAGTTCGTATTACAACAGTGCGTGCACTCTGTTTCAAACAAATACGCGCCACAACGTCGTGAAACAATGGCCGATTTTGATAATTTTTGGCACGCAACATCAAGAAGAAACTTGACGTAAACGACTGTGCACTGTGTCCCGCAAAACGTCCCACTTTGTAATTTTTCATATTTTTGCCAAATATTAACCGATTTTTACGCGCGAAAGCAGAATGCTTCGCGCGTCTTTGCCATCGTCTGGGCGTCTGTCCGTCTGTCCGTCTGTCTGTCTGTCTGTCACACTCGTGAGCTGTATCAAAACGGTGCAAGCTAGGATCACGAAATCTTCACTGTAAGCTGCCTCAAGGTCTTTAGTTTATCGTGACAAAATTTCGTGCCACTGGGTGCAGGGGTTCCCCTCGAACGAGGGCGTCGAAGAGGGGTACCCCCTAAAAAGACGTCATTTTGCCGTTCTTGGCTCGAATAACGTGAAAACGGTTGCAGATAGGTACATACCATAACAAGCACTGGTGAAATAACAAGCACTGGTTACAGGCTTCTTGAATTTATCAACATCGATGACCTTGAACGACCTTGAACCCCTCAAAAAAGGTTTTTAGTAAATTTTTCGCAATTTTTGGATGCAGCGCACATTTCAACACTGAATTGCGACGAAATGGCTGGAGATAGACCAAGACAACCTGCGTAGGAAATTTTCAGCACTCAACGTAGATTTTAGCAGTTCAAGTCCCGACCCCCTAGGTTCAAGGAGGTCGACGCAGGCGGGCGTCAAAGACAGCTACCCCCTAAGAAGTGGATATTTTACCGCAATTATCTCGTGTAGCGTGAACACGGTTGCAGATAGGCACAAACATGCTGCTTATCATAACAAGCACTGGTGACAGGCTTTTGAGATTTATTAACATCGATGACCTTGAACGACCTTGAACCCCCAAAAAGGGGTTTTTAGTGAATTTTTTGCACAATTTTGCGCTGCGACACGCATTTCAAGAATGAATTGCGCCAAAATGGCTGAAGACAAATCAAGACAACCTGCATATGAAATTTTCAGCATGGAATGTAGATTTTAGCAGTCCAAGTCCGGACTCTCTAGATTCAAGCAGGCTTGCGCACGTGGGTGTCAACGAGAGGTACCCCTGTTAAAAGTGGTTATTTATACTCTGTTGGCTTGTCTAGCGTGTAAGTGGTTGCAGATAGGCACAGCCATCCTGCTTATCATAACAACCACTGATGAGGAGCTTCTTACGAATGTCAACATCAATAACCTTGAATGACCTTAAACCCTAAAAATATTGATTTAACGTGATTTCTTGGCGATTTTTGGCTGCAAAATAGTGAATTACGACGAAATGGGTGGAGATAGACTAAGACTACCTGCGAACAGTAACTGCTATATGCTTTCGCGCGTCTCGTGAGCTTTGCTCATATTACTTGTTTAAATTCTTTGACTGACACATACTTCGGACAATAAGCAGTTGTTGAATATCCCACCGCACTTTAACTGTGTCGTTAGACTACTATGTGAAACATAAATTTTTAAAAATCACTTAAATTACTATAATACGCACGCAAATATGTTTTCTGAAACAATTTTTATTAATTTTCATGCAAAACTTAAATCTGGTTTAGTTTTACATGCATCTCGGATGTTTATAAACAAAAGCAGACGATATTATAGTAAATAATAATTTTGATGCAGTGACAATATACCGGTAATGTAATGTGCCATTTGGCAGTGAAGACAAGGCTCTAATTAAAAACTTGTTCCGGTTCAGAAATACAGTTTTTGGAAAATAGTAGCAGAATTTTTGAAGATAAATTGCAACAGAGAAAAACTGGGAATGTTACTAACTGAGATTTAGGAAACATGCAGCACCGACCAAAAGCACAAGGCACCAGCAAAGTGAAACATGCACGTTGTGAAAAGAACGTGATTACTGCGGATGAACTGGTAGGCTTACTAAACCGCAAAGGTCAGAAACAAATGTATTGTTCAACACGTCAGATATCCAAAGAAATGGATATAACAAAGTGTAGCATCTCATCGTGCGGATCATTTTCACAGCATTTTTGGTTGGAGGTGTATTCTGTTTACCAACATGCTTGTTGTCTATTATTGTCAGTTTTTCTTGCATTTAAGTTTTACAAGGTAATGTAGAGACACAGTAAACCGTACACCATAATATTCACGCGAATTCTACAGGGTGGTCCAAAAAACGGATACCCAGTTTTATTTTGGGATAACTTCGGTAATTCAGCACCGATTTTAACCATTCTTTCACTGTTACAAGCAGAAATTTATGGCGCGTAAACGTG
>Ga0056128_1010746_pt1 | contig 11373 bp, 8 predicted proteins | sample WorMetLIZISLAND2_FD_71113 | JGI IMG/M metagenome (GOLD analysis project Ga0056128, IMG submission 71113) | Marine gutless worms symbiont microbial communities from Max Planck institute for Marine Microbiology, Germany - Olavius geniculatus... ... | reverse complement strand
GGAGAGGAAAGGCAAAGCCCCTAATGTCACTGTTTACATGTGTTTCTTCAGAATTCTCCAGTCTTTTACGTTGATCATTGGCTGAAATTGCAGAGCAGGGGCTTTGACCACTACTTAGAGAAATATTAATCAGCACATAACAGTGGCGTAGCCAGGATCTGGATGTAGGGGGCACTTGAGAAGTTGGTTGTGGGGAGGGGTCCACTGGCGTAGCCATAGGGAGGGCACTGGGGGCACGTGCTCCCCCTAGGAGCCTACTCAGTTACTTAAAATAGTATCAAAAATGCACCAAAACACGTCATTCTCACACCAAAAATCTAAAAAAAATTTCTGGGGAGGGGTACAGCCCCTCCCCAGACTCCTTCCCCATGGAGAGTGGACGCCCCTTTCCATACCCCACCCTTCAAGTGCCCCCACTACAACTAAATCCTAGCTACGCCACTGAGGGGTCCCATTCCTTACGGTCAGTGCCCCTTCTCATTTTTTGTAGTTTTTGTGCTAAAAGTAAAATGAAGTGCATTTTGGTATTATTTTGAGTAACTGATTAGGCTTCTAGGAGGGGAAGGCACGTGTCTCCAGTGCCTCCCCCTTCCCCTTATGGCTACACTAGTGGTGAATAATGTATTGTTCTTTCTATACAGTGATGTAGCCTTCTGTTGTTGTTTGTTTTTGAACAATTTGTTGACTGATTGATTGATTCACTGTCGGACGTCAACTAGTTGCTGTAGCTTACAGGATGTGCCAATAAAGATGTCCCTTCTTGTTTTTGTCAGAACTTCGTCTAATCTCCACTAAATTTGATAATTTTTGGTGCACAGATAGCCAAGATGATAAAATTATGTGAGGTACACTCATTGTCCACCTCACCTACTTTATGTTACTAATATACTGATTTATGTTGGCACACCCTGTATATGCAATAATATTATTGTGCGTATATTTTATGTAGGCCTATTTCTGAAACAACGGTTTTGTTATTGAAATTCTTATATATAGTATATGCTCCTTTGTTAATTTACTTTCCACTGGCAACACAGAAGCTTATTGTAGTATCTGAAAATGAAGCCAACATTAGCGGTTTTAACCCCTTTAAATTTAAGAAATTCCAGTGGCGGCACTATAGACATTAGGCCCTTATTTTTCAGCTGTGGTCGTTGAGCGGTGAGAGATAGGCCCTAGGTTGCTACAAATAACTAATAGGAAGTCGCATAAGCCCTTTTAGATGACATAAAAATCACTGACCTTGAATAACCTTGAAGTTCAGTACGTGATATTGTGGCTAAACAGTACGTCTTATCTCAAAAACGGTGAGAGATCTGGGCCGGTTGCTATTAATCACTAATCGGAAGTCACGCAAAAGCTTTTTCACATGGCACAAAAATCATTGATCTCGGATGACCTTGAAGAGTCACAATGCACTGTGGAATGCTAATTATGCGGTATTGTGGCTGAACGGTATGTCGCAGGTGGTCGGCGATAACGCCGTTGGACACAACGACGGCGAATTTCTATACAGGTTGTCAGTAGTAATTATATCTCCATGTGCAGCGGTTTGGACGCAATTTTGAATGCAAGGTTTTAACCTATTAGTTGCGGCCCGTATTTTAGAAATGGTCGGCCTTCTCTAGCGACAGCTGGGCTGCTTGTTTAGGCCAACATGGTCTCGAAACTGCAGTACTGTGGAGTTATGACCACTGACTACATTTAATGGCTAATATGGCTTTAATGTTTCCTTTTAAATGTTTTTTTTGCATTTGATCGCTTTTGAGTTTGCTCATTACACTTCTACCAGGCAAAAAATTTATTGCTGACTTCTACCGTTTAAACACAGTTACGGTTTCGGCTTTCGGATCGAATCAAAGTAGTCTTCGTTAACTAGACATTACTTATTTACGAAATTCTAAAAAATCGCGTTTTTACCGGAAGTGTATTCATGTCGTTTGGATTGTTTATTTTTTGTAGATAGTGATGATTTTTAAGTTCCCGAAGTTAATCACGCAATTTTGATATTGATTTAGAGTAAGTTGTGGCTAATATTGCATTTTGTGTTTTGTTGTGTGTTTTGTTGTTGTGTGTTTTTGTGGTGCCCATCAACGTACAGTTTGTATTCGGTGCAAAATTGATTCATTGCAGAACGCTTACGGCTGACAGCGATGGATTATGGGTTTATTGAGAATAACATGGGACTGCAAGAAGGCTACGATCCCACGTCGATGTATAGTGGTGCATTCGACAGTGAATTTATTCATGTCAGTTTGTATACGATTTGCTTATCAACATTTGCATCTGTCAAGGACCATAGGCTGATACAATATTCATAGCTTATTATTGTAAGCATTATATAATATCAAATGCTTCTGAACTTATGATTTATACAAATTTTACTACAACCATGTTTTAAGATGTTTCTACTGTGTGCGGCGTGTGAATTATAGATTTGTGAGGCAGCCATATCATGTTACTCCTGTCTGTTTACTAATAACTGTTGTCATTGTCGTGCAGCTTGATTTATTTGATTAGCTAGCAAACATAACAGTATAGATATTGTCACAATGTCATGTTGAATTTTATTAAGTGAACTAGACTGTCTCTGTTTGGCAATCAAGTCACTTTCAGTCATAAAGTTCTTGTTACTGTAGTTTGTATTGCGTGCATTGTTTAGGTAAAGAGTGTACTAGTGGATCGTGGTGATCAGTTCGGCGTTTCAGCGGTTGTTTTTGATGGGCAGGAGGAGATGTTATGGATGGGCAATGCTGGGGTTAATCTCTTTTATACTCTAATTTTTGTAGTGCTGAAAATGTTACTTTTTTGTCATTCGGTTTTTTTGTACATGCATTTGTTCATAAAATTGCTGATGTTGTTTTCATAATATCTGTATGAATTTTCACCAAACATTTGTTACCAGTCCATCTTGGAACAGAATTGAATTGATCAGGTTTTGCAATGATACTATATTGTCGGTTCCAGCTCTGGAAGTAAAGACTTGGCTATGTACCTTTCGTAGTAAGTTACAGTGTAATATGTGAATAACGGTACATGTTTAACTATGTGCTGCATTTAATTTGGAATGCAGTGGACTAGTGGTTATGACTGGCACTAGAACTGATCACTAAATTGGTTTTAAGTGGTAACTTTGTGTTCCTTCGGCAGTGTTGTAATTTTTGCTTATTTCGCTATGTGCTTATACTGATAGTGTCGTGTAACATCATATTTTATTATGATCTTTGAATGATAGGTTACCAATAACAGTGAAGTAGAAATCTAAGGTTCGTTCATTTCTTTTAGCATGATAATAATTTCTGCTTATCCCTGTGTGTTTACAATTACAAATAATGAAACTGAGATTTATGTTAAGTGATAATTATGTTACCTGTATTTGTTATTAATGATAATTTAAGCTCATGTCTATGTTGATAGGGTCATGTGACATCATACTATGGAGTTCCAATGACAATTCACAAGTACACATCATTTCAGGTTCATCAGACTGATGAGATTCGGCAGCTGTTATCTTGGAATAGATGCATCTTTTCTCTTACTGCCAATACCCTGCATTGTGCATCCAAATTTGGTCTGCCTCTCCATCACCATCAGTAAGTTTCCAGTGTTATGTCACAGCCACTTTTATCTTTCATTGTCATTTCTTTCAGACACTTATTTGCACTTTTCCAAATACTTTCAGTGTAATTTTTGTAAAGAATCATAAAAATTAGAAGAAGTTAGTCGATGGGTTATATGAAGGACAGTTTTTTTTATAAATGTACTATGTTTGACTGATTGTTAATTGTGCATTGGGAAAATAATGTATTGTTAAATAGATATACTGACGGATTTGACATATTTAAATCTAGACTTAAAACTATCTTTTGCAATAGTTTTTTTAGTGACTGTTTTTGCCATTACATTTTGTGATGTATAGTAATATACAAATTTCTTTATCGATTGTATTCGATTACTATTTGAAGTTGTTGGTAAATGTCAGTAAAGCATAAGTCAAGTTTTCAAGTGCATGTTTTTTACTGTATTATTTGTGAGTAGCAGTAATTTTTGTTTGGAACAGGAGTGCATCACTGTGTAACATGCAATGCATGCTACAAACTGCACCCAATGTTCTGCTCATGGGTGGGCATCAGCCTCTCCTGGTGTCTTTTGATCTAGAGACGAGTCAGGAAATTCAGCAGGTTGTTACGTAAAACTTTGTATAGTGCAAGAGCACTGTAGTTACTTGAAGTTTTTTACGTGCGAGAGCTAGCATAGCTATAGCGCATATTAGCTATGGTAATTCTGTTTGTCCGTCCGTCCGTCCGTCTGTCCGTCCATCTGTTCTTCACGACCCGGTACCAATTTAAGCCTAGGTGAGATAGAGAGTTAGGGGTTTCACCATATGATAGCCTAGAGTTTCTAGTATTTCGTGACAAAATTTCATGCCGCTGGGTGAGAGGAGTCCCCACGAACGAAAAGGTGAAAGAGGGGCACCCCCTTAAAGGACATTATTTTACCACTATAGGCTCGTCTAGCGTGAAAATGGTTGCAGATAGGCACAGACATGCTGCTTATCATAGCAAGCACTGGCGTCGAGCTTCTTAGAAATGTCAACATTGATGACCTTGAATGACCTTGAACCCCAAAAGTAGCGGGTTTTAGTGAATTTTTCACGATTTCAGGCTGCGACACACATTTTAAGAATGAATTGCACCAAAATGGCTGGAGATAGACCAAAACAACCTGCATATGAAATTGTCAGCATTGAATGTAGGTTTTAGCAGTCCAAGTCCGAACCCTCTACGTTCAAGGAGGGTTGCGCAAGTGGGTATCAAAGAGGGGTACCCTTCTTAAAAGCGGTTATTTATCCATTGTTGGCTTGTCTAGCGTGAAAATAGTTGCAGGTATGCACAGACATGCTGCTTGTGATAATAAGCACTAGCGACGAGCTTCTTAGAAATGTCAACGTCGATGATTTTAAATGACCTTGAACTTTAAAAATATTGGTTTTTAGTGATTTTTTGGTGATTTTTGGCTGCAAAAAGTGAATTGCAACGAAATGGATAGAGATAGACCAAGATTACTTGCGAAGAGGAACTGCTATAAGCTGTCCCGCATCTTGTGAGCATTAGTTCAGATTTCTTGTTTATTGTTGTTAGTTTGTTATGATTTTTTGGCAGTGTATTGTAACTTGCTGTCATTTAAACCATTTTTACGCATGACAGCATGTCATGCTTTGCGAGTCTTAGCCATCATCGAGGTGTCTGTCGGTTCGTTTGTTTGTCCATCTGTCTGTGTGTCACACTCTTGAGCTTTATGAAAATGGTGCAAGGATCACAAAATTCTCACTGTGGGCTGCCACAAGGACTGTAGTTTTTAGTGACAAAATTTCATGACCCTGGGCCAGGGGGTTCCTCTTGAACGAGGGCATCAAAGAGGTGTACCCCTCTTAGAAAGATGTTATTTTGCCACTGTTGGCTCTTAGAGTGTGAAAACGGTTGCAGATAGGTACAGACTTGTTGCACATCATAACAAGCACTGGTGACGGGCTTTTTAGATTTGTCAACATCGACGACCTTGAACCTTGAAAAGAGAGGGGATTTCTTGAATTTTATTGCAATTTTTGGCTGCAGTGCACATTTCAACACTGAGTTGCAACAAAATGGCTGGAGATAGACCAAGACAACCCGCATATGAAATTTTCAGCATTAAACGAGGATTTTGGCAGTCTAAGTCTCGACCCTCAAAGTTCAAGTAGGCCTGTGCAGGTGATCGTCAAAGACAGAGCTACTGTCCTAAAAATGGTTATTTTACCGCTGTTGGCTTGTGTAGCATGAAAATGGTTGCAGATAGGCACAGACATGCTGCTTATCATAACAAGTAATAGTGACAAGCTTTTTAGTGGTGTCAACATCGATGATCTTGAATGACTTTAACCCCCAAAATAGGGGTTTTAGTGTTTTTTTGCAATCTGTGGCTGTGGCGTCGATTTTAAGAGTGAATTGTGATGAAATGGATGGAGATAGACCAAGACAACCTGCAAACAGGAGCTGCTAAGGCTGTCGCGCGTCTCATGAGCTTTGCTCAAATTATTTGTTTTGCATTCCATCAATCTCTGCCTGCAATCTTTATTAATGCTTGTTACCATTAATATCTGTAGGCACTTTTTTTCTGTAGGGAGTTATAAATATCTTTTATTGCCTAAAGTCGGACATATTTCGTTTTTTTCATTTGTGGCGGATCATAAAGTTGTACAGATAGATACTGTTCGGGATTTGTTGGGTCCAAATTTTTATTGAGAAAATTTGTAATATAGATTTGCAGTGTATGTTGGCTGTAGTTTTTTTTATTTTTTTGCATGACGATGTTTAAGGTTGAAGTGGAAGCTGCAGATTGTGCTATTCTGCGTGCAACGCCGAGCTTCATTTGCAGTGGAGATACCAGCGGCAATGTATGTATCAGTAAAATTACTACTGGTGTGTTTTTTGTTTGTTTTTTTTTGTACTGATTGATTCAGACTTTAGACATCACATGTGGTCAGGGCATGAAGTGGAAAAAATAAGGGCCGGATTAGATATTGTCAGATTTTTTTTAGCAGATTTAATATTGTATATGAAAATATAAATTATATTGTTTTGTAAATATATCTCACAAAAAAAGTGGTGGTATGCTTTCCAGGTAGCCAAAAAAGGGTCAATATGCCACACCATTTTACTTCAAGCTCTGTATGTAGTGTAGGCCTATATTTTTGTATATTTTATTTTTGGTTTTCAATGTACATGTTTGATGGTCAACTTGGAAATGCTGGTATATTATTGGTTGTAATTCTGTTTGATGCTTTTGGTAGAACTGTCTGTCCTGCATATTTATGTTGCTATCAGATGTTTAGCAGCATGTTGACCATGACCTATGCTAGACTGTTCTATAAATCACATTTCTAAGAATGATATTTACCAGCGATTTCAATAAATTTATTAAGATATGAGGAGCTGAAATTGAGTTGTCTTTCTTTTTGCTGGTTAAGTGTTGACTATTTTCTCTTTGGGAAGTGATTAGAAGACGAACATGCCAGCGTTGCTGCTGCTGTAGCTGATGATGATGATGATGGTGACTAGGTTCATATCAGGGTGAAAAGTGAAAGACAATTATGGCATACAGTAGTAAAGATTTCTAAATTCACAGAAAATTCATGGCATCAATTTGCAATCAGGAAAAGCATTCATTTGAGGTTTAGATTGTAATGTTGAACATTCGTAGAAAGTTCGTGGATTTCAAAAGAAGTATTCACTAGAGAGGGACATGGTAATGAGGAAAGCACTTGGTAAATGGGTAAATTTCTACGGTAATCCTGCAGTAACGGTGAAAAAACTATGGTAGTACCATTGTAACGATAAAAAAGTTGTGGTAGTTACCGCGGTAGCAGTAAAACAAAATTACTGATAGTTCATTTCCCGCCACATGTATTGTAAAATTGAGTATCGTTCTGAATGCTAATCAAAATCGTGTGTGATGGACGACCACTGCACGGTATAGCTTTGCAGGGGCACGGGGCACTTGTTTATAACCTGTCAAATAATTAGTGTCAGCTACGTTAGTGCACTGCACTGACTGCAGCAACTGAGATCACAGATATCTGCTGCGTGCTGACCACCGCCTAGCATTCCTGGGATCTACTGGGAGACGGCACAGACATACATTAATGGCCCAGGTCTGGCTGACTAGCGACATGTGTGACTGGCACTTCTTTCAATGGTTTTAACAACGTAGGTCATACAGTCGTTTGTCACTGGCATAGTGTTTCTACAAGAACTTTATAACGAATTAGTTTCTGTAGTCTACAAGTGGTATTTTGTTTTTTTAAAAAATTTTTGAAGACATTGAAGACAGTGTCAATTCGCTATAGCTATGCAGATTTTCATTAATAAGGATTATCATTAAATGATGTGAATGGTAAAGTCATCATCTTCAGACGTCTGATTCCGGTGTGTGATGGGGATGGGGATGAGGAATTTCTTATGGGAACGAGATGTGGATGGGAAAAATTTTATGGGGATGGGGACAATTCAATTTATCGTGTCACTCTCTAATATGCACCAAGTGAAAAATCTATACAAATTACAGTGAATACCAGAATGCACTGCTTTAATGAATTTTATGAATTTGTGATTTTTGTTGACCCTAGTGATAATGCTGCTGGTGATGTAAAGGTATCTCTGTTGGATCCGCAGTCTCTGAATTGTGTTCATCATTTACAAGCTCACTCTGGTACTCTGTCGGACTTCGATGTCTGTGGTAATCAGCTTGTCACCTGTGGCTTCTCAAACAGGTTGTTTTCTGTACCATACAATACAGTCCATTGAAGGTTCATGGCCATGGTCGAACTTACTCGTGCAATTTAAGTAGCTCTTAATTAGACATTTTACCTTACATATATACTATGTTGATTTAGGCTTTGTAAATTTATGAAATTAATGCCTGATTGTGACAAAAATATGGCCTTACATTACGCTATGCAAAAAATTTTAAGGCACACGCACAACCGGTGACGTCATTAGTTTAGCACATATACACGATGTTTCATAAAAAAGGACCCCTTTTTGTTTTTTTAATAATTTACTCAAATTATGAGCAATTTACATGAAATTTTTACCAGTTGTAGCTGAAGAATTTGAAATATTAGAAGAAAATATGGCAGTTGGTTAAATATTCTTCGTGATGTAACGCTGACGTCATAATGTGTCACAGGTACAAAATTGTTAGTCTCAGCTGGTGCTGTCAGTTGCTACCCTGCTTCAATAGTGAACTTAATCCGGTTTGCTAATGAAAAATGCTTATTTTGTCAGCACTGAGCAACATGGAAACATGAAATTGGGCGTTTTGTGATCCAAAAACTCAACATCGTGCAAGCTCGGTGTGAGAGTGCACTGTTTTGCTCGAACATGTGAAAGACAAATTATCCCCACAGACATGTAAATTCGATTGCTTTGCACGTTTTTGTGGCTGCAACTATAAAACTTCAAATATTTGACACCAACAAACTAGATTTTTCACCATTGAAGCAGGGTAGCAACTGGCAGCACTAATTGGGATTAGCCCGTTTGTACCCGTGACACATTATAATGTCAGCGTTACATCACAAATAGCAAAGAATATTTAATCAACTGCCATGTTTTGTTAAAACCATTCGAATTACTATTTATTCAGCTACAACTGATAAAAATTTTATGCAAATTGCTTATGCTCATCATTTGAGTAAATTATGAAAAAAAAACAAAAAGGGTTTTTTATGAAACACCGTGTGCATCATGAATATTAATGGACTAGCCAGTGACGTCATTAGATAAGGCTAAGCCATTAATTAATCATGATGTTGATGGGCTGCACTGATGATGTCACTGGCTGTGCAGCCTAGCCAAAATAATGTTACGTTTTTTACATCATGTCTGTAAATTGTTGACTTTAAAATGTGAGTTTCTCCATGTTGACAAAACGCTGGGCGCTGATATTACTCTCAAAAATATAAGAAAATTATGCACTTTTAGGAAAGTGGATAAAATATGTATGTTAATTTTGGTGTGCATGGAGCTTTAAGAGTTCACATTACATTATGGTTATGCGGATTTGGATGTTCTGGGCACACAATTGTAGTGAGATAGTGATAGTGGTGAAAATTAAGATATTTGTTGAAGGAAAGCAAATTATCAGCATAAATAACATCATTTGGCAATGCAGTTTAACACATTTCTACCTGTTTGTCTTAGTGTGCATGTTTTTTTAGATTCCGTTTATTTGTGTATTTCTCGCTTTCAGTTAGTCAATGAATTCATCAGTCAATATTTGCATACTTTAGGGAATCTACTAACAAACTAATTGGCTAAAATGCGGCAAAAATGTGGTAAACTAGTCAGTACAAGTGTTTGACATGTTGAAAAGTTATATCTGTCACCTGAGAAGTGACTTTTGGTTTACGTTTGTGACTGCAAGCCTGCAAGGTGCAGATGCTGAGATCATTATATCTAATTCCTGTCCATCTGTCTAATTTTGTCTTGTAGGCCAATTGTAGACACATTATATTGGTTAAGGCCAATATAATCTGTCTGTCTTTGTCTCTATGCATGTAGGAAAGGCTCATTGACCATAGATCGTCTGCTGATGATATTTGACATGCGTTATCTCAAGAAGACAACGCCGCTGCAGCTCAACATCGATCCTATCTTTCTGCGATTTATTCCGACGTTTTCCAATCGCATCTGCGTTGTTTCACAGGTCTGTGTGTCTAAATGGTATTTTTACGTTTTTCATAGTTCTGGGATATTCACGACTCACATTAACAGTTTACTTCCATGTTAGTTGTCTGTGAAAACTGTCGATGTAAGTGATGGATGTCAATATAATATTTTACTCATTTGTCTGGCTGGGATTAAGGTGGGTTGCGTGTACCCGCGCCTATGATTCGAACTTCTGTTTTGACATATGGCGCGTTACAAATGCAGACTACTTACTTACTTTGCTAACTCTGTGTGATCCTACATGGTAAGTAACACTTTGTAGCTGTGTAATGGGTTTCCTATTAAGAGCTATTCACCACCTTTGCTTTTTTTGCTTTTGGAAAATGTCTTGTTTGTATACTTGAATAGTAAATTGAAAATATCACTGGCTGAACAGTAGTTCAAGCCCTGTGTTAACGGCGACTTCTCTTTTTTATGGGAAAGCCAAAAATTCGACGCCCCACAGAATCAAAACCCCTGATCTGATTGAGATAAAATTTGGTTGATTACGTCGGCGAGATGACCCCTTTTGCAAAATTTCATGTAAATCTCTCCAAGGGCTTGCGCAGGAGATTTTTGCGATATTTTTGCACCTATAGGGGGGTTTTCAGGGATGGGCCATCGAATGCTGCCAATTGCATTTTTCCCCGACCGACCCCTGTTGCCATGGCAACGAAATTTGGGACAAAATGCGCTATAACTCGGCTTGCATAGGAGATTTTTGCGAGATTTTTGCGCCTATAGGGGTTTTCAGGGATGGGCCATCGTATGCTGCCAATTGCATTTTTCCCCGACCGACCCCCGTTGCCATGGCAACGAAATTTGGGACAAAATTGGCTATAATTCGGCTTGCGTAAGAGATTTTTTTAGATTTTTGCGCCTAGGCCTATAAGGGGGGTTTCGGGGATGGGCCATCGAATGCTGTCAATTGCATTTTTCCTTGACGGACCCCCGTTGCCATGCCAACGAAATTTGGGACAAAATTGGCTATAACTCGGTAACAGTTGTAATCGGCTTGGCTACTGTAAGACAAAATCTGAAGCGCAATATCTTTATAACTGATCACCAGTAGGAAAACAGTATTTTAGTAATAAAACAGCAAATATAAATGTACAAAACATTA
>Ga0056128_1010745_pt1 | contig 11374 bp, 6 predicted proteins | sample WorMetLIZISLAND2_FD_71113 | JGI IMG/M metagenome (GOLD analysis project Ga0056128, IMG submission 71113) | Marine gutless worms symbiont microbial communities from Max Planck institute for Marine Microbiology, Germany - Olavius geniculatus... ... | reverse complement strand
AACTTGATCTCTCTCCAGCCACCACGTAACACTCGATCCTCGTCTGTCGTCACACTTGCTCGTCCACCTACTTATTCCTCCTTAAAAATTACCAGTCGTTCCTTTCGTTATGCATCACCTCATCTCTGGAATCAACTCCCCCACTCACTTTGTCAGCCGCGTCTTGATCTACCTCTTCCTGACTCACCATACTTCCATGATCATCTCACCTCGTCAGCGTCACCATCACCACTCTTGTCATCCATCACCCCATCATTCTTTCATTCTAATCTAAAAACTTTTCTTTTTCTCAAATCCTTTCTTCCATAGACATCTGGTACCCCCTCAGACTGACTTCACGGCTATTCGGACCCGCTCACGGTTTTTATTTTTACTCTTTTCAGTTTTTTTCCTGAGTTTTATTTTTTCATTACTATTCTTTATTTCTTACCTTTTCAGTTTTTCTCTCTTATTTTAGTTTTCTTTACTTTCAGTCATTTTTCGAATTTTGTCAGTTACTTTGTCAGTTTTACATTTAACAGTATTTCTATTCTCAGTATCTCTTATTTCATTTTTCTTTTAAACATTTCAGTTCTTTTTAGTTTATGTGCTAGATTAAACTGACAGTTTATTTGTCAGTTTTCGAGTGCAAATTCTCTATTGTATTGTATTGTATTGTATTGTTGCAGTGTGCGATCAAGTTTGCATTTCGCAGCCACCGCTAATAGGCCACTCCTAGATTTTTATCACGGATTTTGCTTCTTTAGTTTTTTTTACTATTTTTCTTCGAGCGTGCGGTATACATTTTGATCGAGTGTTGGTTGGCGATCAAATTTGTAAACGTTGATGTAATGGTTAAGCATTACGAATACCTGCGATGGGCTACAAAACCGATAACGGATAGCTAATTTAGGCGTTGTTTGTTTAGTTGACTTATATTTTAATACCGACCTGTGGCAAACTTACGGTGTTATACCCCGTTTGCACGACGAAGCTGGCTCGTGAGCGCACGTCGAGCCAGCTTCATCGTGTGAACGGGGTATTACTTGTTGTGTATTTCATTTGCCACGTTCTTGGCGCGATATATCGCGCATCACTATTTTGGATAATGTTCATTAATGCTCATACAGGCCTACCAGTCGGGCAAGGGTCAGCAAAGACTACTCTCTCGACCAATTAGGTCTGTGCTACCGGTGTACTGTGTTTACCTGTTTAAACGGCTACCTGTTGCTGTTTAACTCTTAACCTTCTGTCACGATATGATAATACTAATGGTATGTGTACATGTGCATACAGCTGCCGCTATTACTCTTGAGTCAAATCGATAGTCGCAAGAATGCGTTGAAACATCCACACATTTCTACCTTCATTGACAATTTTCTGTTGGCCCCCGAAAGATGCATGATTGTTTTGTGCAGTAGCGCGCTTAATTAATAACCGTTAAAGGTTGTGCAAGGTCGCTGATTCCGGTACAAACGTGTATACATGCAGTTTCTGACTGCAGTAGCGTAGCAACGTTGATTCTGTCTTGCACTGTCTCAGACCTAGCCTACTGGACGTTGTCTGCTGAAAGCAGCCATCTCATCCTTGTTTATCCGGTCGGAATTTTGGGGGTGTTTTCTTAATACCCTAAGCAAGTAAGACACTTGTTAATTACTTTGCAGTACACGTGTGTGGCACGGCATACGTCAACGTTACAGACAGACTGACAGACGGGCGGATAGAAAACTTAAGGCGGCAATACGGCGCTTCGCACAAACTGCCATTGGTCATGGAGACATGGACGACGGTACCGTCAGCAGCCAACGTCTTGAGTCATAATCAAACAACAGTGGCGTCGTGGCCTGGATGAAGAAGGTTCAATTGTCTCCCCCGCTAAAGTTTGGCCTGTCGAAAAATCGTGTTCTTGTCGGAAATTTTCATTCAAAAACGCAAAATTTACCGCTGAAAAATTCCCATTTTGGGGAGATTTGGGGGCATGAAAATTTGAGCGCCGTGTCGGAAATTTGGAGCTATCTGTCAGAATTATGTTAGAAATTTGCAGTGCCTGTCGGAAAAATGCAACTTTCTGCCCCGCCTTTCTTAACCGTCGACGCCGCTGTTAACCAGTGTATCAGAATCCTGGTAATAGTGCTCACTGTTCCGCAGAAATCGCCGTTTCTATCACAGAGGTGGCCAATTTTATCGCCAGTAAGTGGCAGTAACCAAATTAATTGTGTCCACTGCCGTTTGGGGCATCAGAAAAGGTTAAAGTTGGCGCACAAGTGTATGACACATGTAGGGCTCTGTGTCACAACGGCTGCATGAATCAAAACATGTCGTCAATTTCTAACAGGCTGGACTGACAAGTATTGCTTCATCCAGTAATTGTGTGTAGCTGTGTTTGCCTATCGCTTCAGATATCCAGTCATAAATCACACTACAGTAGACCTATATAACCAAGACCACCGGCGTAGCCAGGACCTGGATGTAGGGGGCACTTGAGGGTTGGGGTGTGGAAAGGGGCACCCCTCCCATCAGTAGAGAGGCATGGGAAGGAGACTGTGCCCCTTGCCCAGAAATTGTTCGGATTTTGTTGTGTGAAATGAAAAGTGTTTTGTGCATTTTGGCACTGTTTTGAGAAAAAATAGCTTAGGTCGGACACCAAATGATTGTCATTTATGGTCTTTTAGGGGGTACCTTCCCCCAAGCGCCCCTATGCCTCTAGTACCCCCTTATGGCTATGGCAAATGCGACATGTAGCAGGCCATATGTGTGGCAGTGCTGTGATGATGCCGAATGCATGAAACTGTTAAATTAGAAATGATGGAAAGCCATATGTTAGAAGTACATGTACTGTTATTCATGCAAAATTATTGCACAATTCGTATGATCTCACCATAGTAGATTACTATGTCAGTTTTCTAATAAGTGTCAAGAGTATTGCAAAGATAAGCTTAGATATAGCACTGCATTATGTTCGCATAATTCTGTTGTATTGTCTGTGATATTAGTCAACCATAGTCATGTTCTCAAACACCGTGTATGCCATAGTACGCGGCGCGTCTCTTCAGAAAGCATTTTTGCTGCAAATAGCGTTTGCTATCAGTTCGCTGACAAGTTAAACAATAATTAAAAGCATTATTAGTATAACTGTCGGTGGCAATAATGTTTATAACTAATTAACTATTATGCAAATGACAAAGAAAGTTAATATACAAATATAGCTAAGACTGTTACTAAAGAAAACTAGAAAAGCACTCGGAGAGCGCAGACCTCCGTCAAGCATGTTAACGAAAATTTCAAAGTGATCCAGAATCAAGGATTCTTTCCGGATCACCCCCAAAATTGTCTCACTTGTAGTTTTTGCCATTCCCGACATTCCCAACAAACTCTGGCAAAAACATAACCTCCTTGGCGGAGGTAACTAGCATAGCAGTAGGCTACTGTGCTACTTTTCTGATAAGTGTCAACAATATTGACAAATTCACAAGATAAGATTAGACATGGCACTGCATTATGTTAGCATCTGCTGTATTGTCTGTGATGTTAGTCAACCACACATGTTCTCAATCAAGCCTAAAAACATGTTTTTAGAACAAAAACATAAACAATGTTTTTAACGTCAATGGTGTATGCTATTGACGTTCTCATGACGTTTAGGCTACTCTGTCCAGGTACGTATACTGTATGTACGCAACCTGATGCTGTCGACGAGCGAGGACGCGTTGGAGCAAACATTCACGACAGCCGCTGGTCGCGACGGCTGCGTGGAACGTGTCAAGAAACTCAAGGACTACGCATTCGTACACTTCCGAGAACGTTCCGACGCTCTCCGCGCCATGCACGCACTAAACGGTCAGCACACGTAGACCTACAATACACCGGTGCTTAAATTGAGAGGAAACGCGTTCCCTCCACTTTCTCAAAAGAGACGGCTTCCCGCACTTCTGGAAGACTTGAAATGTGAATTCGGATGTAGGCTTAGATGCATTCACTGTGCCACTAACATTTTTTAACACTGTGGTTTAAACCTTTCTGTCACCATTTGGTAAACGAAAAAAGCCAGATTATACGGCTAAAATAATCCTACACCAAATTCAATTTCGGCTGAAGCTCCACTCCGGACCTTGCTAGAGGAGCTTACGACGCTCCCCCAAAGCTCCTAGTTCGAATTCCCCCACTTTTTCCGCAGTTTAAGCACTACAGTACACTGCAGCATTTCAGCGATTTTTTAATAACTGCATGGTCTTACCGAGCATGTTGCTATACAGGGTGGTCCTGAAAAGCAATCCAATAATTTTTTGTCCCAAATTTATCAAGATTTTGTAATTCTTGCGTCTGCACACTCGGCAGTAAGCTTGCAACGAAAAATTAAGCTAACCATCAAACATTTCACCAGCGACGCTTCGCTAACTTGTGATAATATTTAGTTTAGTTTTTGCGTGGATAAGCCTAAATTTCGTCGGACTTTGTCGCAAACATCTTGACATGTCGAGATGGTTTGTGTCCGCAACTTTTGTGATTTGTGTCGGCGACTTTCACCGAAACTTCATGGTTCCATGATTTGTCACTGTTTGTGTCCTCGACTTTCATGATTTGTATCCACAACTTTCTCCGCGGAGAAGTTTCGGTGAAAGTCGGCGTAATGGAATTTGGTCTATAGTAAATTTCATATAAGATATTGTACCAGTGTTCGTTGTGGGATAATGAGTAACAGTGAAGATCATGGACGAGTGAATGGCGTAATGTCTGCAGGTAGCGTGTTGGATGGATCGAAGATTGAAGTCGTGTTGTCTAAGCCGGTGGACAGAGAGACTTATCAGTATGTCAAGTCCGCTAAAGCCGCCGCACAGGTAACGTAAATTGACAGTCATCAGTGTCGTTCTCATGTTCACCGCTTTTCGTCGTTTCATTTTCAGAAACTCTGGGACGTGTCATTGATACTCAAACTAACTTTTTTTACTTTACTGTGTTTTATAAGCCGTAATTTTTATATTTTGTTGTAAATGGTCTGTCACAACCTCATTGTTATGATCTGTTTTCCGACAGAAAAATAGATGCAAACGTAAAACAAGAACTTCGACTTTAACGACAAATTGTATGTAATTTTCGGTCAGGTGTGCTGCATGTCGTGGCTGAACTTGGCCTAGAAATGATATAACGATAGAGGGGCAATACGGGAAAGTTTGATAAGGATTGTGCTATGATTCAGGCAATGGCGTACCCAAGCCGAGCGGCGTATCTAACCACTGCCACGCCATTCTACCCGACTACGGCCGTCATACTTAACGCTAACACCAGGTATGATGCCCCGTCGCTCTTTTGTCCGCTGCCCAAATTAATCGATATTAATTGTCGGGTTTTTGAACTAGTTTGACAGCCGTTTTTTTGTAATTGCTTTTAGCTTTTTTTGCACGTTCTCGTGTTGTCTTATAGTTTTTAATTAATGCAGTATAGGCCTATTTCATTTTGTTAGCAATGAGTATAAATAAAAATGAATGAATGAATAAAAATGTATTTCAATTATATTTTGAGCACAGTAATTACTTTTTATCCAACGCCTTTTTTGTGTGTAACTCTATACAAAGTTTGCTCTTATTATTGATATTGCTGCTGTTGTTATAGTAGCAATTACTTCGTCATCACATGCGCTTATTAAGAAGTTATTATGTAAGAATTTAGTAATATTTGATGTTTTTGCTAATTCCGTGCTTTAATCATTATATTATTCAATCATTATATACTATTGTAATAACGTGCTAATCTGCCAGTAGATCGTGCTATACTTGTGGTAGTAGGAGTCGCGGTGGAAGTCGAATGATGCTATCAAGTGATGGTGCCGGATGTCGTCAGTCGGGCGGCTCACGCGCCGCTGCGGGCGTCAGTAGACCTGCATACATCACGCGAGGTCCTTCAGCTGCCGTCTACAGACACCATCCCGCGACCGAGGTTCATTTAGCATCGTAACTAATACATGATCAATTTAGATCATTTACTGTAGTTATGAGTTCCATTTTGACTCATCTGGCCCAGAAACACATTGTTTTTATGTGTACGTTTTAATTGTTTGCGTTTGTCTAAAAATAAAATACCTACCTACTACGACCGGTATTATTATTGCCGCTACTATAGTTACTGTAACCTACTGCACGGACATGGAGTTTTCACAAGGTAGTGTAGCGACGCGGCGTGGGGTGCCGACAGATCTGACGATCACTTTATAAAAAAACTTCATTGTTGAGCGTTCAGCAAATGAATTTGTGAAAATCAGTCAGTAAAGATACGGAAACAGTATGAAGTATGAACAGTGCGAACATTTTCGGTTGCATTAAGGCGGTACTGTCAAAAGTTCAAAAGTCGAGGTCACCGGAAGTCAAAAACTCAATAAAGTGACACATATTTTACGTAATTAATTTACAAGATTATTTTGTTAGTTAAGTTTACTTAAGTTGTGTTTTTTTATTATTTGCATTTAGTCTTTATTTGTTTCTACCATGTTTATGGTGAATAAAGTTTCGTGTGTAATCGCGGCTTGTGCCGTGTGACTCCATTACTGGAGACATTCAGTTGATGGAAAGACGACCGCAAATTATGTCGGCATTCAGCACAACGTAAAACTTTTTCTTGCTAAATAATCGGTGACATATGAATGATTGGTTGTTTGCAGTGTCGTCTGTACGATATTCTTCCAGGCATGGAGCTGACGCCTATGAATCCGCTGACACTCAAGCCACAGCATTACAAATCACCCATACTCGTATCTATCATTGGCTATTATTTTATACAAGTGTATTTTATGCGTTCAGCTTTCTTAGTTAGCATAGTTAACATACTAAACATAAGAAATATGATTTCTTGCTTGACCGAATGTTTTGTTACAGCAGTTCTTTCTATGCATTGTACAGTTTCTTTGAACCACACGTATATGAAATGTTAGTGCTACACGTAATTTATAGTGAGATGTTTTAAATTATGATAAACTGTGAGGCAACGTGTTTGGCAGTTATTAGAGGAGTTTTGCCAGAAGAACAATTGGCCGCTGCCTCACTACCAGCTTCACACAGCGGTTCATCACGACATTGCCAACAACACCGCCACTGACATACAGCTTTTCATATTCAAGGTCTTTTCTCATTTCCCACTTTATCTGAGTAAGTAAGTAAGTAAATAAATTATACGGCGCGCAGTGTCGACGGGGAAACTTAGTCAAATATGTCAATGTAAAATATGCATTGATTTTGTTGTAAATCATAAACAACATTTATGTACTTTTTTGCTGGTTTCGTGAAATCATTTATACCGTACCACGAGCGCTAAACGTTCTCAAATGCGATTTTGTGTTTAGAAGGTCAAGGTCATTAAACGTCAAAAGCTTCAAGAAAGTGACACGAGTTAAGCATATATTTTTATTTACGGCGGGCTAAGGCGCGTCCGGCGGCTACAGCACTCACTTCAAATCAACCGTTGTTACGCCTCGTTTGCTGTCATTGCATAATACTCCCAGAAACTGGACGCACGGCGGCATACATTTCACCGTCTTTGCTAGTGAAGTATTTTTCATTACAAGATGTGTTTCATGCTCTGTTATCACGTGACAACTAACACGACCAACTTATGCCGCTACGTTTTAGCAGTACTTTCGTCAGAATGTTTATGAACAGTTTCGTGTGCTTCACTGCTTCTGAACTGAACCGACGTGAACTCTTACGGTTTTTAATTTTGTATATTTGTATATTTTTGTACAAACGTGACAAAAAGGATAGATGGGAAGAGAGCAAGAGGGCATCAGAGACTAAAGTATCTGGACAGTTTCTGCGAATTATATAAGGAGAAAGTGAGCCCAACACAGGGCTTCAAAGAACTGATTGCTCTGGCAGCGCATGGCGCATGGTCGCCAATGTCGTCGACGACGGCACGGCAACATGACATGGCATATTTCATATTGTGCGCTTTGCTTTTTTGTATATTTTAACTATGTTTTAAACGGCAAATAAAGCTGATCAGTGATACACGTGTCATTGGCGGCGACGCTGTGGTGCGTATAGGTTTATATACCGACGTTGTCGTCGACGCCATTCATGGCGGACAAGTTGTGTCGATCAGTTGAAGACGCCAAGAGAATCGCTGCTGAGCACGTCCTAGCACATCTGCCAGTTCCCGTTGACGGTCTGTCCGCCTTCTGTACCTTAAATATTCTTCTCCTTCTTTGTTCTATACGTCGCAGCGATGCTGTCGACGTCGATCCCAGCGCAGAAGACACGCCATGTTGATGCCATGGCTTGCGAAAAATCGGTGACTAAATGTAGACTACGACCGGAGTCACACAGGAGTGTTCTGATGTAACTCGAGCAGGCGTAAGCCTAACCATTAACCATTTTCATTAAAGCTACATGACTACAGTGCTATTTAAATCAACACCGGGTAGTTTCTAACAAATTGAGACAATATGACGTATTTGTTATCTAGATAAATAAGTTTTGATATTGTTGCATAATGCGTGCGTGGTCGGCTACATTTATGACTGCCAGCAGCGTCTCCCGCAAGTAGGCTAAGCACAAAGCTCACAAGCTAAATTACTGAGTATGGCTAGTAATGTTGGAATTACATTTACATTACTGTTATAACTATTGTCCGTGCTATATACCGACGACAGTATTGTTCTTAGCATTCGTAGCTAAGTGTTGTTTTCTGTTTGTTTGTCTGTTACCATGATAACTCATGAATCGTTACACTTACCTTGATGAAATTTTACTTGTAGCCTACATCTTGACAACCGCAAGAAACCTATTGCATTTTAAGGTCATTAGTCAAAGGTCAAGGTCACATGACCGTTTTTTCCGATACTTTACCATTGCAAGATAGGACTATGCTGTTAATAACTGCTGCTAGGGATGACTAGTTAGGCCGATAGCTATTGGCCGACGCTGACGTCATTGCTATAAATATCAAAGCATGCCGCGGCAACTACCGCGGACAGATTTAGCCTTGTGCAAGGCTTGACAGTCTAGTTATTGTAATTATAATTATTATTAGTAGTAGTAGTAGCAGCAGTAGTAGTATTTTAATTTTACTGACTTTGGTGTGCAATTGCAGGTGCGTATTCTTACGCCTACCAGTCCCCAATGCACGGTCATCACTACTGATGTTGGTGACGTCACCACTGACGTCATACTGACGTCACGCTGAATGCTGCTGCGACTGCGATTGAGCAATGGCGTTTTTGCGTCCTTAGCAACTGAACATATATTTCCAACATAGCGTTGCACGTCACACGCTTTTGTATGAATGCCTCAGTATTCTGTGTTATTTAAGCCGTTATTTTAGATTTTTGGTTTTTTCTTTGACATTTGTTTTTGTCTCTTTGCTCCGTTATTGTACGTCTGTCTGCTGAAGAGTATGCTGACATTATATTATGTTTTCGACCTTTTTATCTCGACAACTTCAGTGCCTTGGTCTAAATCTAAATCGTGTTTGATATTATCTAGTAACTGATGTTTGCCACGATTTTTGGTGCTTGTCGATTAGTTTCTATTATTTTTTTTGTTTACATTCTCACACATCTTGAGTTTAGTTTTACAACAACACGTCATACTGTCAGGTTTCTTGACTTATTTCATTAGTCTACTTTCACTGTATTTTGTTTTTAAATCAAATCAGACTAAACGTATATGTCTTGTATCCTGTAATAATGTTTAATTATACATAATAGTTTGACAAATACAGTTAATCGGTCATTTTTCGCGTCAATCAAATTTATTGCACGTGGTAAGAAACAGCAAGGTATGCTATTGTTGTTGCGTATTTTGATCGTTTTAGCGCGTATAACTGTTGTTACAAGTAATTTGAGCAAAGCTCACGTGACGCGCGATATCAGCGGTCCTGCCACTTGGACAATCAAGTACAGAATGCAATAAAACAATAATGCGTCTTGAAGGAGTATCCAACGTTGAGGCCTCTGTACGGAAGACTCCTTGAACCTAAGATGTCAGAACTCAGATGGTTAAAAATGTACGTTTAATGCTAAAAATTTCATACGCAGGTTGTCCAGGTCTATCTTTAGCCATTTCGGCATTATTCACGCTTGAAATGTGCACTGCAGCTAAAAATTACAAAAACACATTAATTCCTCTTATTTGGAAATTTAAAGTCATATAAGGTCATTGATGTTGATACCATTAAAAAGCTTGTCATCATAGCTTGTTAAGATAAGCAGTATATCTGTGTCTATCTCAACTGTTTTTACGTCAAATGAGCCAATAGCGGTAAATAACCACTTTTTAGGTGGGTAGCCGTTTTTAATGCCCGCCGACGCAAACTTTTTGAACCGAAAGAATCGGGATTTGAACTGTTAAAATCTGCGTTTAATGCTAAAAATTTAACGCGTATGTTGTCTTGGTCTATCTTTAGCCATTTCGTCGCAATTTGCTGTTGAAATGTGCGCTGCAGTCAAAAATTGCGAAAAATTTATCAGAAACCCCTCTTTTGGAGATTCAAAGTCGTTCAAGGTTATCGATGTTGATAAATCTAAAAATCCCGTCACCAGTGCTTGTTATGACAAGCAGCATGTCTGTACCTATCTTTAACCATTTTCACAGTAAGCAAGCCAATAACGGCAAAATAACGTCTTTTCAGAAGGGGTACCCCTTTTTGACGCCCTCATTCGAGGGGAACCCTCTCACTCAGGGACGCGAAATTTTGTCACACAAAACTATAGTCCTTGTGGCAGCCAACAGTGAAGATTTCGTGATCCTAACGCGCACCGTTTTGATGCAGCTTACGAGTGTGACGGACAGACGGACGGACAGACAGACGCTTAGACGATGGCTAAGACGCGCGAAGCATTCTCCTGTCGCGCGCAAAAATGCACCTTGTAGATATAGTTCGCTGTTTGATTGCTTTTGTCGTAATTGAAGCTGATCGTTGTATAATTGCACTTTGTAATCTTTTATTATGTGATTTAAAGAGTTTGTCATGTTTCTGATAGAATAATTTTGCGGGCTTCGTCGTTTGTTGAGCAGATCTTATTCTGCGTTGTTTTTCAGCAGTCGACAGTGAATCCGTGCAAGCTGTGAGGCTTGTGTAAAAGAGCTCTGCTGAGTTTATAAGAAAAGTTATTAGCTGAAATTACGTATGAAGTGAAAGTGTTTCATGGCTTTGGCAAATTAGTTCATAGTTTTTTTGTGGCATGGAATAATGTATTTTTAGGACTTTTGGTGGGTGAAAAGACTTGTTAACATTATCCACAACCAGTGTTTGAATTGTGAAAAATTAGCTGGGGTTGAAATTTTCGACGCCCGGAGCCCGACCAAAATTGTGATGTGAACTGTATGTATATAGTATATAGCTGACCTCCCAGATCATAATTTCACAATGTGTTAAGGGGGTTGGGAAAACAGTTTTTAACCCCCCCCCC
>Ga0056128_1010742_pt1 | contig 11375 bp, 9 predicted proteins | sample WorMetLIZISLAND2_FD_71113 | JGI IMG/M metagenome (GOLD analysis project Ga0056128, IMG submission 71113) | Marine gutless worms symbiont microbial communities from Max Planck institute for Marine Microbiology, Germany - Olavius geniculatus... ... | reverse complement strand
TGACGAACACCTTGACTAACCTTAAAAGGCTCACTCAGTACACCATTCCATCGAACATAGGAGCATAATTTACTATACCAATCGCACAACACTGAAATTAGACAGACTGGGATGTTACGTGTGCAGAGCTTATCAAAAAGCTTCACATGACAAATTCTGTCAAAGCTTTGCTGGCGTCAAGAGCAGATATAAACACCGTACTGCCACGTTGAGTAAAATAGTTAATACATTGTTGCATTGTAAAAATGGCATTCTGGCAACCAGAGCCTTTCTTGAAGCCGAACTGCAAAGGATGGCTGCATAAAAGATTCTTAAATTGATTAGTAATACATAACTCAAAGACCTTAGAAATTACACAGCTAGCTGTAATGGCTGTATAATTGTTCAAGTCAGTAGTATCACCAAGACGATCCTTCAACAGAGGCACAACAACCCCCTGGCCAAAGGCATCAGGAACATGACCATAAATCAAAATCAAATTGAACAGTTGTTTTAGATAAAACACAATGCTAGGATGTGCATATTTTAAATGTTCGGCAGAAATTCCATCAAGGCCTGAGGCTTTGCCAACTTGTGTCACAGGTAAACAACATCGACTTGCGGTACGCCACTCATGACCAAGCGGCGTCTGTATTGAAGGGCAGTAATGACGTCGTCGAGATCATTGCACAGTACAAGCCCGAAGGTCAGAATCAGACAACTGTCTTTGACGCGTTTGAATTATACAGTTGGCATTGTAACTCTCGAGTTAGAACACAACACCGTGCTCGATTTACAGGGTGTGTCAATAAAAAACGTGGCAATTTGATTTTGTTTATATTTTCGCCAATCATTGACCAATTTTCGAAATTCTTTCACTGGCACACTGCAGACAATTTACAATAATGCGATTAGTATATATTCCACCACACCGTGAATGCGTCTCTACATTACCTTGTGAAATATAAATAAAATATGCATTATATAACAATAATAACAAACAAACATTTTGGTAGAATTAAAAAAAACATTTTAGACCAACATTGCGATGAATGATCTGTATGACACTATACTGTGTGGGTCTAACACCTCAGTCATATGGATCATTTATCGCAATGTTGGTCTGAAGTGTTTTTGCATTTACCTAAATGTCTCTTATTGTCGTTAGTTTTTTCTTACATTTATATTCTACAAGGTAGTGTAGAGACGCAATCATGGTGTGGTAAGATACATAACAATCACTTTAATGCAAATTGTCCGCGGAGTATGAGAGTGAAAAAATTTTGAAAGTCGGTTGAAAATTCGCGAAGGTATGGACAAAAGTAAAGTGCCACGTTTTTATGGCCCTCGGTGTATATCTTTGCAAAACATTCTCTGTCAACATGCTGAGCAGAAAATTAGCAATCGTTGCAGCAACGCTTTGTTTGTGTAGTTGTTGTTAATTGCCTCCTGTAAAAAACCATGTCATTCGAGTTCAGTTCAGTTACGTCGCTCAGTACACGCCTTAAATCACTAATTGATGCTAATTGTGCATGTTGTAATAAACACGTCATTAGTATATGCAGTTTATTATAACTGCAAATATGTGTACGTATTTCAGTGGCTTGAATTTGCTCAGCTAATGCAAGAAGCATCGCAGTAAAATACGCTATTATCGTTAGGCTACATGGATTTTGATGTCAATATTATGACGTTAAACGTTTCAAAACCTAATTTGAGCACATTTTTGTCCTAATTTTGAGCATGTTTTACTTAACTAGGCGTCAACTTAAGGGCACTGGTTATCTTTTGGTGAACGTTAGCAAATGAAAGGATGATACGTTGTTGAGTTGCTATTTATTCGTTAACAGATTACAATCGGTTTGAAGCAAAAATTCACGAACTTCGCGAACAGTTGATTATCAACACGAACGTATCTGGTAGTCTAAAAACTATCGAGAAGAGAACTCTTTATGTCAGGTATGCATGTTACACGATCTTCCGCATAAAACATGCTTTGTAATTTTAATTATAAATTTAGTTTTTAATTTGTAAAGCGCACAATGTCAGCGAGAAACTCACTGAATCTGTTCATTTACAGCAAACGTGTTTTGTTTACATATTATTTTTGGTAGAAAAAATTTTGTGGTAATTCTAACTTTGTTGCTGATCCGGGTCTGGGTCTAAGCATTTAAGACTGAGCATCGGTTGTTGCGAGTGCGCTACGTGTTTCTATGTACAAGTTTTTATGCGTGAAAACTCTTTCCAGTTCTTTTTCAGAAGGTCCACTTATTACGTTTTCTTTGTCGCAAGTTTGTTAGTTTTAGAGAAACTGTCAGTACAGTCTTGTTTTTTTTGTGCTGGCTTGCTTTACGTTTATTTTGCTACTGTAATGCTTTGAGCATACGAATGAATAAATGAATGAATATATTGGCACATCTAACATCTTCGTAGAATGATCGTAGTGCACTCATAGAACATGGTATCTATCATAAATATTCTAAAATGTTTATTATGGACCTCTCCTTTGGCGGTTATTTGATCCAATCACTAAAGTTAACTAGACTTTTATCTGTCTCCTTGTAACTGCTACTTTTTTGTTTTTAACTGGTCCATGTCCACAGAGGACATCTGAGAATTGTAAGAATTAAAACATCGTGAGATTTTTTACAGACCGATTGCTTTTCAACCAACGGGGGTCAAACACTGAAGAGGCGTGGTTCATCTCGTCAGCTTTTTTTCCTGTTTGCTTTTTACCTGCAGAGCTTTATTTGACTACGATCCGATAAAGGACAGTGGACTTCCAGGACGTGGCCTTATGTTTCGCTACGGCGACGTACTTCACGTGACGAATGCCAGCGACGACGAATGGTGGCAGGCGCGTCTACTGCTGCCCGACGGAGGCCCCGACGGCATCGGCATCATTCCCAGCAAGAAACGGTAAGAATGATAAGTTCTATAGCCTGCTCATTGCACAGTGAATTAAACGATCTGATTACAGCAGTTCAATAATGTCTTGCTTTATAACAAATCAAGTCAAATCAAATCATTTATTTAGACAAGCAGATACAAAAAAAAACGTTGACAAAATGAGTAATGAAAAGGCTTGAGCAAGGGCACAAAGGGCTGCAAGAGCCTCTTACATGGACCCTCCAAAAAAGCAAAAAAACATACGAATAAGACAACACAATAAAACCTGTCAAAACACAGATGTAAACCGAACCAAGTCAACTTTACAATCCCGACTTTACCAGTCACTTCTTGAATTCATTGACATTTCTAAAGGTCATCTGGCGGATACGCTGCTGCATGACAGTCAAACCACATAACCGACTGGATGTTAGGGGCCACAGGTCTGAAGGCATAAAATTTAAGTTTTTTTGTTCATTTTAGAGCTTGTTCTGTTTTTCACAGGTAGTGCAGAAGCGGACATTAGGTAAGGTGGGAACTAAAACGGTCGTTTGATGGCCAATTTTGTCAAAAATATTTGCACCAAAAATTACTGAAATCTGTAAATTCGTCTTAAAATCACAATCGATAATGTTGCGGATACTTTTTTTGACATATTTTTTGTTCATTTCAATGCATATTTCCTTGGTTCAATTTTCCCAAGGTAATGCAAAAGTAGACAGTAGATGAGTAGTCCAATTGACCAGTCATTTGATGACCAGTTGTGCCAGAAATATGTGTACCAAAAATTATTTAAATTGTTGACTTTTTTCCAAGTGACAATCGATAATGTTGGGGATGTTTTTTCCGGACACCGTGTATAGGCCTAATACGAACCAAATGCATTAATTTTTATTGCACAGTATTTGCATATATTAATGTTTTTTTGCTTGTTAAAGTACGCGTCGGATAGTAGACATATAATGTTAAATTGCTGAGTTTGCACATCTTCGACTTGTTTCTGTTAATCGTTTTGTAGAGTTGAAAGGAAAGAAAGGTCGAGATTAAAGAACGTCAAGTTTACAAGGAGCAAGAACGCGGATGGCAAAGGGGTCGGTAATAATATCAGTGTTGTCGTTATTAGCATCTCATCGAATTCACTCTATGTTTGCAGAACTTTTTGGTTTCGTTTGTAGAGCAGTGTTATTATTAACTAAACAACTACCAGTGAACAAATATTGCAGCATTTTTTTTCTTTTTCTGAAAGTATGACTGGAGCCAACAATTTTCAACAACTTGTGCAATCGCTGCTCAGTGAAATAAGCGACAGTATTTTCAGTAAACTGCCTAAAATAACTTCTGTTGCTGGCGACGAAAGAACAGTGAAATTTTACGATATCCATCGATGCTGTGTTTTGGCCTCGGACAAGTAAACTTGAATTTTTTTGAAGTAGGCCTAGTGGCATACTTTTTGCAGTTAATTGTCACTTTCTGTCCGTGACCCTATAAGTTCAGCGTACAGCGTTGAGTCTGTTATCTGCATCCTTGTGTAGTATTACGATGAAATGCCGAGTGTAGACGGGGGAACGAAAAAAGCGCAGTTCGTCGTTCAGCAAACGTTTGTCGTTCATCCGCAGCAGAGAGCGCAGCGGCAGCGAAGACGCACTTAGTGCTGATGAACGTAAGTGCCTTAGTGTATCACTATATTTATTTATTAGCCGACCGTAGGTAAGTAATGGTCGAGCTATTGGCATGGTTGTCGTCCGTCCGTCTGTTTATCTGTCTGTCCGTCACTATCACGGATGTATTGTGGCTAAACGGAAAGTCGTAGAGGGTCGGCGATGGTACCATCGGATAGGGCGGTGGCAACTTCCTGTAGGCTGTCAAAAGTAACCATGTCTCTATCTGCAGCGGTTTGGCCACAGTTTTCAATGGAAAGTTTCAAGCTATAAATGGCCGTATGTTGGAAACGGTGAGAGATAGGCTAAGGTTAGTAGTCTGCATTAGGCCTTTTGGCGTTTTTTTGGCAATTTTTTGGGAGAGGCGCCGCGCGCGCTCCCCTCTAAATACGCCGGTGGCTTATGCCCTTTCAGATGAAATGAAAATCATCGACCTTGGATGACCTTAAAGGTCACTGACAACCAGTACGGTCGGCTGTCTTAGCGACAGCTGGGCTTTCTTGTTTATACGGCTAGATGAAAAGCGCGAATCCGTGGAATTTACCAAAACCATGAATTTGGTTGGTGTTTGCTGTGAAATTCAGCGTTTGCCGCGATTTTCCAGATTCCTGTGTCAAAGTCTGTAATAACTAAGACCAGAAATTTACAAACTGAACCTTAATTGGCCTCTTTTGACTAAAGTATGGGCAGTGACTGATATTATCAATATAGAACGCGACTTTATTTAAACACGACTTTCGCTACTAAAACTGTGACCATTCATCATCCACTGAGAGACTCAACAAGTGATTAGTGAATAGTGGTCGGGGCCATTCGGGGGACAAAAATGTTCTAAGTGAGAACATGATATAAACGTTAATCGGTGCCGTAAAATTTGCTGTGAAAATTTGGCTTTTCACAATGATTTTCGTATAGACGTTCTTCACAATGACGACAGCAGTTAGTAGTCGCTGCGTATCAAGGTGCATGAATCTGTTTATATGTTTTTCTTACATGCTAAATATTGTAACATTGTTACCAAAATGTTTTTGGTGAATAACGGTTGATATAGTAGCGATAGGCTTAATGTTTTTGCTGGTTTCTTTCAGTAACCTAGAGTGTATTGTTTTAGTATTGCTGCTTTTTAGACGCTGAATAATTATTTTTACAAATTAATTTTAATTTTTGTTTGTTATTCAGCATTTTTTGACTCGTCTCCGAAAGGTACGATAATTTTCTTTCAGTATAGTTTTAATGGTATGTAAATAATAATTGCACATCATTCTCTGTAGATCGTATTTCATGCAGGGTATTCGGTAGTCTACACTGTGTCCCAAAAACATCCCCGACATTTTCGACTGTACAGTAACTTGAAAACCAATCATCAGATTATGATAATTTTTGGTGAGAATATTCCCAACACAACTGTCATCAAATGACTGTTCAGTTTTTCACCTCACCCAATGTATTCATCTGCACTACCTAGGGAAAGCAGACCAAGCGAAATATGTGTTAAAATACACAGAAAACCTAAAAAACATCCCCAACATTATTAATCGTAACTTATATAAAGATCAGCAGATTTTAATAATATTTGGCAAAACTATTTCTGATTTAGGTGGCTATTAAATAAATGTTTTAGTTTTTACCTCACCCAACGTCTGCTTTTGCACTACCTGGGGAAAGTAGACAAAGCACAATACGTCTTAAAAGGAATGAAAAACGTCAATAAATTCCATCTATCCTAACTTGTGGGCCCCAGCAGCAGGTCTATTGCAAGGTTGACTGTCATGGAGCAGCGTGTCTACCAGATGAAGTTTAGGAATGTTTGTGAAGTCAAGAAGTGACTGGTACAGCCTGGATTGGTCTGCAGCAGAACGTTATCGATACTGCTGTCAATACCTGTGTTCGAATAGTAGGCCAAAACTTCAAGCGATTTTACTGCAGGAGGTTGGAAAATGGACAGTTGGATGAACTAAAGGTCAAAGTGTCAGAAATGTGAACAAAAATGTGTTTTACGTGTTATGTTAATTACGCAATAATATCGCATTGGATAAAAAGTGATATTTCGCTGGTTGTGTTTTTCCCAGGTTGTGCAGAAACAAACGTTGGGTGAGGTGGGAAACTAAACAGTTGTTTGATGGCAAGTTGTGTCAGGAATATACTTACCAAAAATTATCAAAATCTGATCATTGCTTTTCAAGTTACAGTCGAAAATGTCGGGGATGTTTTTTGGAACACAGTGTATAATTATAGTTAATTAATAATCTGATAAAGTGAATTTTCGCGTCAAATGCTACAATACTGACGTGTTTGGCTTGGTTGTAATCCCAGGCATTGAAGACATTCCGGTCTTGTCGTACGAAGCCGTCATGCAACACGAACGTAAGTTTCGTTTTACTTCACTTCATATAGGCTTAACCTTAAACGAATTCACATTCTTTTGCGGGATAAAGCAAACGGTGGTCAATATGTTCTAAATATTTCTGAGCCTTGCCTTTTACACACGGCTAGTTATAGATCAGTAAAATGTCGTTCGTAAACAATGTTCGTTTATTATGTATCCATTCAATAAATGTTAAGCACTGGTCTTCTGCATGCCTGTATATTCGTTGTTGACACTGACGTCAAACGGTGCAGGAAAAAATGTCATAAAGTCCTGACAGACAAAAACGGCAACAATTTTCAAAGTTGTGGACTCGTAGGCTACAGTTATTTATGACACTTAAAACCCGTCTATGCCCGAAACCCGGTCAACATATTTTGTCGGCCCATTATAGACTGTCGGGTAGTTGAAGGGTACGGGTAAAGTACCGGACTGGTATACGACATGGGTAGAGGAGAACGGACTGCATAATCCTTCCTCAAAATACTATAAAATAGTATAAATAAACATTGCGTAAGTATGTTGCAAGCGACTCACTTCATAATAATAATGATAATGATAATAATGATAATGTCTAATAAGTAGGCCTACAAGGCATATCGTCTATGCCATGCTGAAGGTCGGTATATACTGTACATGTGTTAAATGGCTGAGTTAATTGTGTGAACTGTGCAGTGAAGTACGCTCGACCGGTTGTTATCCTCGGACCTTTGAAAGATCGCATCAACGACGATCTCATCACCGAATTCCCGGACAAATTTGGCAGCTGCGTGCCACGTATGTTAGGCTTATTGCAGTGTCCGGATCTGCTATAATTGTGTTTGTATCACTATAATTTTGACATTACGTCATAAATGCCTAATAAGCGGCTTATGAAACAAATAAATCGTTTCATAACCCGCAGTTTAAGCCAGCGCAAAATACAAGTAGCCTATTTCTTCATGCCGTGAAATATTCTTGTATAGTGCAGCCACCGCAGAGGGCAGGCGATTTAGCATGGCGTTGTATCGTACGGTATCACAAATAACATTTAATTTGTCATAAATGCGAGCTAGGCAACACAGTGCGTTGAAGCGTTTTGTCAAAACTCGTCTGCTCCATCATTTATTCTGCGCCCGTCCTTCTAACTGGCCGCATTACGCGTTCTGCTCGTCCGTCTAACTCGCAAGCAAAAAGGCATAGAAAAACCACAAATTGGTGCTAACGTTTCTCCAGGGCTGGAGTTTACAGTCTGTCAATTTCAGCTCAAAAGATCAATCGAAGGTCAAGGCGGACTGCCGCATAATATGCCAGCACTTAACCGACGTATTTTTCAAAGTTCCTTTATTATCCACGCTGACTGTCCACGTATGCGATTTACACTGTTTGACGGCATACTGGCTGGCTGATTTGACTGACAGTCGTCTGAGTGATATGTGAGCAAATACGTATAGACGATTAGCAGGTGCGCACTGTGTGATTGGCAGACACGACCCGGGCTCGCCGGGCGTATGAGGTCGACGGTCGCGACTACCACTTCGTCGTGTCTCGCGAGCAGATGGAACGGGACATTCAGTGTCATCAGTTCATCGAGGCCGGACAGTACAATGGAAACTTGTACGGCACCAGCGTACAGTCGGTCCGTGATGTCGCCGAAAAGGTGTGTGATCGCGTTCGAGAATGTCGAGAAACTTGATTAGTTTATAGAAGGTCAAAGGTCAAAATGACAAAGTCAGCATTAGGCACTAATAAGAAGAGGCATACGCCTTGTCAGATGAGATGGAAATCATTGACCTTGGATGACCTTAAAGGCCGTTACGCGCTATTGTGGCTAAATGGTGCGAGATACGGCCCAGGTTGCTATTGATCATAATAAAAAGTGGCATACGCCCTTTCAGATAAAATGAAAATCATCGACCTTGAATGACCTTGAAGGTCAACACTGCAACATTAATAGTATAGGCTGTAGCGCGTCTTCCCTAACGACAGCTGGGCTTTCTTGTTACAAGTAGCCTATACAACAAAGCGTTGGACTGTTTGTTTGCATCAGTTTGTATGTGTCTAAGAAAACATCCCCAACATTTTTGAATGTAACTTGAAAACCAATTACCATGTTTTGATAATTTTTTGTACGAATATTCCTGACACAACTTGCCATCAAATGACCATTTAGTTTCCCACCTCATCCAATGTATACTTCTACACTACCTAGGGAAAGCAGATCAAGCAAAATATGTGTTGAAATAAACATAAAACCTGAAAAAACATCCCCGACATTATCGATCGTAACTCCAAGAATAAGCAAATTTTAATAATTTTTGGCAGAAACATTTTTGAAACAACTGGCTATTAAGTAAGTGTTTTAGTTTCCACTTCACCCAATGTCTGTTTTTGCACTACCTGCGGAAAGCAGACTAAGCATAATACGTGTTAAAATGAATGAAAGAACGTCGATAAATTCCATCTATCCTAATCTGTGGGCCCCCGCCCCAACAGTCAGTCTGTTACAAGGTTTCACTGTCATGCAGCAGTATGTCTACCAGATAAAGTTTAGGAATGTTTGTGAAGTCAAGAAGCGACTGGTACAGCCTGGATTGGTGTGGAGCAGAACATTATTGATACTGCTGTCAATGAATGGAAAAAGCGTCTCCTTGCCTGTGTTCGCATAGCAGGCCAACACAATAAGCAATTTTACTACAGGCAGTTGAAAAATGGATAACTGGATGAAATGTTAGCCAAATTGTCAGAAATGTAAACAAAATGTGTTTTTACACGTTATGTTAATTAAACAATCGTATCGCATTGGATAAAGTGATATTTCGCTGGTTGTGTTTTCCCCAGGTAGTGCAGAAACAAACGTTGGGCGAGGAGGGGAAAACTAAATGGTCATTTGATGGCAAGTTGTGTCAGGAATATTCGTACAAAAAAATTATCAAAATCTGATAATTGGTTGTCAAGTTACAGTCGAAAATGTAGGGGATGTTTTTTTGAGACAGTGTATAATAGTAGCACAAATGTTGTTATCGTCATTTCAGGGCAAACACTGCATTCTGGATGTGAGCGGACACGCCATTAAGCGACTACAAGCGGCCTCACTCTATCCAATATCTGTACTCATTAAACCACGCAGTCCTGAAGTTGTCATGTAAGTATATTTCTCGACCTAAGTACTTATATGTCACTGCATTGCTTGCTTTCTCTCGAGTTCTTGACACATTTATCTGCAGATATTCATGTTTACTTACAACTTGTTTTTGCTGGCAGTGATAAGTTAGTAAGTAAGTAAGTAAGTAAAGTGTAAATTCATACAGCGCATATTCAAAAAGATCTCTAATGCGCTTAATACATTTTGTCAACATTATTTCGCAAAAATGTATGTCTTCAGCTGACGTTTGAAAGTATCGAACTCAGTTCTGGGTCACGAAGACTGTCTGGCAGCGAATTCCAAATCGACGGGCCCGCCACAGAAAAGCGCCGACGACCGAAACTGTTCAACTGATAGCGCGGTACGACCAACTTCCGCTGAGTGGCAAAACGCAGATGTTGACGGCCAGTGACTTCTGCTGTGAGTGTACAACTGTCAATCAAGTACGGCGGAGCAGTTCCATGGAAACATCGATACATGAGCACTGCGAGCTTAAATCGTACTCGATCGGTGACATCAAGCCAATGGAGCTCACATGCATTAGTCGAGACAAACCTCGGCCTGCGACACACCGTGACCACAGGACAGTGCTTGTCAAGCAGCTGCGTCATTACGTCACGGTACAGTACAGCAAGGTCGTCCGCCGACTTGTCGCTGAGCTGCTCAATGTTTGAGAACAGCTGTGAAGCAGCCAGGTCACGTGCAAACACATCTTTCTCGTATCTTTTCAATGCTCGACAACTGACTGGTTGCGGCGCATCGATCAGTCTCCGCACACGAATCGTAAAACGGGCGAACGCATGGTCCGAGATGAAGCCGCCAACATCTACATCAGAAATGTCAGTGTCGGTTCTGGCGATGACGAGGTCTAGTGTATGCCCAGCAGTGTGTGTGGCCGTTGTGACATGCTGGACGTAGCCGAATGACTGCAGTAGATCGGCGAGACGCACGGCGTCGGCGCAGCTGGCGTCGTCAACATGCACGTTAAAATCTCCGCAGATGACGACTGGACAGCTGTAGACGACAGACGCTCAAACATCGTCGCTAGTTCCTTGAAAAACGCGCTGGATACCGCTTGGCTTTCAGGCCGGTATACGCCGAGCAGCACGAACTGGCCATCCCGAGTCAATCCGCGGCCGCATAAATACTCAAAAGTAGAGACGTCAAGGTCAAGGACCTTTTTCTGAAACTTGACGACGTCTCGATACAGAATAGCTAGACCGCCGTGGTTTTGGAACTCGACGGTGTTAACGGCTGCGCCGGGTTGTATCGGTCTTGCAGCATCTATGCAGTGGTAGCCAGGTGGAGTAGCACGCTTCAGCGACGACGACTGAGGTCCCTCGTGCCATGTCTCTGTAAC
>Ga0056128_1010740_pt1 | contig 11377 bp, 6 predicted proteins | sample WorMetLIZISLAND2_FD_71113 | JGI IMG/M metagenome (GOLD analysis project Ga0056128, IMG submission 71113) | Marine gutless worms symbiont microbial communities from Max Planck institute for Marine Microbiology, Germany - Olavius geniculatus... ... | reverse complement strand
AGCAAATATAAATGTACAAAACATCAGTTTATACACTTGTTAACGGCAACATTTAAGGACTTGCACATCGAAAACAGCAAAAATTACAAAAGGTGATATTATTCAGCAGCACACTGACACTCAGTCAGTGTGATGCGGGCAATAACACCTTTTGTAATTTTTGCTGTTTTCGATGTGCAAGTCCTTAAATGTTGCCGTTAACAAGTGTATAAACTGATGTTTTGTACATTTATTCCTGTTAATACCATTCAATAGAATATGCTTATCTTGGTTGCCCAGTACTATTGTGTAAATTTCAGTTTCCAAAGTGCAGATGTTTAGGAAATATTACTGATTTATTGACCAGTATTGCAGTTACAGGCTTCCTGCACTGCAGAAGGGCCGTTGGCTGACGCAGCTGCAGCTGTGCTGAAACGACCCTTTGTCGTTCTCTAGTTGCTCATGTTTTCTGTATTTAAATAATGTTTGCAGCTAGCAAGTTTTATACAGTTTATGCCTAAATGTAGAACAATAAATATATTTTTTGACACTGGGTCTAAAAACAAGTCAGTATTCTAGAAACATTGTAATATTAATATCAGTAGGTGAGTGCAAGTCTATAGGCCCGAGGCGATATCATCGAGCTAATAATAAGAATAATATCAACGTAAATTACGTTGTAATGATCATTTTCCACAATCCAATACATGCATCAAAAACGAGTACTGCTTAAATTAATGCAGCAATCTAAAGGCTTGCAGCATGGAGTTAATGACCAAACATCTCGCTGGGGCAGTGTGCAACAACCCGGCAACTGCCAGATGCCAGGTTGCTGCATGCAAAATTTTGTCAACTGCAGTTACAGGTTTGCTGTGCACGACGTTTTGACAAAAGTGCACTTACAGGAATGTTTTACAGCAAATAACTCAAAAAATAAGCCAGATATCGACGTCATTTCTGCACAAAGACGTTAGAACTAATTATTGCTAGACTGGCTATGGCTCGCCAGGTGTGCTGAAACTAACGGGCCTACCATGCTGAGTGGAAAAGTCATGTGATGCCAGGCAAGTGTTGCTGCAGCAGCAGCAGCACATATGCCCATGCCAAGGACAGCAGCATATATTACGCTTATTATTTACATGAAAACAGACCACACAGTGAAACAACATGAAAAAGAAATCATATGCAAACAACAGATGCTACCTATATACATGCATGTACAGCATGCGCTATAATACAACAAAACTTCGCTTATTTCCACAACCAATGTTTGGTAATGCAATCACTGTAAGCCTAGTACAACTGCCAATGTACCACTGTAGCCAAAACACCGTCATTGATTGTTTGTCACCTTTAATATGTACGCTTGCGAATGTTGCGACAGAGTAATAATTACAGCAACAAAATACAAAAATAACAAGAAATCTGAGCTAATGCTCATGAGACATGTAGGAGCTTATGGCAGTTCCTGTTCGCAGTTAAATCTTGGTCTATCTCCATACATTTTGTCATAATTTAGTCTTTTGCAGCCAAAAATCGCCAAAAAATCACTTAAAATCAATATTTTTAGGGTTCAAGGTCATCGATGTTGTAGACTATAACACCACGACGTCACTTCATTATCAACATAAGACAAAAAGACTGCTGGAGGCTTAAGCAATATAGGCCTACTAAGCGTTGCCAAATCAAATGCGCATGTGCGACATGTTGACATGAGTCTGTATTGCAGTCGGGTCAACAGTAGTAGGCCTATACTGTAAGCCTATGCTTTCTCACGTCCAGTATCACACATTACCACAAATATAAACTGCAACTGGAACAAAACGTGTAACTTACTTGTGAAATGTTATTTCTTGTTGTCTCAGCTCTTTGCTGTTGCGGTTTTTACAGCCTAAAGCAGCTCAGTTAAACGGCATTTTACCAAAAATACGATGACTATCAGCTGTTCGAGTGCTGCTGCTGCAGCCTGCTGCTGCTGCTGCCAGTCCGTTAGCCTACGGTATCTCGCCTTGTGTCACGTGACTTTTGCTGCTGTGTCGAATGTACCAGGCTGCACAGGTGGCATGCCCAGTCTAGCAGTATTTAGTTGTAACGTCTTTGTTTCTGCACCACAATGTGTGTCACGGTCTAAAGCTGCCGAAAAGTGTAAAAAGTCAAAAAGTTAAATTTTTGCACTTACAGGGTTGCTGCACCCAGCAGACGATTTATTCGGTATTTTCCAGGAGGACAAATTGTTTATTTGATTATTGTATATAGGATTCATTGAGCTGCTTGTATTTAGTTTTAGACTGTACTCCAGTTGTTTGTAATGGCATTAATTTTTTTATTTTTAGAGCATGGAGAAGTGGTCACATTTGGTGATGGTTCAAATGGTCAACTTGGGCATGGTAACAAATTGCTTGAGATCTCTGAACCGTTTGCACTGAAATGGAATCAGCCTACAAAGATCGTTCAAGTGTCCTGCGGTGAAGGACACACAGCATTTGTCTCTGGTATTGACCACTGTCTTGTGATTTACTCTGGCAACGTTGAGTTTTGTTTATCATTTGCTGTCAGCAGTTTCAATTTAAGTTTGTAATTGTTGGATAATGATTTGTTGTTTAACCTATAAGTTATGTAACACTGAATGGTGATGTCTCTGTTGGCAGTTTCTGAAACTTTTCTACTGGAGACCTGTCTGTAACTTGAAGTAATTCTAGGAAGTGGACCAGTATGAACAGCTGTGTGTTTTTATTTGATAAACTTATAAAATCTGCATGGTTGCATGGTAAATGTTTTTTACGACTGTAGAGCCACAGTATAGCCGCCCTGAACAGAATTATGTGTGACAGTGGCATAGCAATGCTTTTAAGGCCAGTTGGTTCAACGTTAAGTTAGGGGCTCTCATTCACCAGGGCAGGGCTGAAGCTTGGAGCCCAGAAGGCTAGAGTGGGGTTTGGTTTGGGGAAGGGAGCAAGCCCCTTATGCCAGCTGGGGAGTCTGGGACGCTACATGCTGTGGTGTCTGGAACGAAGCCCTTGCTGCCAAGAGTCTGGAATCTTGATGCTTTCTGTGTTTTCAGATGATCTCTCATGCTGTGGAGAAACGTGTGTGTATGATGTTTATCCACGTCATTGTTAGTTTTTCAGAAGCTTAGTTTTTGCCTTTTTGTGTCACTTGCTCGGGGCCCTCATGAGCTTAGGGGCACCAGTCGTTGAACTGCCTGAATCCCTGGCTTTTGTGTCGATGCTGTGTGAACAGACTATGGTTTCATGTACACATGTGGCGACGGTCTTCACGGCAAGTTAGCGCTTGGAGAAGACAACATCGCAAACCACTTCAAGCCAACGCTAGTTACGAGATTTGCAAAGTTTACAGTGGAGTTGGTGAGTCTTTTTGTCTCCAACTTTTTACAGTGCAGCTATGGAACTTTACAGCATGAATTCTAAACTAGCGTAAACGTTGGCCTAGTGCCAACATGAGATGCAGCCATTAGCTTAGATATACACGTACTGTGCACTTACTTATTTTGAATTTCAGTCCAAAAATACATTGCCACCATGTAAGCTGTGTTTACTTGAAGTATGCGCAATTTTTAGGAGATTTTTGATACTTGTTTGTGATGATTTATGAAAATTGGCTCAGCTGATACTCTTGCCAAAATGAATGTTCCTACCAATTTTAGGTTTTCTGCACTTTTTTGTTTTTGAGTTATGAATCTGTGCAGGATTGACTTTCGGACAGGCATGAGCAAGACGTGTATTTATGACAGTCACATAACAGATATTAATTGTGTTTCTATGGCTAGGTTTCCTGCGGTGGCTGTCATACGCTCGTCATTGCTCGTCCGAGGCCAGAATCAGACAGCAGACTACAAGATGTTGATGGCGTGCTGGAATTACCTGTTGATCAGTCAGTCAGTTCTGAGAGTTTGACTACAGTCAGCGAGATGATTCGCCGAGGTGAACTGTCCAACAGTCTTGACATGTCTGGCAGCATATCGGCTCGCATACGACGACGACAGAAGATGCCGGTAATATATCAGAAAAATGTAGAAAAAAACACACAAAAAATGACCACTGTTTAACATGCTTAGAGATAAAACTTAAATAAAATAATTGTAAAAAAGAGATAAAAGTCTGTCTAAGAAGGTTTGCTGGAACAGGAATGTAGTTAAGTAGGAAATTGCTTTTGATTTGTTTACAACGTATGAAACTATAAAAATGTGTTGATTTATTCATTTAATTATTGATTTATTAGTTGAGTGATTGACTGACTAATTAGTCACAGACTGACCGTTAGCGTTAGTCTGCCATGTTACTTGTATTTCTGCAAGAGGCTGACAGGTTACTAAAAAGTGTTGGACGCTTGTTGCAGGATGTTGCATCACAGTCACTGACTTTACCTCGTCTCAACACACTTCAAAGTTCATCACCGCCAAAGATAAAATACGACGATGACGACGATACTGAAGGTACCAACAACCAAGTCCGTTACAGTTAGGGCTGCCGCGGGTACCTGGGTTTAGATGAAAAAGTGAGAATAGGCCTATACCTCCCCCCTGTACAACAGTGTCATACTTACTTACTTACTTACTACCCAACTGGTACCTGGGTACCCGCTAAGCTACCCGGTCGGGTACTCGGGTAACGAATTACCCGATAACGGCAGCCCTAGTTACAGTTGATGGTGGTGTAGTACATTTTTAGTGATGCTCGGATGTTGTTTTTAAAAAATTTATATATGTCGACATACGAGACAAGTGTAAACTTTTATTGAAGTTTAGCTACAGGCTTCATGCAGCATTTTACTTTATTTTATAGTTTTTTTAAAACCAGTTGCTTTTTTGTATATGAATGGATGAGAGTGGCATGCTTTGAAAAAGATTGCTGTTTCAGTTTGTTACATGAAACTTGTAGTATAATGTGTGTGTTGTGTTATTTTTGCAGCTGAAGATTTTTGATTTGTTTTTAATTTCTGGTAGCCTGCAAAAGCTTGTGCTGCTTTTTGATCTGATTGTGACTTGCTGTGATATTCAAAGTATCTGTGGTGCGTGTTTAGGTGTAAGTAATGGCTACATTAAGAATGACCATGAAGAAGCATTTTACAGAACTCCTGAAAATGTGGGTAACTGGTAACTGTGCACTTACATATTTGCAACTTTGTAATAACATTGCAGCCATTTAGCTTCACTGCCTATGTAACTTTTGCTTTGTTCTGTGGTTTCTAGGTCAACTCAGCCTGGCTATCCCTTCATGAGTAGCTCAATGAAGACCAGTGAAAGCTAGGATGTGAACAGTCACACTGTATGATATATCTGTAGTCTCGCAGTGTAAACTGGTATCCGGCTGAGAGCTAAGGAAACAGAGCTCAGTGCCGCTTTGTGAGCTTTACTGTTAGGAAGAACTTGCTTTTTTGCGTGGTTTCTTAGCCTCTGTTTCTACACTTTTGTAGGTTGAAGTAGATGCTTCCTAGTTGTCAGATGTTTGTGTGTTGCTGCTATAAAATGAAACATGGAATCTGATGTGAGAGGCTGCTTAATATACGTTCAATCTTTTTTAGACTTTGCATGTTTTATGAGTTATTGTTCCTTTACAAAAATTAGTAAAAAATTGAAGTCCTGCTGTTACTGAGTTTTCTGTACACTTTTTTCCTCCTTATTGGCAGACTCCTATTGGAGCATAGTGGTGTCGACAACTTGACGCCACTGTTGGCAATCTGCAGTGAAACGCCAGGCCGAGTGAACGCCGGTGCTGAAGGGCTGGATGTCCTGGGACACGGTTCTCGACCATGTATCACGAGGACGTCCTCTCGGTTTTTTCCATCCTGCAGGCGAGTTGCTCATTGCAGCTACCACGACCCTGTGGTGGTTTTCCTCATATGATTTTCTAGCCAGGTGGCCGAAGAGTTGAAGCCTTCTCATGCGCACCAACTTGGAGGAAGCAGAGCACCCTGTGGTACTTCTCACTTCAGCATTTGTGACATGGCGCGTGCATGGAATGCGAAGTATTCTTCTCTGGCACCACATGTCAAGGGCATCTATCCTCTCTGAGAGTTTTTTGGTTACTGTCCAGGTGTTGCAACGGTACAGTAGGACTGGCAGTGTGTAAACCATGGCGCTCTGTATATTTTGCCAACCAGCAAGTCCATCACAGATCAGCTCAAGCTCCGGTCACTAAGGCAACCAGAGCCAGGCATCTGAGGTTATTCAACCACATCGTCTACTCAGACATGGATGATGACCACACACATGCTCTCAATGCCAGCATTGATGACCTGCCGAAGGGTTGGAGATGGCAACATGGTCATCCGGTTAACTGGCACAGATCTCAAGTTGTGGAAAAGCTGCACTCAAACACTACAGTTACTGAGGGTTTGACATTTATGCTGAGACAGGGTGGCCACAAACATCGACAACCTGGAGCACTCGGGGAATTCTCTTTAGCCGCATGAAAAATTTGTAACAAGCACAATAGCAGGTGCTGTTGTTGGGGTGCGAAATTGCTTTGAAATATGTTTAAGCTGGGGCTTTGCCCCAGGCCCTGCTGAGAGTTTACATGCAGTGCTCCCTCAGATTACCATTATCATGATAACTTTTTGTTGCGGTAACCTATGGAAAAATGAATTTATGGCTCTGGAAAAGTTTGGAAAAATTGGGGAATTTTTTCTCCTACTTTGTCTTAACCCTGTGAGGTTATTGTCATGTTCTGTATGTTGTTTACGTTAAAGATGTTAAAGCTACGAGGGCCTGTGCCAACACCTCGTTCAAACCAGCAGCCGCTCAAACACAGTCCTGACACACCAGCAGCTGTAGTAAGCAGATATGTTGCTGTTCTGAAATTATATTTGGTTTTTTTGTGCAGTTTGCTTCACGCTTATTATAGTTTGTATACAGTTTAGTTTTTCGATCAGGAGACATAATGTTAGTTTTTATATACTTCATAAGAATTACTCCTATTTTATGGAGTTTCTGTTCAATTTTAGTTTGCCGAAAATTCTTTAAAAATCCTATATTTTATGTGGTGCATTTTAAAAGGCCCTTTGGCAACCCTGGTATAGAGTTGTTTGGCAATACTTGACATGTGGAATGGTCTTGCTAATAACCAGGTGAGTTGCACTGATGCATAGGTCACAAATGTTCAACATTTTGCGCTGGACACTGCCGTTTTACAATTTTTTTATTGATTTTTGTTGCAGAAATCTCATTTTTTTTGTTCTGCTATAAAATAAGCAATTTTTGTTTTAGTTTATTATGCATGCCATAATTTTTATAGTTTGTTTAGTTTTGGTCTTTCATTAATCTAAAAATTCTAATTCATTTTTTGTAACACAAAAACCAATGTTTTCAGTTTTTGTTTTCATTTTAACATTTTAATACTTCATCATAGTAGGTTGATATTTTCAATATCTTGTTTGAAATTAGTGCCAGCTTTAATATTATCAGACCTGTTTTTTCAGAGATGCTGCTACAAACTTTTCTCCACTGTTTTTTTGTCTTTTGCAATGTCACTCAGTGTCATTCTTTGTTTTCCTGATGTTTTCCTGAACTTGGATGCTTTGGCTCTTCTAAGGTGTTACTCCACACACAGTTCTAAGTTTTCCCCTTGATTTTTGCTGCTTTTGGTGACTCTGTCATCACCGCTGTTTTATGCACGGTGATTCATAATTACGGGAACCCTTGATTTTTACTGTACAGCTTTTGAATAAACAGACACAAAGTGATAAAAGTTAGCAGATATGTCTAGTTGTCAATGCTGTTACGTTAGCCAAAACACATTACTGACTCAGTTTGTGTTCAAAGTGTCCACTTTTGGCTTTAGTGCATGCACAAAGACGTGTGCGCCACTGTCTGACTGCTGTGTCAATAATGCACTGATCCATTTCATCCCAAGCTGTCAGGATATGTGCACGCAGTTCGTCAATGTTCTTTATCCACTTCTTGTAGACCTGCTGCATTACAGACCACACTTTATAGTCGACCAGATTTAAATCCGGGCTGTTTTGTGGCCAAAGCATAGGAGGAATGAACTCTGGGTCTCCATTATCAGCAGCTCAACTGTCTCACGAGCTCTATGGGCTGGCACACTGTCTTGTTGAAGCGTGTAAAAGTCTGACAGTTGATGAATGCCTGGCAGAAGTTTTTGCATCAGTAGATGCACCCGATAGTATTGACCGTTAACTTTTATACCAGGCTCGATGAAATGGATGTTGATTGTTCCAAGAGCAGACACACTGATGGACACTGTTCCAGCATGAGCATACACACGGTCATTCATGAAGATCTTTTCATCTGTGAAGACAGTGAAGTTTACAAGACTTGCTGGGTACTTGGCCAACAGCTGACGAGCCCAATGCAATCGAGCAACGCTGTTTGCCTCCATCAGCTGTGTTGCATGATGTTTCTTAAAACATCACAAATGCAAATCGTTCTTCCAGATTTGACTAACTGTTGGCTGCGAGATTCCAGCTTTACGGGCAATTTCTCATTGCGTTAAATGTGTACCTGGCTTGTCTTTTTGACTTAATACCAGCTGCTTAATACGTTTAATGTTATTATTGTGTTGTACAGACTGCGGTCAACCTGCTCCTTTTGATCGGTCGATAGACCCTGTTTTCGTCGATTTTATAAAAGTTTGTTTAACCCACCAAGTGAGCACTTCTTGGAAGGAAATTCTGCAAGTAAACGCTTAGCACCACAGCGTTTGGTCTTTCTAAGAAATGTAATAGCAACTTTATCTTCTTTGGTAAACACCATTTTATGATAACTAAACAATGATGTCACATGTGCCGTCACTAAATTAGTAACTAAGTAAGTAAGAGTATTTAACATGGATAAATTTAGCACCGTTTCACACAGCACTATCTCGGGCTTAACTTTCGAAGTTGTAGTCACAAATGTGGCCTAGCAACAAAGTTATTTCATTTTTTGTGGGGTTCCCATAATTATGAATCACCATGTACAGTAGAGTATATACTGTATTCTATAATTTATTTCTGCAGTTTTTTTTTACAGTAGTCTACTTGTTCTATCGTGTGGTGCAGGATGCTGTAGCTGATGATGATCGAATGTCAGAAGGTGGGTAGAAGTAATATATTTTTTCTAATATGCATTAGAAGACATATAGCATCACTTTTTTGTACACTCGGGCTAATGTGCGATGGTAGTTATTTGCATTCTTTATTTCACCAGTTATGCATTGTGAAATGCACACATTTTACTGATGTACTTGTTTAATATTGCTGTATTATTGTTTTGAAAACATTGCTGTTTGAAGAGTATGATATTTAGTATTGGAAGAATTGTGGCTGGAGTTCAGAGTTCTCTATTTTCTGACCTTGCAGCATTTTTGCAGGGGATTGGCCACTTATAGCAAGTTCAAAAGTTTCTTTCTGGGGTACAACTTGACCTGAAATAACCTGGAAACGTATGCTGATTATAGACAAAAACTGAATGTAGTAGACTACTAATAGAAATACTAGTAAAATATGCTGCTGACCTAAACCATCTAGGACAATTAGTAGACTATTTTGTTTTTTTGTTACAGTTGGTGACAAGTATAAGAAGAAATTTGATGAAAAGAAAGAAAAGAAAAAGAAGAAGAAAAATAAATCTAAAGAATCTGATGATGGTGGGGGAGATTTAAAATCTGATGAAAAGAAAGAGAAGAAGAAGAAAAAGAAAAGTAAAGAATCTGATGACGATGGTGATTCAAAAAGCAGCAGCAGCAGCAGCAGCAGTAGCAGCAGCAGCAGCAGTGACGATGACTATGATGATAAGGAGAAGAAAGCTGACAAGAAAAAGAAGAAAAAAGACGAGAAGAAAGGTGATAAAGGTGACGATGATCATGGTGAGGGAAAATCTGAAGATGACAAGCAAGAGAAGAAAAAGAAAAAGGAGAAAACGAAAGATGTGGAACATGATGATAAGAGGAAGTCTGAAGATGAGAAGGACATAACAGATAAGGAGGCATTGGAGCAGACAGAAGAAGTAAAAACTGGTGATGAAAACATTGAAATGTTAGATGATAATGGTAATGATGAGGAAACAGTTGTGAAGAATGAGAAAAAGAAGAAGAAGAAAACTAGCGAAAAGAAGGAAGATGCAGGAAACTCTGAGAATGAGGCCAATGAAACTGACAAAGAAGACAGGATATCATCATCATCAAACTTCGATGATGATGATAACGATAGATTAGAAACCGTTCACACTTTGGAGAAAGATATGAAGAATAAACAACCCAAAGTGGATAAAGAGAACTCAGCCAATGAAGCAAACTCTGAAGACGAAGAAAGTAAGTCTGAAAAGAAGAAAACGAATGATGAAGATGCCGAGAGCGGAAGATTAAGAAATGATGACAATTTGAAAAAGAAGAAAACTATTAAGAAAGAGAAAGCTGTCAGGAAACAGAAGGTAAAAAGGCAATCTGAAGTTGTAAATGAAGAAGAAAACTCCGAAGATGAGGACAGAAAGTCCAAAAAGGAGATAGATGATAATGAAGATAGTAACGAAAAATTGGAAACTGGTGACAATTCTGAGAAAAAGAAAGCTGTTAAGAAAGAAAAGAAGAAGAAGAAGCCTGCAGCAATAGACAATCAAAACTCAGAGGAAGAAGTGAGCAAAGACGTTAAGGTAAAGAAGAAAGATGTGAAAGCGGTCAGAACTGAGGTTGGTGATGATGACGATGATGACGATGGGGTTAGGAGAAAAAATGAGAAGAAGTCGAAGAAGGGAAAGAGGAGAGAAGCACCAACTGAGAAGGACAATGAGATTGATGAGCAATCAGAGAAGAAGCAGCATGGTGATAGAAAGGATAAGAAGACACCAAAAGTCACACACAAAGAAGAGGATTTGAAGGCTAGTGCAGGTGAGTAGTTTTGTTATAAAATGGTGTAATAGCTGTTAACTACAGTAATATAAAACACTGTTAAAATTTGTTGCATAAAACTAGAAAAATATGTTGGCTTAGTGCTAACATATTATGCGGCCATCCATCTAGACCTGCACAACTTTAACCCTGAGCCATCATAGATTTACTTCAAACCTTTTGAGGAGAAAATTTGCACAGTGGCTACTCCTGCTATGTTGAACGTTCACACCAATTTCGGGTTTTCTATACCTTTTTATTTTCATGGTAAGAAGCCTAGTAGGATAGAAAGATGGATGGACAAACAGACATCCAGACAGAAGGACTTAGAAGACCCATAATGATGTAGCCTATTAGGATGGCAGCATATGTACAGGGTGGTCCAGCTAAAGTGAGGCCAACTTACATTTTTGCCGGTAACATTTGAATGCATAGGTAAAATTCAATGATTTTTTGCAAGTGTGATAACAGTTCAGACACACACATTGGGAATCATAAAAATTTAATATTGTTCGTCAGATGGCGTAACCAGGTTAGGTATTTTCTCCCTTGTT
>Ga0056128_1010739_pt1 | contig 11378 bp, 8 predicted proteins | sample WorMetLIZISLAND2_FD_71113 | JGI IMG/M metagenome (GOLD analysis project Ga0056128, IMG submission 71113) | Marine gutless worms symbiont microbial communities from Max Planck institute for Marine Microbiology, Germany - Olavius geniculatus... ... | reverse complement strand
GATGTTATTTGTCGTATTAGGCCTACTTGCCCAATGGTTACTAATTAGCGTAGCAGCCGAAAATGTTTCTGTTATGGCTTAGCTAATAGTAACAAGAAAGCGAATATATGACCCTGTGCCGACACAATATTCAGCTAACCGCGCATTCATATGCTATTACAAACTGACCAGCTGCACGGCACAAAGCTAACCCTGACATTAGATATTTTAAAACTGAAAGATGGTGTAGCAGCTAATGTGCCATGGAGAACATTTACATTTATCTTAGATTTTTATGCCCTATTGCTTGAGTTATGAACTCGTGGAAAATGCACAGATGGATGGCCGGATAATAAAATGATGGGACATTGTTGATGTCTAATAAAAGCGTGAACTTATCCGTGTGTTTGCCATTTATAGGCCCTAACTGCATGCATGAATGATCCGGCTGTCGTCTTGGCCTTACATTCGCTGTTAGTGTACTTAATTTTGGCCTGAGTAGCCTATTATGGCAATGACCATCCGATGCAGGAGGTCTATAGTATTTTGGTCCAAAGTGAAAGCAGCTATATGAGATCACCATATCGTCATTACGCAGACCTTTACATTAGTTAAGCCTATATTATAGGTTTATATATGTTGTTTTACGGTGCACATTGTAGGCTGTCCGCCAAGTTGGTAACCATTGGGCAAGTAGACCTAATACGACAAATAACATCAAATGAGGAAGGCTTTAGACTATGTTAATGATTACCAACAAAAGTCAGCTTGTAGGGACGCCATAAGGACCACGACCACGATCGGTCGGAGGAACTTTGCCGTGGCTGGCCCGACCACTTGGAACAGCCTCCCCATCGACCTGCGGACTTCATCACTGTCCAGAGATGCATTTGCGAAAAAACTCAAAACTCATTTATTTGGCTGCAAGCGCTCTTAAGGTATTCTTTAATTGGGCGCTATACAAATTGACATATTCATTCATTCATTCATATGCATAGCCCCATCTAAAGTTAGCCAAATAATTTTTGTTGTTTTAGAGGACTGATATCATCACATTGTTCTTACACATAGTTTCAAACTGGTAAGTTTTTTTTACATATATATTTGCTGTTTTATTGCCAAAAGTTGGGAAATGAGCCTCACACATGTAAAAAGCGCTATAGCATGACCCGTATCTTTACCTTTTACCTTTTTAAAAGCAGATCAGTAGGCCTATACCTTCAGTTGGGTACAGAACGTTGGATGTGTCTATTACTGCTGCTGCTCCTTCTACGCTGCTGCTCGTTATACCTGGAAATCAGGGTTGCCTGTGGTGGACTTCGACTAACATCATCTAATTGCCAAACCCTCAACCCGCACCTCCGTTAGATGCAAGAATCTTGGTGATATTTGTTGTACAAGCCGAGTTATAACCAAATTTGTCCCACAGTTCATTGCCATGGCAACGGGGGGTCGGTCGGGGAAATGCGATTGGCATCATTCAATGGCCCATCTACTAAACCCCCCTATAAGCGCAAAAATCTCGCTGATATCTCTTACACAAGCCGAGTTAGCCAGTTTGTCCCAAATTTCGTTGCAATGGAAACGGGGGTCAATCGGGGGGTAAATATAAATGTCACCGTTAATTAGGCCGTCCTCGAAAACCATACCCTATAACCAAAAATTACGACTCTATCTTGCACACAACAAAAGTTATAACAGTTTAAAGATTTTTTAATTTTCCCCATAGGTACCATTGTTTTTTTTTATAATTTTTCGAATAAATGAGTGAAAAATAAAATTTTTATTTTATAACAATAAAAAAACACTTCCTTGCGCAAAACCGCGTCATTCGACGTATTAAGCGTAAAAATCGGTCTAAAGGACTTGCCTGTAGGCGAGTTCAAGTACCAAAAAAGTGTAGTAAATTTCGAAGAGGAAAGGTATTTCACCTATATGGGGAGTAAAAACTCCTGGGCGGATTGAGCCCAAATTTTGTTTTGGTGGTAGGCGTCCACGACATAATCAAACCGTTCAAATTTGGTGACGATCGGTTCAGAGGTTTTGGGTGGGCTGAGGGTCAAATTTTGCCTTTTGCAATAGACTTTGAAGGTCGTCCTTACAACACTCACACTATCGTGTGAGGTGTGATATTTTGCTTCGTATCCCATACCTTTGTTATTTTGACGTCAGAATTGATCCACGAGCTATACGTAAATGTACGTAACGTATGCATTATTTTGTCAGTTTTATAGAACGTTTTGTTCGTAAAATTAATTATCGGGAAGGCCGATGCATGGACAGACAAACCAATAAAATCAGCAATATGGGCTGGTATAATTTAACAAGTAATCAATCAATTAGTTAATCAATCAGCCGACTATGTAATGGTGTATCGCTGGTCCGAGCTCATGAGTGCTGTACAAATAAAACTTGTAAAATTATTTTCAAACATCTTGAAGTCTGCGGTCAGCGTACGTATAAGTAGTTAATTGAAGTGTCAAGAGTCGGACAGAAAATATTTCTTCTATACGATGTTCTGCCGCGCCATGCCGACTAGTGCATTTTTTTCCGCGCTCATTGCATCGGTGAGTTACTGCACATACAGTATGAAGTCTACTGCGCCAAGTAGGCCTAGCGTGAAGATAAACAGTAGCGGAAATTGGATCAATATACTGCTGCATGAGAAAAAAATGTCGACATTCTGCTACAAATAAAAAAAGTAAAGCGTAACGAATGTGTATGATCGTTATGCCGTGGAAAATGTAAAAAGAAAGGTTTGCCTAGTTGTTTGCTATATCGCTGCTTACATGAGTCGGTCTCGCAACCAGAAACGCTTTTAGAATCCCGGAAGCAGCTGATTGGGGTGTGTGAGTTGGCGTGACATTTTCGTGCACAATGCGGTCATTTGCGCTAAGCCTCCGCAATCAGCCCCCAACAGGCTTTCACCCAGTTTCTCTAATGGTAGCGGACTAAGTTGGTTAAACGCGGATAATTATATACATCTGGAATAAACCAACACTTCCAAAAATCCAATAATGTACGTTTTCATTGCACGATAAGGCTCCAAACATGTGGTCCGATTTTAGAAAAACGTTGCTCAGATCTTGCAAAAACAGAATAGAACGCACGTTGCAGATACCGTCTAACATAAAACATGTTTAGCAGCATTTTTGCATGCGACCATTGCTCTACGAAGGTGTGTGGCAAACGTGATACACGTACATAGGTCTACATGTGTGTAAACTCTCTGATTACTCACTCAGTTAATCAGCGTTTACCTAACGACTGACTGCACGAACGTTTGCCATCGGCTGCTAGCCGCATTAACCTTGCAGAATTTCAGTCAACGAAGCATTAGTCTGTCCGTCGGAGTTCATCATATGCTGTAGACATGTAGGCAATGGGAGCGATACCACCACGATTAAAAATCCGTTGAGACCCCCAGATTAAACGCACGAAATAGTCCACTGACTAGCTAGAAATTGCTGTTCTTTAGTTTAGCTCTTGAAAATTATTATCATTTAACGAACAGTGTCTTTTTTGCAACTGTGAAATTCTGAGGTTAAAAGGCCGCTAATGCCGGGACCCTGGATGACGAAAGCGGCCGGGATCCGCATAAAACCGATTAAACTTACGTATGGTAGCATTAATTGCCGAATGAAATTAGGAAACACATCTTTTTATGAAACACGAAACACAACCCGTTTTTAGCTCTAATTCTGGCAATATAACGTAGTTCGAGTAAACGGTTTCTAATCAAATGTGGGTACAACTAAATATATATTATAGCAGTGAATACACATCTTGATTGATACTGTTGCAGAAATAGAAGCACGTGCTCACACAGAAGGGTTTACGTCACACACACACACAGAGCGAACTTCGTGATCCAATGAGAAGCTTCCAGTGTTCTCGAGCACAATGCTAGTTTTCCGGCGTAGTATATTTTGGCTCAAAATCAGCAGCACAAGCTGTAAGTCGGTGAAGTAAACAGGGTTTAGATGAAGTACGGTAATTCGTTAATACTGCACAAGGTGCCAGAATAGTGTGGGCTTTAACGAACGAAAAGATAATAGTCCTCCGTGCACGCTCCAACTATTCAGTGTCCATCCGTTTTTTTCACGACTCCAGCTCAACTAATTCCAGCAAAATGCCACGTTTCTTTTGAAAAAATAGCTATCTATACCTAAAAAGGTTTTAAAGTTTACAAATCTTAAAAATTACAAATCTTAATCACTTTGCTACTTAAAACACGAGATGCTAAATCTAAATATTTTCACAAAATTTTTTAAACGTTTTTAGTTTTTAGCAACGTGAAAACTGGGATAGATAGCGATGTATTTAGCCATAATCCAAAATTGCATTGTCGTATATGCAAAGTTTATGGTTAAGATTAAAATTTATTCTTACAAAAATTATACAACAAAATTTGAAATTAAATTCTGTGTTTTAAAGAGCACAAGAAACATGGACGTAACGGAATCTAGTGGAGTCTGCAAATTTACGTTTAATCAATAAACGATTCTAAAACTTTTGCGCAAAATGGATTCAGTTACAATGAAGACGTGTAAACTGTATTTTACTTTCGATAATTTTTTTTCTCAAGCCAGCGACACACAAGCCGTTACGACGGGGGTCGTGGTCTTGACGGACAGTGAGAGCCAGAGTTGTCGTTCTTCGGTTTCGATTACATTTTTAATTCATGTTGACATACAGTCTGATCGCACATTGTCGTCAGGATAATTGACGTAATTTATATTTAGTGTTAGTTAGGCCTACTAATCTTTACAGCAATGACAAAACGTGCATTGCGGAAAGAATAGAATAAAACATTAGTTGCACTCTCTGAGTGTTTTGCACCGTTTACTTGCATGCGTATGTAAATCGTTGTCAATTTAATTAAAATATCATGCGTGTGTCTACCAGAGACACACAAGCCCTTTTAATAGACGTCGGCCACCAAAAGCATTTAAAAGTGATGCTTCTTCCCTAAAATTTTCGTCTTGACATGTGGCAGTGGCACGACGGCTCGTGTGTCGCTAGCTTCACTGTTGAAGACTTAACAATCAGGCGCCAGAGCGATCTGCTTTGTTCTCTGGACCGTGCCTTTGATCACCTCTCTGGCTGCACTCATTTTATTTAGCTTACCGTTGAAGTTCAACTTTTATCGTCCTGTCGCTCTCTTCTCTTGTCTAATTTCACTACACATTTACTACCAAAATATACAAAATACTCATTTTACGCAGGCCTATCGAGTTAAAAAAAATCAAGATACACGACATATAGGCCCCCTCGGTTAGTCTGAATAGAAGCAAACATACTAGAAATTACTTTCGAGCAGTCACCGAAAAACGCAACTGATTCTAACTCGTGAAGCAAAACAAGATAGGCCTATAAAAGTCAATGTTACAATGTTAAGCTATTGGCCAGCAATTCGCTGCAAACGGTCTATGCTGGCGAGTCACAAAAGGCAACGTTAGCCTACACTTCGCACATAGTGTGTGGCACATCGTGGGTGGCATGTGCAGCGAAGACCCAATCAAAAGAAACCCGCCGTCGACCGTCGCCTGCTCGATATGCCAGCAGTATTTATAGGTGCGCTGCATATACAGGACCATAGATATCATTTTCGCATGACAAAACCGTAGAAAAAACTGTAGTTTTCGGCTGAACTTCCACACTAGGACGTCGTTGTCTTGACGCAGAAAATCTGCACTATAGGCTAACCAGAAAAAAAACATAAAAATAAGAATGATGACAATAAAATCAACTTGGCTACACAACACATAAACAGTTCTTAAAACAGTTGCACGATTGTGTCAATATATTAATTGAAAGAATAACGATGACAGGACAAAGATGCTAATTTTGCGACTGCTAAAAAGTCGAAATGACAAGCAGGCCTAATAAAGCCGTATTTCATGTGACGATGCAAGACGCTGCTTTGTGTGCAACCTCTAACGAGCGGCTCATAAAAACCTGTAATCGGCTTTGTCTGTCCAAGCTTAGGGGCCTAACGCATAAACATCCACCGACTAAATTAGATTAGTAAATGTAATATTTCAAATTAAAAATAAAACAAACAGGCGTAAGATTTAAGTTTAAATGTCGACGGGCGTTTTTCTATAGCGCAACTCAAGTCAAATCGTTGTAGTGTCTGCAAGCGGAGCATCAGTGCATTTCCCCAAGCGTCTGCTGAATTGATCCATGCATATATCCAGCCAGATGCGCCCGACCGTCTTCTCATATGACATCTTCAACTGTGTCCACTGTGCCGTAAGTTGGATTTCAGAAAGGCCACTATTACACTGGCAAAATGACCAAGCAGTTAATATAATGTAACCATAGTAATTTGGTAAAAAATGGAATCGTTAATCGATGCTTACACCCATTAGACCGCAAATTTTTTATATATTTTTTTTTCTAATTTTTTCCTTCCCTGTGAGTCAGAATCTTATCTGACACCGCGTATCGCTGGACCCTACAAGTGCATTATTTGCAAAATTAAATTTAAAACTGTCAAAGGGTTTAAGCACGGTTTACGAATGTGACACACAGACGACAAACAGACCACGCTACAGAGATTTAGATGTAAATTTTGACGTTATGCGCTATAGAGGCATAAATTCACGTTTTGCTCACACACTTACTGACTAAAGGTGTACAAATAAGTGGAATAGCTTGTGCTGCCAGAGTAATTCCGCCCAATATAATACCACATCCACAGAAACAGTCGCTATTTGTACGTTTCATTGTGCAGCGGTCCTAATGAGTTGCAATCCGTGCCTTGTCGGTCAGTCTCGTATAGGCCTATAGGATCGTATCTCGAAATATCTAAAAAAAAGGTAAAAAATAAAATTGATGTAAACGACTGAACGCTGTTCTGGACAGTAGTAACCTGTGTGCTAACGTTCAGTTCAAAATGTCAGAATTTGGAAGTCAGGGTGAAATTAGAATAGCGCAGCTCTAGGCTCACAACCACATAATATGTCAACACTCTGCAGTATCGATCCAACACACTTTTCAAACGTAAATTTCATGCAACAAATTATACGAAATAGTAGCACTTTACTGCTTATTGACGACGGTCTGTAGTGAAGTTAACCTATTAGCATTTTGGTATTTCGCCAGCAAGCATCTGTATACAGTATTAGGAAAATGACCAGCAGAGTTTCTCAAAACCAAAAATTAAAACATAACTATAACTGGATTGGTAATGGCACATCGACCACATTTCAACTATGAACAGAACGCAATGGAGCAAATGTTGCGAGCAAAAAATTTTCAGAAAATGAGAGATGAAGACGATATAATGCAAATATATGCTTTGGCTAATTAAATATCTTTTTTCACCAAGAATACGTAAAAATAATATTCATCGTTCTGTATTTTTGTTCTCGGTTTTTATTGGTGGCGTTGATGTTCGTATGAAGTAGTTGCATACTCGGCCTACAGGAAGCATCGTGAACAGGTGCAGAATGGCGTGACGTCGAATCAGTATATACGAGCCGACAGGGATGCCCCCGCGAGTCCATCGACCGTCGTACAGTACTAGGATCAAGAAACATGCCAATTGGACATCGACTATTCTGCAATGACGCACAACCCTTCTTTATGGCTGTATGTTATGTGTTGGCGTGGAGCACTGCACTTGCGATGAATCTAAACTAGAGACGCGTGGTCGCAAGTGCAAGGTGGTAAGCCTACGACAAGACACGAGATCGTGCTGTATCTCGAATATTTTGCGCTGACGGCCTAACGGTCGTTGTCCAGCTCTGTGTCTTTACCTTACCTTACTTTTAGGGCGGGCAGGCTGCTACGCCTGCCCAGCACTGGGGCCGTATCAGTTCGGCCAAATGCGCATTTTCGAATGTAACCATACAAGTAATTTGAGCAAAGCTCACGTGACGCGCGATAGCACCGGTCCTGCCACTTTGGCAGTCAGTGTAGGCCTACAGCAATAAGCTATTAATGCGTCTTGAAAGAGTACTCAAACATGAGGCATCCGTATGGAAGACTTGTTGAATTTAAAAGATCGAAACTTAGATTTTTTAAAATGTACGTTCTATACTAAAAATGTCATACGCAAGTTGTCCAGGTCCTTCTCCAGCCATTTCGGTGCAATTCACTCTTAGAATGTGTGTCGCAGCCGGAAATCGCCAAAAATCACTTAAACCTTTATTTTGGGGGTTCAGGGTCATTCAAGGTCATCGACGTTAACACCAATAAAAAGCTTGTCACTATTACTTGTTACGATAAGCAGCAAGTATGTACCTATCTGCAATCGTTTTCACGCTACACGAGATAATAGCGGAAAAAAAATAACCACTTTTTAGGGAGTAGCGGTTTTTGTCGCCCGTCTGCACCGGCCCCTTGAACCTAGGGGGTCGAGACTTAAACTGCTAAAATTTACGTTTAATGCTGAAAATTTCACATGCAGGTTGCCTATTTCCAGGCATTTCGTCGCAATTCAGTGTTGAAATGTGCGCTGCATTCAAAAATTGTGAAAAATTTACTAAAACCCCCATTTTGGGGGTTCAAAATCGTTCAAGGTCATCGATGTTAATAAATCTAAAAAGCATGTTACCAGGGCTTGTTATGATAAGCAGCATGTCTGTACCTACATGTATCTGCAACCGTTTTCACACCATACGAGCCAATAACCGCAAAATAACGTCTTTTTAGAGGGGGTACCCTTCTTTGATGCCCTCGTTTGAGGGGAACCCTCGCACCCAGGGACACGAAGTTTTGTCACGATAAACTAAAAACCTTAAAACAGCCCACGATAAAGATTTCGTGATCCTAGTTTGCACTGTTTTGACACAATACAGCCGTGTGACGGACGAACGAACAGACGGACGAACAGGCGGACAGACGCCCAGGCCATGGCTACGACGCGCGAAGCAATATGCTATCGCGCGTAAAAATTACAGGAAACGGCTATGAAACTGTAGACGGCTGCAAAGCCAAAGTCGGCGTAAAAGCCGAAGATTAACCAGTGCATCGGCATTACTAATGTGTACCGTAGCGTGTCTGTTATAACAATTTCAGGTCGGCACTTTGTTGGCTCCTATCCTACGGATTTCAAAAATCTTTCAAGTCATCGAAGCGCTAAGCCCTAGCACTACGACAAGATGGCCGACCATGGTGGGGCCAGCAGCTCTGTGTGATGTAAGTTCAATTTGCTACCAAATGCGGGCACCAAACCTAAAACAAAGGTGAAAATCGCATGAAAAGTTCCCAAAATTATTGTTCGTGATGTGACTTATTAGTGGCAATGCTAACGAGCCATCTCGTCAAAAATTTCATTTCTGAACAGTGCGTGTCTGACTTACTAGTTTAGCTGGCATGCGGTGCAAAGTCGTAAACTGATGCGTAACTTTAGTTTCAGTGTGAAACACGTCGTCATGTTATTAGGCGTTTTAAACCAATACACATGGTGCTAAAATTGCGAGACCTGACAATGTGGCATTAAAGCAAACAAAGGTGTCCGAGTAGATTATTAAGGCCTATACTGTGGGTGGAGTCTTAACGGATATTAACTGATAAGTATTGAGTAGAATTTTTGAAAAACACCCGGTAACAACACCTCCCCACTGGTCAGCCATTCTGTCGGCGCTCATCCGGAGTCCCTTCGGCTGCGTGTCGACAGCAGCAGCAGTCAGGCGCCAGCAGTGATGACGTCAGCTGCGTCGGGATCAGCAACGGCAGCAGCTACATCAGCCTTTGACGACTGCTGTGAAGTGTGTGTCGTTGTGTGTGCGGTACAACGACGGTTTTACGCTGGTGCCGTGTGGACACACATGTTTCTGTAAAGCCCGTGCTCGGCTCAGTCTTCTATCATAATGCTGAATTAAATGCACGGCACACCGACCGACCTTCGGTTTCATTTTTTCCCTTCACGCTTCTCACTCAAAGTTGCCTTACGAGTTTGGTATCAGTTGAGTGTCATGTGACGTGACTCTGACGTTTTGTGACTGACAGCCGCGGCTGAACGTTTGACGCCTGCAGTGTTTAAAAACGCGTCAAATTGACACTTTCCATTGACTTGTGTCGCGTGCGCTATTACGACTCTATATCTATAGATAGCTATATAGCGTGCTTGTTAATGACACACAATTTGTTCACACACTGTGATGTAATCTACATATACATATAAATGGAAACTAAATATATCTAGTAGATATTTGCTGTCAGTAATCGGCTATGCATCATCTAGGAATTCGATAGGCCAACGATCGTAACAAAGTAGTACAGCTGAACACTCAAATAAAATTTCTCAAGGTAGTGCGAGAAAACATTTAAAGCCAAACAGTATAGTGTTGTCAGAAAAACTACAAAAAATAAAAGTAAACAAATTTTTTAAACATTTACTTAAGCTGTCTTAAAACAAGATAACACATTTTTATTTTTATTTTTAATTTGCAGATTCGACTCGAAAACAGATCTGAAGAAAATCGAATATGCTTGATGACGCTTATCGGATTACGTCATAACGAGGCGCAAAACTACCTCGGGCTAAAAATCGAATTAGCACAAGACCGAGAAAAGTGTGCCAGCATCGACAAAAATGCCAGCATAGACTAAAAATTAAAGATGACATTGACAAACAGCAGCATTTCGAAATAATCGTATTTTCTCTTGCAATTCACGTAAAATCGCAAGTTACATAACGCCAGCTGCGTTAAACACTTTTCGTGCACAAAAACTGTGTGGGCTGAATAACGATTGCCTAATTCAGATCGCAATGAAACTTAATCTGCATCAGGGACAGACTGGCGAATGTTGCCAGAGATTATTTCAGTCAGCGCAAAGCGTCGCAAGTCAAACATCTGGGCAAATAGACTCACGCTAACTGCCACGTAATTTCCTCGCGACAGAATCCGCAGAAATCCGTGATCGCATTTAATGGAAACGTTAATTAAAAGTAAAATGCAGAAACGTGTGGTACAAAAATACTTTTGTGAAACATTTAAAAATGTTCTATTTATGTTATCTGTTAAATATAGAAATTATCGACGACGTAGTGCAGTTTTTAAAGTACTGCCACTATATAGACCTAGCGCAATTACCGATAACCTTGAGATACCTTCCAGAACTATTTACAAGTAAAGTTTCTATATTGCTTATTTTTTATTGACATGTTTTACTTTTAAATTTAAAAAGTTCATTTTAAAGCTTTTCGCCTTCTCTTGTCGGCATCTGGTAAATTAATGTGTCCATTAAGTATACTATCGTTAATCAATCAATCAATCTTTATTTGTCCAATAAAACAATTTAAAACATGCAAATGACAATGCAGTAGGACCGAACAGTGAGACTAAAAGTACTGAACACTGCCCTTAATACACAAGTACAGTCAGATAAATCCATAAGTTCTAAAGTTAGAACAAACAAATACCAAAACAAGGTAGTAA
>Ga0056128_1010738_pt1 | contig 11379 bp, 9 predicted proteins | sample WorMetLIZISLAND2_FD_71113 | JGI IMG/M metagenome (GOLD analysis project Ga0056128, IMG submission 71113) | Marine gutless worms symbiont microbial communities from Max Planck institute for Marine Microbiology, Germany - Olavius geniculatus... ... | reverse complement strand
TCAGCAGGAACTGTATCACTGTCATCTGTTGCACACAATTTAGGCACAAGATTCTTAAAACATACAGATAAGGGTTTATGATCAGAACATATAAAATCGTAATGAACACATACATCTTTAACGCTGTCATCCAACATCTTACTGCATATAATATGGTCAATCCAAGTCATGTTAACACCATCATCACGACAGTAAGTAAAAGTATTCAAATCAAGCCTTGTCAAATCAGCACACACTAAACAATTATCTTATCAATGACGCCAAGATAAAGGCTCGCATGTCATGATACCACACTAGCACCTGTGCACAAGTGTACAATTCCCTAGAGGCGGTGTTGGCATGCAAGATGTGTCCCACGGTGGACAAACGTCCGACATCGACGACTTTGACGACGATAGACGCAGAGCTAGCGATCAGCCATCATCAGCTGTCGTGCATGGATTTGCATTTGCCAGCCCGGCAATTATCGTCAGCATTTTCAAGTTTTGCATTTTCTGATCTTGCTTTTCAAAGCGCGTTTGTGCCGCAACTTTAGGTGTCGCATTTTTAGCGTCTCCGTTTCACTGTGTGTGTACGATGCGTGTTTGTGTAGCCGGGCAATAAGAACCGATGGATGGACGACTATTGCTACGGTTCAGCGCACGAGATCTACGCCGGATCCTTCTCTAAGGATTTCGTTGGACTTACATTCATCGATGCTGCTGAGTGAGTACAGACGTGTGCAGAGCGACAATATAATGAAATGCCGGTTTAGTTGCGTTGTACAGACTGTAAAAGACGAACGAACTGGCATTTTAGTTAATTTCATTTCACTTTATTCCGCGAATTATCCAAAGCAAGTCCAGTGCAGTTTAGTTTAGTTTAGTTTTTTTTATTTCTGTCATTTATTTTCTAAAACATCGATTTTTATATTTTGTCTTTTAGTTTTTTGATAATTTATCTGCTCGTTTCCAGAATAGCGGTCGAAAATAACGTAACAGATTTCGGGAATTTTTTTGATGGACATTTGTGCTTGTTCGCGAGAATATATAGCCATAATAAAAGCCTACTAAGCTGCTGCAGAGTGTTTTGTCCACGTGTTAAAATGCCATGGGTGTTAATTTTTTAATAGCGCTTAATTCTTTAACGCATTAACGCGTTCGTAACTTCCACCATTGAGGTTACGTGGCCCTTCGTTGATTGTTTTGTCAATTTTTTGTGCAGTATCATACAGAAAGTCAGAAAAGAATTTTGCTGAAATTTTCAGGAAAGGTTAGTCTTATCCCAACTTAGAAGCAATTATATTTTAGTTGTGATCCGGATCAGTTTCTGGATTTGATGTAAAGATTCTTTACCATTGCCAGAAGGGAGAATCTTTGCCAAACCAAAATATGATGTTGCCACCTGGCGAACACAACAGAAAAATTGACATACCTTTTTTGAGTTTTTCCACTGATTTGTTTGGGCGTTGGTGGAGGTTTGCGCTTTTCATGTGTCTTTCTAGTGCTATGTTATGCTGCGTTTACACTTACAGCCTGTGTCTGACGGAGTTTGGGATCCTGCTGGTAGCGGTGAGCTGTCCTCAGTCCCGTGGCGGTAAGTTCAGAGTAAACCCTGGCAACAGTCTGATCATTCAGCAGGGACACGTCGGATTCTTCATAGCGCAAGGACCCAACGAAGTCCATAGGTTAGTTATTAACTACTACCAAGACAACCAGTGGCGTCGTGGTGGGGGAGAGCATGACCCTTTCCCGAAATTTTGGGCTGTTGGAAAATTCTCGGGAAATCTTCATCTTGTTGGAAAAATTCTCGTCCAAAATGCATAAATTGGTGCTGGGAAAATATCGCGAAAAGTAAAAAATACGAGCACCCATGTGTCGTAAATTTGCGGCTGCCTGTTTGGATTCCGTTGGAAATTTTCAGTGTCTGTCGGTAAACTGCTACTTCTTGATCCGTCTTCTTTACGCGGCTGTAAACAGCACTATGTTAGCCCAGTGCCGGCATATTATGCAGCCGTCTGTCTGACCTTTGAACTGAAAATTGGCATACACTCGGGCCAAGCTGCCCTGTTAAATGTTCACGCCAAGTTTGGTTGCTCTACGCCATTTATCTCTCGACTAAAAATACGGATTTTAAAACAGACAGACGGACGAAGCGACGGTCGAACGAACAAGATTTTAATGCGGCCTATTACGACAGCCGTACAGTGGTAATTGTTATTCCCAACAGCGTGCTGAGAATCAAACGAAATTGATTTATGATTTAGATTCAGATCATTTTTGCAAATGTTTCGGATGTGGTTACTTGTTAAATAAAACACAGAACATTTTTGAGACATTGCTGCGGATGTTTCATTTTGAGTGTAGCTTAGTGCAGTGGGCGACTATTTAGTAAATTTCTATCAGTGCTCTAATGTGATAATGCTCCTGTTGTAATGATTTTGTACAGCGTTGCTAATTACCGAAGAAAAACCGTATCAGACGAGCAGCAGCCGCTTCTTACGGTCAATGCAAAATTCCAGCCGTTGCTTTCCGGTTAGTCAAAAGTGCGCAACATTACACATTTATTCACTAATTTGTTGACGCTAACCGCGTTGTTGCCTTCATCGGGGCGATTTGTTTTCGCCGCTAGATGTCACGGCGACGCATGCAGTACCAGATTAAGATTTTTGAAGCCCCAGCGCACTGAGAAGAGTGAGACCCCTGTCCAAATTTTGGAATTTTAAGAAATCGATTTCACTTGGAAATTCTGTAATAATATTGCAATTTACAAAGACTGCTATTAAATGACATCTGTGCCATGGACGATTAGTCTGGGACTGCTGAGACGACGAACAGTTCGTAACAGATATGAGGAAAATGTATCTGCCTGTACAAGATCCTTGATTCCCATATTGTTCAGGCTTCTGCTTTTTTTTGCACTCACGCTGATTTTACCGTTGTTAAAATTATCATCATAATCGTTAGCAACAGCAGCATGATTATTCCGTCGTTTTCCGTGTTTTCATATTTACTGCAGATTGTACACGGTGTTTCATAAAAAACACTTTCTTTCATATAATTCAGTTAAATGATGATCAGTTTACACGAAATGTTTACCAGATGTAGCTGAAAAAATACTAATTCGAAATATTTGGACAAAATATGGCTGATAGTTAAATATTCTTTCCTAGTCGTGACGTAATGCTGACGTCATAGTGTGCTGCGAGTACAAACTGGCTTGTTGCAATCGGTGCTGACAGACTTGCTGAATAGCTACCCGGCGTCGATGGCGAATTTTATCTGGTTTATTGATGACAAACTGTTGAAGTTTTAACATTGTAGCCATAAAAATGCTTAAAACGATCCGATACACATTTGCGGGGATAGCTTAACTTTTACACCTTTCAGCAAGACAGTGCAGCAGCACACTCTGCTTACGAGACGGATGAGTTTTTGGATTGCGAGATACCTGATTTTATGCCTCCATGTTGCTAAGTGCCGACACGATGAACATTTTTCATCAGTAGGCCTAACCAGATAAAGTTCACCATCGAAGACAGAACCAGCTGAGACAAGCCAGTTTGTACTCACGACATATGACCTCAGCATTACATTGCGACTAGCAAAGAATATTTAACTAACGGCCACATTTTGTTGAAATAATTAGAATTGGTATTTCTTCAGCTACATCTAATAAAAATTGCATGCAAATTGATCACTATTCGACTGAGTTATAAAAGAAACAAGAAGGGTGCCTTTGACACACCATGTACAGTTTTTAAGCGTAGGTCTAAGTACTGGCCTAAAGTTTGTGATGTTTTTGGCTTATATGAGTATTCATTCGAAAATCGTTTATATTATAGTGGGCAGTGTTCTATCACGAAGGTCTTCTGGTATTTGACATTTGGCTAAACGCTTTCGTTCGGCTACATTGTTATCTTTGCCTTTATCAAAGAAGGTGGTTATGTGTTTGATTCAGCTGATGGTTTGTCACTTGAAACAATGAAATTGTAGAGGAGTTTTGACGAATTTTTTGGAGCGGTTGGACTTGGCCCATTGAAAAAGTGTTTAAATTCTCAGCGGCAATCTGGATTTTTTCGTGGACTAATTCGTTACAATTCATGATTTTTGCTATTAGGTAATATTTTATTCGCCTTTGTATTTGCTAGGTGGCGGCAATATCCGCGGCGGAGGTTTAAAATCTCTAATCGCTTTTAGTTATGGATGAAAACCCATCGTGTAAAAATGTAGGCTTGTGTCATAATTATGTTGTGGTATGCACTGTTGCTGCGCTAGATTCTAGCGACGATGATTTTATGGATTTTCTCAACATCACGCAAGAGTCGCAGCAAAACAAGTAAAGAATCTCGTTTCAATTTGTCACCGTCTGTCTAGAACAGTCTTACAAATCGTGTAGATGATATAAGTGACTTTTTTTGTTAATCGCCACTTCAAAACTAAGTTCTGTCTTAGACAGCAACGTCATAGTTTTAAAAAAATAATGTGAGGCTAAAAGTTGGATTTTTTTGACAGACGGTTAAAAATTTGCGACAGAAGACATTCTTTCAATTTTGTTCCTAACCTTTCCCATAATGGGTTTTAGCAGCAAATTTTGCATTTTGGACAAAAAAATTTCGACCAAATTATTTTCAGAAAATTTTCCCACCGCCAAAAATTGGGGACAATTAGGTAATTTCTGTCTAAGTGGGATTTCTCTGCAAGTAGCCATAAAATTCCGTAAAAATTTGACACAGTTTAAGACAACAATTTGATCTGTTCTCTACGCTGTACATTAATATTAGTTTGTGTCCTATGCAGCGACGTCATGGGTACGCTGGCAAAAAGTTGCGATCTTCTGACAAACACTATACACACCGTATTTTCAGCTGCAAATTTACAACAGAAGAGATTATGGATACTCACAATTTTAATTCAAACCATAACGTTTTTCCAGATGAAGGTTTTCAGCCTCAATTTTTGCATTTTTAAGAAACAAATGTTCGAAAAGAAGATTTTTCGACAATTTTTCCGACAGCTCAGAATTTGTGGAGACAGCGAAAAGGGCATGCAGCTACGTGCCTTTTAGCTCTTTGTTCCCTGCCACAACGCAGTGGCATAGCCAGGATCTAGTTGTAGTGGCGGCACTTGAGGGTGAGGTATGGGGAGGGGTGTTTTCTTTCCACGGGAAAAGGATCTGGGGAGGGGGCTATGCCCCTTCCTCAGAAAATTTTCGGATTTTTGGTGTGAGAATGACGTGTTTTGGTGCATTTTTGGCACTATTTTTAGTAACTGAGTAGGCTCCTAGGGTGGCACGTGCCCCCTCTTATGGCTACGCCAGTACCACAACGCCAGTGTATACGTGTGTTGAAGTGCTGTTGTCGGAATGGGTGAAGACAGTAACAACAATGAACGAGACGTGTTTGATTGCACCAACATGTTCCACTGGTGCCCTGCACCCAGCTTCGACAGCGTTTTACTGGTAACCGTAAATGCATGCTTTACTTACTATGTACGCCTACCTTGTAATCAGTGATGTAGTGGTAAATTTTTGTTTGGAGAACGCCTCTTCTATGGCCCTCCTCTCCCCTTATAAGTAGGCCTGTTTAATCTCGCTAGGGGTTTAAATGGGGAAGCGCTGTAACTCTCCCACCAGGCTTCAAGCAATGACTGGCAATGACGCTTTCCGACGGTTGAAAAACAACTTTAACAAAGTGGCTTGGCTCCGGTTGCAAACACTTTTTAGACTAAGCTCATTTTTGCACCCCAAAAACCGCCTTGTCCTGATATTACGAGCATTTGAAAAAAAACGGCGTTCCACCTCTACTCCATTCATTTGTATAGGGTGGCAGATGCGATCCCATATGGCAGGTGACGTTCAGTATATAGCGCTGCGATTAATTTTCCTCCGATATTTAACATTGTTCCGGTGCGCTGCAGGACAGTCATTCGGCTCGTGATCGCCAGTTCTCGGAGCACGTCATCTTCGTGCTGTGTGCGGGCAGCTATTCACATGAGATCGGACTGGTGAACTTCGTGCGTCCACTGCGTGCCAGCTCACTAATGACACATCGTCTGCGTGACATCGTCTTCTACACCGACCCCGCCTTCGTACAGGCCGAGTGGCCGTCCATCGCCAACTTCCCCAGACTATACGTTTATCCGGTGCGCTGCATTCGCTTACCACGTTTTTCTGTCCATTTTATCAAGGTATGTTGTCTGTGCGGATAGTGGCGAAGTTTTTTTTTGAAAAGGACACGTCAAACAACAGTGTGGGTGCGTTCGCATGAATTCGTTGCTAGGTAGATTTTTTGACAAATACAAGCCAAACAACGTAACGTGTATAAAAACAAATAAAAACGCAAATTTTTAAGAGTAGCATTACGACGAAACAAACTGCATTCAACTGACGCCCTGTCTTTTAAGGGGCTGCTAAGCTTTTCGTTGTTCACTGATTTTTTTCGGCGGGTTGGCATGACCTGAAAAGAAATTAATTATAAAAGATTTTCTATTTTAGTAGCCGTCTTACGACCATACAACTCGCTGGCAATGACGCTTTCCGACGGTTGAAAAACAACTTGGACAACGTGGCTTGACGGCGTAACGGCTAGAGCGCCGGACTCGCGATCAGAAGGTCGTGAGTTCGACTTCACGTGGTTACTGTAGCCTAGCTGTGACAGGCAAATTGCCATCGCTGTATACAGTCAACGGTCGACCACCAAGGTCAACTCAGCCTTCCATTCCACCGGATTAGGTAAATCGAGTACCGGCTTGTCTGGTTGAGGTTGAGACGGAGCGTGTCAGGTGGCAAGTAACAATGCGTGATCTCATGCGGTAGCTCGGAGACGTGTTTCCCATAAACAGCTATGCACACCTTTTTTAACCCTATAAGACTTACGTAGAAAGTTTAGTTAATCTGACACAAGCGGTTGTTCGGTGTCTGTAACATACATTGCAGCGGTCGAGGTCAATAAACATAGACCTACGTCAGCTGGGTGTCCAGAAATGCTCGATGTGCTTGGTGCTTGGTCCAAGTGACGTCGCACGCATCGACAACGCCCTGGTAGACAACCGATCGATTCTCACCACCAAGAACATACTCAGTCTGCGCAAAATCGAAGAAAAGATGGTCGAAATCGGAGGTAAGTCGGACATCCTTTTTTCCTTAAAATAAAATAAATTTAACAACATTTTAACACATATTAGACTATGACACTACACAGATCTGTATCCATAAACAATGGTAGGGGCCTAACAGAAAAGAGATAGACATGACTGAATTTTTTGTATGTTAATGGCCATGGAGCAGAATTAGTGACAGTTTCCTTAACTCGTGATGAAACTTTCCTCAAAAAATATTTGTATATTTTGCAGTATTTGCTGATTTTATTAAGCTGTCGTTTTATACGCCATTTTACGGGCCTTGTCCGTCCGGTTTCTTGTCAGTTTGTCTCTTACGAATTCTTTACTCGAAAACAAACCCGTACTTAGCGTAAACGGTTCCCAAGACAAAATTTACCAATTTTAATTCTGAAGGTCCGGAAATCCAAATTTTCAACAAACTTCTGTATATCCGGCGTAGCCTATGTGTTTACTTGAGAGTGAACAGTCACGCTCAGGACGGATCAGGCACAGACTGCGAACTAAACTACAAAAGGACACAGGCACCGACCGAGTGCCGACATGACATGCGACCGTCCGTCCAGTTGCGAAGCGTCTCAGGCGTTGACAGAAAATTAAGTCAGCGCAAGAGGGTTAACTCTTGCGCTGACTTAATTTTCTGTCAACGCCTGAGACGCTTCGCAACTGGACGGACGGTCGCATGTCATGTCGGCACTCGGTCGGTGCCTGTGTCCTTTTGTAGTTAATTTCAGCGACAGTGATTATGTGGACACGCACATGCGCTGAGATCGTTTAGATATGTCGTGCTATTGTATCGTTGCAGTTGTTGCAAATGCGGAGAAGTTTCGCCGCCAGTTGTCAATCAGCCGCGAAATCCCAATGCTCATCGAGCTCGGTCAGCGAAAATTTCAATTTAAGACAACCAAATGTCGATTTTAATTCTCAATAATTGATATAACTCGACGTTTAAACGTTCGTTTAGCCATTGCTTGTTTTGTTCTTGTTTTTCTTTATTATCCGCTGTTTTCTCTTACTTTACTGCGTAGTGCTATACCTAAATTTTGCCGAGCTTTCTCATATCTTCTAGCAAGCATTTTTCTGATGTTACTTGGTCTTACAGCGCTCCCCAAAGTGCCACTAATCTGTAGGAAAATATTTCTGCCCAATTTCGCGACCTCACAGTCTAGTACGACTTGTTTTTATCTGGCTTACTTTCAGCCACGCTTTCTCCTTAGCTGCTGTCCCAAAGTCTATTTCAGTTTGAGACGCAGTGTATATGTATTTAATGCTTGTAGCAAGAAAGGATACCTGTTGCTAAAAGGTGTCATTTTGTGACCTACCTTGTAGCCTTGAATGACAATGGCAGTGACGACGACGAGTAAAAAGACGACGACGACGATGACGTAGTAGTGGTAGTAGTAGTAGTTGTTGTTGTGCGTGCTAGAGCATGACGCCAGCGTGGCGTATGTGGATGATGACGATGACGATGACCCTAGTCTGCCTCTGTATCAGACGATGCCGTACGTCTGCGGCAAAGTGCTACTCGCCAGCGTCCTTGACTCGCTCGTCGCCGTCGTCAGTAACTTCTATCAATAGCCGAATTACATCACGATCAGCAAAGAATGTTTAACCAACAGCCAAATGCTGTTCAAATATTTTGAATTAGTATATCTTTGGCCGCAGTTGCTAAAACTGCTTTGGAATTTATTACTATTTGACTGAGTTATGCAGGAAAGAAAGCGGGTGCTTTTTGGACTTTCTAACGTCACTAACACCACTAAACGTTAGAAGTTATAAACTTTTTTCACAGATACACTATTTTTCTGACGTTTATTATGTGGGACGGAAAATGAGTAGTAGCTTATGGGATACGGGGTGAAGGCCAAGTGTGGCTGATTGGGACGATGGTATGTCTGCTTGCTGCAAATCGCGGGTCCAGTTGTTTGCTGACGCGGGCAATGGATGACCGCACACTGCGCTGCGGTATCATTAGCTCATGCCAATCAGCTGTCACTTCCGAGATTGTAAAGCGCTTCTGTTCACGAGTCCGTCTCATGTAAAAAGCGCTATAGCAAGTACCGTACTTAATCTTAGATTGTTAATGTTTTGGCTTATGGTTTTTTCTTACGTTGTACTTTTTTCCGTTTTACTTTTCGTCAGTTTTTTTGTGTTTTACTTATTTCTATCTTAAAACACCAATGCCTGGCATTAATGGTTTATATTACCACATGTCCCGGTATTTTTTCCCGTTTCTCGCTGCCTTGTCTCATTGAAAATCATTCGAAATTAATGAATTATACCGAGATTGTTTACTTTTCACTCATCCTATATAGTAGTAATCGTCTGATAGCAAGCCGACCGGAAGTCGAATTCACCACTTGATCGTAAACAGAACGTCCTAACCGTCACGTCACCAAGCTGTTGTGTTGGCGCTGTCGTTTATCAGACGTATATGAACGAGGACGTACCGACGCTGGTGCGCGCGCTGTTGACCGGCGGCGAAGTGAATGAACTGGAGAACCTGTTGACGAAGAGAGTAGGACTTGTGCGTCGACAGACCACCGCCGGACTTGAAGCCGCCAGACACCGCTCTTCACTGACGCTCATCAACCTCAGCGATCCACTGCTAGCCAACCTCAACGTACGTGTGTCTCATGGGCCTCATTACACTCTCTGCATGTCCGTCTGTTTGTCCGTCCGTTTGTTTCAGACGCCGTTATTTTTTCCGCAGTTTTACACTGACTTTCAGGTAGTCCTCAGAACCGTCGCATTACTTATTGACCGGACTGCCACTTCAACAGATAGAATAATTTGACGTTTCCCAATCTTGTCAGTTTTGGATTGGAACCAGTGGCGTCACGGATTTAAAAAATAGGCGGGGCCGGAAGTTGCACTTTTCCGACAAACATTGCAAATTTCAGACATACTTTTGATAGACGATTATTATTTTTGGACAAAAGAAATTATGTGCGCTCGAAATTGCGAATTTGCCTTTAAATTTCCACACAATGGGTGTGTTTTCGCTGCAGATTTTACATTTTTGGACGACATTATTCAGAGTGCCATTGATTGAGACGTTCTGCTGAAATTCCGCATGTAATCACTGCTTTGATAAAAAGTGTTAATCAAAATGACTGGTTGCTGAAAAGGCTAGTGTATGAAAACTGTGACTGCTGTATTTTGCGTTCTCGTAGCACGAGATGGAGTACTTTCGTCTGGTGCGCCAGTGTCTTCGCGCGTATGGAATTCTCTGTCTCGGTGTTTATCGTCTGCTCCTCGATGACGTCGTCGGAGTCGACAGTAACGAGGTCAAAAGTCAACGAACTTTGACCCAGAAACGTTACGTCATCACGCACCCGCCCAACAATTTCCGGTTGATCGAAACCGACAGGGTATGCTAATGTTGATCTTACTTACTTATCGATTGTTTTGTGTGATCTGAAGCAAAAAAAACATCGTTGTTCGATGTCTTAGGGCATGTTTAAATCCTTGGAACATGTAAAGAGCAGACAAATTGCAAGTGTTTTTTCAAATGGTTTACAAACTAGCCAGATTGTTTTTCTTTCATTTTTCATGTAATGCAAGTTCGTCTAAACTTTTTTTTCAAAAAGAAATCTGAGCTAATGCTCATGAGATGCGCAACAACCTATAGCTGCTGTTCCTGCTCGAAAGTTGTTCTGGTCTATTTTTGTCGCAATTCACTTGTAAAGTATGCGTCGCAGCCGAAAATCGACCAAAAATCATCGACCTTGGATGACCTTGAAGGTCAGTAGGGGGCGCTGAAATTGCGGGAGTGGATATCGCGGGAGTGGACATCGCGGCACCAAGTAGCAGAGGTGGACATCGTGGGAGTGGACATTGCGGGAGTGATTGGTAGTAGAAAGCTCTCATGTAGCCTATAACCATAAAACGGAACGCTATGTTTTTTGGACATGTCAACTCAAAGAATGTGAATAGTGGAGATCTTTGGATATTTATGATGCTACTAAATACTGAATAAGTCATCGCAAACGTGTAAAATAAAGCACACAAACAGTCTACATTAGTAGCAAAGTTCACACTGTCTTTAGTTAAAAGCACTATCTCTAATGAAAAATACACATCACCATCGTGATTATACCACGACATACCGGACACCCTGCATCCATCTCAGCAACTCGCATTGCACAGTTTTCACAAGAGCGTGCGTGCCCACACGGCACCAATGCGAACCCCTCGCGCGGTGCAATCAGACACACCTCGCAGAATTGTGACTCTGTCACGGCCGACGCTGACGACGTTGTAGCCGTGGGTTTTTAAC
>Ga0056128_1010736_pt1 | contig 11380 bp, 12 predicted proteins | sample WorMetLIZISLAND2_FD_71113 | JGI IMG/M metagenome (GOLD analysis project Ga0056128, IMG submission 71113) | Marine gutless worms symbiont microbial communities from Max Planck institute for Marine Microbiology, Germany - Olavius geniculatus... ... | reverse complement strand
ACCCTAACCCTAACCCTAACCCTAACCCTAACCCTAACCCTAACCCTAACCCTAAACCCTAACCCTAACCCTAACCCTAAACCCTAACCCTAACCCTAACCCTAACCCTAACCCTAACCCTAACTTCGTCATATTTCACCTGTTTGCCCACAAGCCTTTAATAAACGGATTAAAATAAAATTTGCCACAGGTAGTCGTCTCGTGGACGTAATCACTTGTTCTAATTTTTTTTGTCTATTGCTTTAAAAGTTTCAGATCAGAGAGTGGTCGAATTTATTCAATGACTTTTCGGTCGCACAGCGCTACCGCGAGCCTGTGACAAATACATTAATTTTTTTAATACTTTTAGCTTATATTGTATTATATCGGCAATAAAGCTGCACAAAATAAATTGTTTGTATTTTTAGTGTGATTATCATAAAACTGCAACACACTAACAACTGTTGCAAGCCCAATGATAGTCGTAACCGAAAAGTTCGTAGTCGAGCTTATATATTTGAATCAGCTTTCGCACAATATCGTGCGGCACTTGGGAATAAATTTGTGTTCGCCGTTCTGACGCCTTTAAACTGTAATGATAAACATTTAAAATTGGAACGGTAACGTTTGACAATGTTTCTGTCGGTCTACTCAGTTTAGTTATCACACGCATACCATCTTCATTCATATTTTCAAAGTGTCCAATGAAATCATATTTCATGTAGCATGGATTGCAGGCTAGATGTTGTGGATACCAATTGCGGTGAAACGGTATGTTAGCAGACGGGCTTTCGGCTACATATCGAGCAAATTCGGCAAATGTGACAGCACCTACAAAAATGCCCAAGTCGACATTCATAACAATGCAATTTAGTTTTTTTTACCTACGAGTAACAATGCAGCAAAACCACAAAAATAAGGCAAACCTGTCCCCAACGTAATGGCCGTTCTGTGCCTTGGCAACGGCGAGCGTACAAAATTACCGAAAATATGGTTATAATGCGAAGGACAGGCCATATCACCATGTAGGGCTAAATATGTAAAAAAAACTTAGCAGTCAAAAACTATATGTACGGATAATGTGATAACATCAGTCATCTAAAACAGCAAAAAAAATCATTTGCAGCTACAGCCCAAATTGCATTCTCACAGCGCAACACGGTAGTGCTGACACTGTTGTAAAGGCGATGAACGTTAAGTACAGGTAATGACGTGTGGGGGTCTTGTAACTCCAAAACCCCTTAACCGATTTTCATAAAACTTGGCGTCAGTGATTACATCGTTTACCCGACCCCACATGCACAATATGGTTACAGTCGGTTTAAAGGGACGTGGCTGCGCATCGCGAAATACGCCGTTAAGCCGCTATTTTTTTCTTTTTTTCCTTTCGCACGGCTACAGACCAGCCGGTTGGACCGATCGACGCCGCTAATGGCTCAAACGAAGCGTCCTGACGCCGGACACATTTCTTATATGTCTTTGATTAAATTTTGTAAAACTTATTCATTTGTATGCCCAAGTTTTTCTTAAAAAAATTTAACATTTGCATTACAGCCTATGGGAACTTCAAAGCGGCATAGCTCGGTCCCCGTAAAAAGATAATTGCGCGCTGTTTGCACCTACCCCTTTACTTTAAGCCCGGGCTTTCCGTCGGTGTCACTTAAATTTCTCCACTGCCGACCCCAGTTGCCATACAACGAATTTTGGGACAAAATTGACTATGGCTCGGCCCCGTAAAAGATAATTGCGCGCGGTTTACACTTACCCCCCTATTTCAGGGTCCGGGCTTTCTGATAGTGTCGTTTAAATCTGACCCATGACGACCTTTGTTGCCATGGCAACTAACAGTTTTTATTTTAAAAAAAATCGGCTGCAGCAAACATTGTTACATTACACATATTTTTTTTCTTGCACCAATTTTTTTACCCGCCCGAAAGTATTTGGAAAATAGTAAATAAATTTATTATCATAAAATCAAATACCAAAAATTTGGACAAAATTCGACTAAAAACAACAAAAATCAGAGCAAAAAAACTTTAAGAGTTTACAAAGCTATGTAAGAGCGGTATGAGTCAAAACTCGAAAACAGCAAAAATGGTTTTGGAACGATATTATAGCGTGTTGAATTAAAGACCGGCCTTTACAAGCCTAGCCATTTTAAATACTTGAAATGAAAAAAAAACAGAAGTCGCAAGCCGAAACAATGTAATACACCAGTTCGTACTGACACCACGTATATTACAGTGAATACCAATGCCCATGGTAGAAAGACACGTCCAGACATGTCTGAATTTTAGTCTATCGTTCTGTCTGCGTGTGCGCGCAGTGGCGTGACGTCATAGTAACTATGACTTCAGTAGGCCAGCAGCAGTTTAATATGCTGACAATGTGACGTTAAACCAAATAAAATCGGTAGAAATGACTTTCACAGAAAAACATCGTTCTCGAGTTAGTCACCTTTTATCACTACCAGGCATCAGCAGGGTCATGACATTGAAGATGCTACAAGTCACATTGACTAACCACATGTCCGCCAGCGAGCACGTCAGTGATATTATCAGTAGGTGTGCGCAGTCAATGCACGCGGTAAGAACCCTGCGATGCCACGGCATGAATGACGAAGCTCTGCAAGTCATCTATAAATCAGTTGTTTTGCAGAAGCTTTTGTACGCGTCCAGTGCATGGTGGGGTTTTACAAGTGCTGCTGATCGTCATGGTATTGAAGCTTTTATCCGTCGCGGCGAGCGGAGTGGTTTTTACAGTGCTGACAGTCCCACAGCGGCTGAACTTGTTAGCGACAGTGATGACAATTTTTTTCGCAACATTGTGAACAATGGAAATTATCTACTACATAAACTTTTATCAGAAAGAACTGCGCATGATTACAACCTTAGGCAAAGACGACATGATCTAACATTACATGTTAAAGCAGATAATAAAAACCTTTTATCCAGGATGCTTTTTAAAGACACTTATTAGAATTATCGCCTATGACACTTATTTTATTGTTTTTTGTTTATTTTATTTTACAATTTTTAGATTTTTAAATTGCATATTTTGTTCTACTGCGCTTCACCTTATTTCATAACCTGCACACTGTTAACACTAGCGTAATTTATTGTAACCTACGTAGCGGTCTGTCTACGCTTGAATTAAACGAATATTGTATTGTATTGCATTGCCTGCGATGTCACTAGCTGCAACGCTGACAACGTGCCAGTAACAGACAATTAACAGCAAATTACAGCTATACAGTATGTAAGCCGTTACTGTTAATAAAAAAAAATAAAATACTTTTATCCGGCGAAACAAACAATATATAAGTATATACGTATATTGCAGTAAATGCCAATGCACATGGTAGAAAGACACGTCCAGACATGTCTAATTTTCTACTTGTCTGCGTGTGCGTGCAGTGGCGTGACGTCATAGTGACAATGACGTCAGTAGGCCAGCAGCAAATTATTCATTGCCTGCGACGTCACCAGCTGCAACGCTGACAGCGTGCCAGTAATAGAAAATTATAGCCATCGCGGCTTGTGCGGTAGCAACAAGCTGTTGTATAAGCTATATGCCAAGTCAATGAGAAGGCCGACATTTCGACCCCCACAGTTCACACATTTTTCAGTCGATATTAATGAAACTTGAAACCAAAAAAAATATCCGGAATACGACTAAAAACACAAAATTTGGTTGGTGTGGGACGACGGAAAGGCGGTCTGCGTAGGAAATGCATTTTCCGTTACTTTTTGTGTTTTATTTATCTATCCTTTTTTTTGTATTCTTGCCCACGCCTACAGGTCACAACAAAGGACCGATCATGACCGTTTATGGCTCAAAACGCGTGTTTACGCGTAAGGTACGCCCTTTTGGAAATCACGATAATAAAAAATAATGTTTGAAGGTCAAAGCTTCCCAAAACGTGATTTTGGGGGCCTAAATAGGCATTTTAAGCCAAATTTGCGAAATTTTCGAATCGCGATATCTCGAAAAGTAGGCACTCGATCAACACAAAATTTGAAGGAAAATTTTAGGTGCACAAATGGACTTAGTGGGTAATCCAGCATTACGAAATTATAAATCAAAATGGCGGCAGCCGCCATCTTAAATTTTTGAACAAACATCAATAACTCAACCGCCGATTAACGCAGATGAATGAAAATTTGCAGCGATGTAAACGGCTGCTACCGCAAATAAATCATTTGACTAAAATAGACAAAAATAAAAAGTTCAGGATGGCGGAGGCCGCCATTTTGAATTTTATCTATTGCTCATAACTCGTTTACAATTGCACATAATTGCACGAAATTTGGCACGTGTATTACACTGGAGGTCCTACATGCAGGTATGCCAAAATATTAAACAAAAATTAAATCCAAAATGGCTGCGGCCGCCATCTTGGATTTTTTCACAAACAGCAATATCTCAACCGCCGATTGACGTAGATGAATAAATTGTTGCTGTTATGTCGTCGGCTGCTACCAGAAGTAGATCGTATGACCAAAATCGACAAAAATAATAAATTTAAGATGGCGGCGGCCGCCATTTTAAATTTTATCTATCGCTCATAACTCGTTTACTATTGCATGTATTTGCACGAAATTTGGCATGTGTATTACTGTGGCAGACTAACTGCCACGATAAATCCTCAATTTTTATTCTGTTTATCATTTAATAAATAAATAAATAATTAATAATAAACCAAAATTTTTTCTTTCATAATATTTATAATTAGGCTATATTAGGAATTTAATTACAGAGCCACCCTGTACATTATCGCACGGACAGATCGACCGGGGACGATGAGTCACTGGGTGATGCAATCACACATCGACACTTTGCCACGTGGTAGCTCGCCGACGGGGTATTTAAACAGCTGCACGCAGCGAGCAAGCACATTCGCTCTGCTAACAACTCGTCGGAAGAAAACATTGGAAGAAGAAAAAAAAAGAAAAAAAAATGAAAAGAAGCCTGGAACAGTAAAAAGAAAAAAAGAAGTATCTAAAAAACGACAGCTCTTTAACGAAAGCAAAGACGATATCATTTCAAGATAGAAGAAAAAAACGGTAACAGCTATTGACGTGACGCTATTATTTTCAACAAAGAGCGACGACAGAAAGCGACGATGACTCATTCGCTTAATATGACGCAACGCCACGTCGACGTTTAGAAAGAAGAAATTGAGGAAATCGAGCGACGATAGCTATATTACTAAAAGGAGAAGAACTGACCGCCGACATCCGATCGAACGATCGAACGATACATAATAAAGAAAAAAAAGAGAGAGAGTTGAAGAACCGGACGCCGACATCTCAACGATAATAAAAGAAGAGAGATAGTTCAGACGTCGATATAAATATATTTTTCAGAAAAAAAAGAAAGAACAGACGGAAATTTTACACGTTGATAATACGTGCGTAGTGGTGGCTTGCAAGAAGTTTAATACTCAACCGAATCATATTAGTTGGAACTTGACACAAAAGTAACGAACGTATATCTGTACGACTGTTGTATTATTGTACATAGACCTTCTGATTAAACGACGCTATGAATAGGCGTATTTCCTGAAAACAAAAAGCTTGTTGATTTGCCAAGTGAGTTGAAAAATAAAAAAAAATAAAAAGAATCATTTCAACACAAAAACATCAAAAGAATAAGAATAACTCCACCAAAAAAAGAGAAAAACATCAATAAATCAACACAGAAAAAAATGGAAACAGACATAGAACCATATGATGAAATGATAAACTATTATAACTGTCGCACGCCTGTGAATTCTCGGACATCCAGTCCAGCAACAGTAGCGGAAACTCCCACCTTCCAGACCACGACCTAGGGACCCGTATTTTCTGAAGGAATTGTATTGTTCGCGCCCTCTGCACAGCCCGACCCTGCGAAAACTGAGCTAACCGGCAAAAGTGCTGCGGTCGGCGCCCAGTGCGTCCGAGCTGGCGGGCGGAAGTGTGCGACACTGGCGTCTATTATGGGGCACAGGTCGTTTGCAAAAAAATACGGAAGAAGAAAGAAGATTTTTGACAACTGATAAAGAATGTCAACAGGCATATACGACAGTAGCATCAGAATATCTAAATAAAAAAACTGGATTGATGGATGTATTCCATAATGCACGAGACTTGCCTTTATCTGAATCGTTGATTGTCCGTAGAGGCTCTGTCACTTCTAATGGAGAAAAAGATCGAGCGCAGTCTTGGATGGCCGCTATTACCTTTCGTGTGAATTCTCTTTGAAAGTCTTTCTATGGAAAAACGAGTTTGCCGATGCCAGACGTAAATATCATGGACGAAGGTAATAGCCAAAAAATAGGACCAGGATTTTCATCTCACAAAAATACTGAACACCCACAAGGACGACAAGATATTTCCTGTTTTTCGGTTGAGAGAAAGAGAGCCAAGCAACAAGAAATGCACGACCGCCTGACCGCAGAATATGGCGCATTGACTTTGATATCGAGATTGTTTTTGATAGACCGCCAGAAAGAAGACGAAGTCCAGAAGTAGATTTGCGAATACCTCCACGCTCTCGCCTTCTGCGTACACAGTCAAATAATGACAGTCAGACACATCCACGTTCAAACGGAAGAGACGTTAAAACAAAAGAATGACAAGCTTCTGGAAGACAACGTAAATCGCCAGAAACTGGACTCTCCAGCCGATCAAGGGAACAAATTAGCAGCAGAAAAAAACGTCGTAAACAATCAGACTACAGATCTCGAAGGTCAAGAGATACATTTTGGTCGTAGCAACGTACCCGCAATCAGCACAAAAATAATACCAGGCGAACTCGCAATAATGGTTCACCGCCGAGTAGTGACGATAACGACAGTAACGAAGACAGTGATAACCACAGAAGACGAAATCGAAGACCATGTCGCCCGCAACGCAGAGGAAATCTTTCATCGAATGATGATGATGAATCAGATGATGGCGATTCTTCAGATAGAGATAATCCAGTAAAAGCACTGACTACAAGATCTGGACATTTCCGTATTAAGCTACAAAAGTTTGACGGCACTGGATCGTGGGAATCTTGGTGGAAACATTTTGAGAATTGTGCTTCTTATAACAGATGAACTGAATGCGATCAATTAGTTTTCATGAAGGGAGCTTTGACAGGAAATGCCGCTTAAGTTTTGTGGGATACGAATCGAGCATCCACAGGATCTCTAAAGAAATTGATATCTATCCTTAAAGGACGCTTCAGTGGAGAAAGGCAAGCAGAGAAATATTGTGCAAAACTTTAAATCAGACGGCGTAGGTCTAGTAAAAGTCTGACGGAACTGCATCAAACATTCGTGGATTGATGGCTCTGGCACATCCCCGACTCAGAGCAAAAGCTAGAGAAGAAATTGCATGTGATCATTTTACGAATGCTTTCAGTGCTCCCGACTTTGCATTAAAAGTGAAAGAACGAGCACCAAAAACACTGGATGAAGCTTTGAATATCGCACTAAGATTGAAAGCATGGGCTAAGAGTATTAGTCGTCCTCGTTAGGATTATGATTATTCTGATTGCCCAAAACAAAAAGCTAAAGCCGCTGCTAAGACAGAATCGTCGAAAGTGTCTTACAATCCAGAAAATGATAAAATGGTCGATATGGAAGCAAAAATGACACAGTTATCTGAAGAATTGAAGAAATTGACAGAAAATGCTTTTTTAACAAATAGAAACACTACTGCACAGAGAATTCCTCTTATTTGCCCTCCTTTCCTAAAACCGCGAATTAAGGCAACCGCTTCGGCCGAGGAAGGACCACGCTTCGTTCCGACACAATGGACTAATAATCAACGACTAGCGATGCAGAATAAATCTTTCATTCCACCTCAAATGCCTCCTGGGCATTCACCGTTTTAACAACCGAAGACCGAGACAACGACTTCGGCCGGGGAAGGATTTTGTTCTTTTTTTTATGCAGCGGGCAAACAGTCAACCGCCAGTAATGCAAAATGGACCTTTCTTTTTATCTTAACCTTTCATTTGTTATCAATGTGGCCTTCCGGGACATATAAGCGGAAATTGTCCTGCGAATGGCCAGATTATGCTCGTAGCACCTTCCGCAAATAATAATGTGGCGAATCATGGATCGAGGAATCCTACAGGAGATGCAAATGTATACATCTAAAATGTATACATCTGTCTAAAGCTTTTTGGAAAGAAAGTTAATTGCCTTGTGGACAGTGGATGTGATATCACGGCTGTTCCGAAGGCTCTGACAGACCGTTATAGAAGACTGCAGGTAAAGTCCTCAACACGCTCTATCTGGGCTGCGAACAACACTCCAAACTGTGTTTACGGAGAGACAGAGATACTATTCGATTTGAACGAACGCTGTATGTGGACTCCTGTCTTGATCACAGAAGATGTCAAAGAAATCAAGTTAGGCATTGACTGGTTGAAACAACATAATTGCGTCTGGAATTTCAGTGCCAATCGCTTGACAGTTGACGAGAGAGATACGGCTACTCTAACGCGTAAAAGACATTTTCGATGTCGAAGAGTTTTGGCAAAAGGATATTCAGAAATTCCGTCTCGTTCTGAGAAGAAAGTCGTGGCTCGAGTGACGTTGTTGTATGGACGAGAATCTCCGAAAAACGTTATGATTGATGCCAAACAGTTAAGACCCGGACTCCATCTGGCGCGAACACTGCTGTCATCAGCATGTAATGAAGTGAAGGTTCGTGTTGCCAATACAACAAACAAGCCACAGTCTACACCTTTGAACATATGTTTGTGACAAGCCTTGCCCATGACGGTTGTGATGGAAAATGATAAGAATTCGCAAACTCAGTTGCAGGACGCTTACCAGTCGATCAACATTGATCCGATGAGAGAAAATATCATTGATCCAGTACTTCAGAAATTGCCAATGCATGTCACTTCAAATCAACAACCGCAAGTATTCGATTTTCTGAAGAAATTTGATGACATGTTTTCTCGAAGTAGTTATGATTTGGGTCGGACAACGCTTGTCGAACATTCAATCGATACTGGCACTCATCGACCTATACGTCAACCGTTGCGTCGTCATTCCCGAGCTCATTTGGATTAAATAGATCATCAAGTGGATAAACTCTTGCGGAATGGATTTACTGAACCTGCCGCCAGACTGTGGGCGTCGAATGTGGTTCTAATAAGGAAGTAGGATGGCACTTTCCGTCTTTGTGTGGATTACATACAACTAAATTCTGTAACCTATAAAGACACCTATCCTCTTCCGCATATCGATACATGTCTTGGATCCATGTACGCAACAGTTTGGTTTTCAACACTGGATCTACGTTCGGCATACCATAACATTCCAATTTGAGTTGCCGATCGAGACAAGACAGCATTTATCACACGACGGGAATGTTTCAGATATCGAGTAATGCCATTTACATTACCTTGTGCGCCTTCCGTTTTTCAACGATTAATGGATTTGGTGCTTTGTGGCCTGACGTACGAGACCTGTCTTGTTTATCTGGATGACATTACCGTATTCATCAGTGACTTTGACAGTCATTTTGCACGACTACGAGAAGTCTTTGCTGGACTGCGAACTGCAAACTTAAAAGTACATATCAAAAAGTGCAGCTTGTTTTAAAAACGAGCGAACTTCCTTGGACATGTGCTAACAGAAACGGGAAATAAAGTCCAACGAGAGAAGGCTGAAGCTGCTCGAAGTTGGCCAACGCCTCGTATGTGACAGAAGTACGATCTTTCGTCGGACTTTGTTCCTACTACAGCAGATTTATCGCAGTATTTGCAGACGTAGCAGCGCCTCTTCATGCATTAACACGGAAAAATGCTCGATTTCTCTGGGCAGTGAACAGGATGAAGCTTTTAATAATCTAAAAAATCTCATTTCACCGACAATCCTGGGAATGCCCCAAGACGAAGGTACTTACTACCTTGACACGGACGCGTCGAACACTGGTATAGGTGCAGTCTTGTCACAAGAGCAAGACGGAAAAGTAGTTGTGCTGGCTTACGCCTCTAACACTTTGGCCAAACCAGAGATGAACTATGAAGTGACTCGTCGCGAATTACTGGCGGTTGTGTATGGACTAAAATTCTATCGCCAGTACTTGCTCGGCAGAAGGTTTGTAGTACGAACAGACCATACGGCACTACAGTAACTTCGAAGGACGCCAGAACCAACCGGTCAACAAGCTCGTTGGCAGTCTTTCATTGAGCAGTTCGATTTCGACATCAAACACCGACCAGTATAGCGACATCTAAATGCCGATGCTTTGTCGAGAAGACCATCGATTGAAAAGAATGATGACGACATTACTGATATGAAAGGACTGCGAGTAGTTAATTCCTCGAATCAGCCGCAAACTGAGCAGCACACATCAGCTTCGACCGAGGAATCTATGGCTAATCTACAGCAGAATGATGCCGACATTGATCTAATTTTACGACTGCGTCCTTGACAGTCGAACCAGCCTAAACCGGAAGAAATTGTTTCAGAATCCGACGCTGTCAAAGTACTTTGAGGGCAATGGCATTGCCTCGAAGTCAAGAACGGCGTTTTGTATCAGAAGATTGAAGCAAAGTATGACCGACCTCCGCTGCTACAACTGATTGTTCTTACACATAAACGAGCTGAATTTATTGGTGCTTGTCACCAAGGAATGACTGGAGGACACTGTGCTTTCCAGTCAACACTGGAACAAGTCAAAAGAAGAGGGTTTTGGTCGGTATGGCGTCGTGATGTCGAAAGATACTGTCGTCAGTGTCAAAACTGTACTAGTTACCATCGAGGACGTCTCTCTCGATCAGGACCTTTACAACCGATGCTTACAGGCCACATGCTGGAAAGATTTTACGTCGATACTATCGGTCCGCATCCACAAACACCGAGAGGGTCGAAGTACATCTTGACGTGCGTAGATTACTTCTCAAAATGGGCGGAGGTTTTTGCTCTTCCAAACCGAGAAGCAAAGACCATAGCCAGAGTCTTAGTAGAACAAGTATTCAGCAGACTCGGAACACCTATCTCGCTCTTTACCGACAACGCAGGAGAACTAGGTAGATATTTGATAAAGGAAATCTGTCAGTTGCTGGAAATCGACAAACAACGTACTAGTTTTTACAGACCAGAGACGAACTCGGTCGCAGAAGGATTCCATGCCACCTTAAATTTAATGATAGGGCGGATGGTTAGCGAACAGCAACGTGAATGGGACCTTTTCCTTCCACACGTCATGGCCGCTTACCGATCGTCTGTACACCAATTGACAGGCTATACGCCGAATTACTCGATGTTTGAGGGTGAAGTGAGAGCACCAGTGGATCTCGTCTTTGTTACTTCAGCCGAGGACCCATTAGCTTCTTACGACAGTTACACAGCCATTCTAAAAGATCGGAAGAAACAAGCTTACAGTCTTGTCCGAAA
>Ga0056128_1010734_pt1 | contig 11381 bp, 7 predicted proteins | sample WorMetLIZISLAND2_FD_71113 | JGI IMG/M metagenome (GOLD analysis project Ga0056128, IMG submission 71113) | Marine gutless worms symbiont microbial communities from Max Planck institute for Marine Microbiology, Germany - Olavius geniculatus... ... | reverse complement strand
AAATCGCCCGATTTTGTCGGCCAAGATAGAGCATGTTCTATCTTCGACGATTTTGTCGGCCGACTTTTCGTATATTGGACAACAAATTTTGTTTATGTTGCCATGGTGATTGTTTACAACAGAAAATGAATATTTATTTTAGTTATTTATTGTGTTTGTTATTATTTTCATTCATTGGATGCAGAAAAAAGTGATGCAAGTATTATTTTGCGATCTGCATTCGGCTGTTGTGCTAGCTGATAACGTATGAAGTAGCGAACAAAACTATCGGCCGTGTGTCATGGTTCACCGATTTTGTTGGCCGATTTTGTCGGGCAACTAAACCACGCCCACAAAAGTCGGCCGACTTTGTTGTTCGTCTGACATCCCCTTTAGACAGTCCTGCCATGACAGCAACAACATCAACAAGCTTGATAAAAGTACCATAAATACTACAATTCCCGGCTTATGCTTAATCAGCCATTTTCCACAAAAGTACCCAGTTAGGCAGAACCCCAAATAAACCGGGACTTTACCACTCGGGTGGCCCTCCTACCATCATAAAATAATGCCAATTTTTCCAGTTACACAAAAATCAGTCATTAACAGTAACAACATGTACACGCAAATCCTGACAAAGATATGTGATAAAATTGGCATACACTCTACAGGGTGGGCCAAAAAACGTGGCACTTTACTTTTATCCATATCTTCACCAATTATTGATTGATTTTCAAAATTCTTTCACTGGCACACTCTACAGACACTATGCAATAACATGATTATTATATATCCCACCACACCGTAAATGCGTCTCTATACTACCTTGTGAAACAGCAATGAAATATGCATACATAACAATAATAACAAACAAACATTTTGATAAAATTGAAAAAAAAACACTTCAGGCCAACATTGCAGTAAATGCTCTGTATGAAACTAAACTGTGTGCATCTAACGCAGGCTAGTGTCATACAAATTATTCATCGCAATGTTGGTCTGAAGTGATTTTTTTCATTTACCTAAATTTTTGTTATTATCGTTAGTTTTTGCTTACATTTATATTTCACAAGGTAGTATAGAAATGCATTTACCGTGTGATGAGATATATAATAATCCCATTATTGCAAGCTGTCTGCAGAGTGTGCCAGTGAAAGAATTTTGAAAATTAGTCAATAATCGGTGAAGATATTGACAAAAGTGAAGTGGCACTTTTTGTGGCCCACGGTGTAAAGATTCTTCACACCAATTTCAGTTCTTCTACAGTTTGTTTTCAAGTTAGGAACCCACAGTGGATGGTAAGGTAAGACATGAAATACTAACAAACTGAAAGTAAGAAAGTAATGAAAGATGAATCATTTGGCAACCTTGCGTGAGCTAGATTCAGCAGATGAAGACAAGCAGCTGGTCAGTCGAGATAAAATCAATGAATGAATTTCACGAACACTGCACGATGACCAAACACTAGCATGCGATGACAGCACGCCCCTAGAACACATACACGTGTAAGATAACAAACAGTAGAACAACTCAGCCTTCTATCCTTCTCAGGAATGTGAATCGAGTGAGTGAGTGAGTAAGGTTTGACGTATGTCATTTACAAGCAGAACGCACACAAATGCATAATAATGGAACAGTAATTTTAACCAGTACTGGCATGGTGGCTCCCCACCGTGGTCAGCCACCTTGTCATGGTGGTGGGGCTTTGCACCGATGACCCAAAAGATTTCTAAAATCTGGAGGCGAGGAGCTAAGCGCTGACCAAAACGTGAGAGCAGATTGCTGCACGTTACCAGTGCTTTTGTGCTGGTTTCGGCTCCACAGCCGACTACAGCTTCACAGCTGTCTATTTACGGCTTTACAGCCGTCTCTTTATGGCTTCGTAGCCATCTACGGCTTTATAGCCACTACCTGTAACCTTGTGGTTACATTCGGGGATGCGCATTGGGCAGAGCTGATACAGCCTTAGCGCTGGGCAGGTGTAAGAGCCTGCCCACCCCGGAGGTAAGGTAAGGTAAGGTAAGGCATGCTGGCTGAGGTTAAGGTGGAACATGTTCACCTGCGCTGGGAGGCAGGTAACGCTGTGGGATTCCATATGGGATGCAACACTCTGTAGCTCCAAGGTGGGTTCCCACAAAGAGATACACACACAGCAAAGACGAAAAGTCAACAGTGTCTATAGCTGTTCACAAACTCCCAGAAGCTATGAAGCATCACCTGCCGTATGGGATCACACAGTGCTACCTGCAACCTGACACTGGTGAATGCTGAACGCACCCTGCCTCAACCCAGCTAGACATGTCTGTACTCAATTTACCTACCCTGGACGGATGAAGGGCTGAGTTAACATTGGTGGCTGAGTGTATACTGAGATGCTTTTCGTGTTTGACCGAGAGTTGAAGCCACAACCTCTGGATCATAAGTGTGATACATGACTGACGATGTTTTACAAAGGGTCGACACAAGGTTGCTTTTAATAACGTACAATCTGTTTCAAATTAATACATTCTGCCAGTTTGACCGTGGCTAACAACAGCATTAGTTTTACACACTAGATCTATTTATGTAGTCAGTTACTGTTATGACACAAAATGGGGTAAAGCTCTGTTACATCATCATCATCATCATCATCAAGCACGTGCCCCGAGCTGGAGCATAGCGGTTTCCACGAGGTGCTTCCAGTGTTCTCGATCCTGGGCATATTTCCAAGCCGAGTTGAGACCAAGATTATGAGGCTAGAGATCTGCTCCCAGGGTACGTAGCCACGTGTGGCGAGGGCGTCCAGGAGGGTGCTTCCAATCTGTGGGCAGGCCTCAGATTGACGTTTTGAGTGCTCTGGAGATGTCAAGTGTTACATGTACAATCCAAACCCTCCCTGACATTTAAAACTCAAAATTGGCATACCAATTATTGCTGCTCTGAAAAAAGTTTACACCAATTTTAATTTTCTACCGCCTTTTGCTTCTGAGCTACTAGCTGACAGGTGAACAGGATGGGTGAATGGATAGGCAAGGCTGCAAATGCTGAAACGCGGCCTATTAGAAAATGGCCGGGAAACATAGAGTAAGTAAGTAAGTAGCAGAAACGTACTGAGAAGACTGAGTCATGATGCATCCAGAAACACCGGTGCAGGAACACTCCTCTTCTGCAAATAACAGAGAACACTCAGCAGCCTGTAATTGTTATCAACTTCTGACACTAACACTACTGATGACAGACTGACAGTAAGAGGCATGTACAAAGCAACAAAAATAGCTGAAGTAAAATTAAACGAACTGCCAGTTCATTCACTTCATATAAATTTGTGCGATGCAACTGACATTTTCTCATTTCAGTTCATTTCTGTTGCTTTGTACACACCTGTGCACGACTGTCTTTTTTCCTCATTCAAATCTTTTATAATTTCAACGCAATACTGGACAAGCCAAGATGTCAAACTGTCAGCCGAGTGCGAACATAGTATACGACGAAGGTCGTCGTCAGCTACGTTCTGCCAACTCGAGGACATGTGTCATCAGACGAACCTACAGCAGCCCTGGAGACAGAATGATGCTTTGCTGCTGCAGGACCCAGGCTGTGGAACAATCTTCCACCTCATCTGAGACAAACTAACATTAACTCTGAACAGTTCAAGCGGCTGCTGAAGACATTTCTGTTCAGATGTTGAAAGCATGGCGAATTGTGGCTAACTGTTAAATTGCGCCCCCTAAGTCATCTTACTTACTTACTTACTTACGACCATCTGCCGAGCTATACACAGCACTGTGTGACCCCGACCCAAAGTTCAAACTTCAACCCATGACCTTTGGAGACAAACGTGGCACACTGGTTACTTGTGCCCTGGGAACGTTTACAAAATTTTCTATGCCTTTTACATTCAGTCTGAAATTCAGATACTGTACAGAACGAAATGACAGATGAACAAGACTTATACTATATTAAGATAGCTGCAAAATGAGAATTCCCCAATAAAACCAGTTATTCTCTACTTAGCACACCTGTAGACAAAAATAATCATTTCTTGTTATAACTATTAAAAAACACTGACTGTGATTATCTGCTGAGTGAAATGTGAGCATATGTACCTGAACTGTCATGTGAGACTCCGAGCACGTGTGCCAGCATATGAACAAGTCCATAGGCCGCCTGCCACATGTCATGTGCACTCTCCACCTGCACAAATCATCATCGGTCACTGATCCATTCATCATCATCAAAATGTAATCTTTCTTTCACTAACTATATGCGATATGCTCATTTATACAAACTGTCTAAAACTCGAACAGCTCCTTGCGTGAAATCACGTTTGCAATACCGTTTAACTATGTTCAGGTAACTACAGGTTGCGCCAATAAAAATGACCCAACTTGATTTTGTCAGAACTTCGTCAAATCTCCACCAAATTTGATCATTTTTGGCACACAGATAGCCAAGACAATAGAATTATGTAAGGTACACTCATTGTCCACCTCACGTAATTTATGTCAATGCACTACTGTGTAAAACATACATGCTCCAAATTGTTACATTACATGGTGGTTATCAATATGAGATTGCTAAGTTTTTTATTATCAACTGACAGACAGTGCAAGGTGATGTAACAATTTTTGTGGTATTGAATATTTTACAATGAAAATAGCAGACAACAAAATAACTGATTGATAAGCTTAACACACATTTTATCCACGAATGAGTGCTGTGCATTTTGATCAGTTGATCGAGAATGCCGCTATCAGCCGTGGTGTCACGTGTAAGCCATTGTGTACACTTTGGGCATAAATTTTGATAATCTGGAAGTAAGTTGTTACACAAACTTATAACTCTGCTAAATAAATCACATTTCAGTTTATTGTTTGCTTAATTAAGTTGTTAGAAACTTTACGGAGACAACAACTGAGCATTATGCAGCAATTTGGAGCATCCGCATTTTACAGGGTAGTGCGTTAACATAAACTACGTGAGGTGGACAATGAGTGAACCTTACAAATTTCTATCATATTAACTATCTGTATGCCAAAAATTATGAAATTTGGTAGAAATTTGACAAAGTTCTGACAAAAACAAGTTGGGACATTTTGGCACACCCTGTTTTTTTACTTTAACAGTACCGACAGCATGTTTTGTCTTAATCCAACTGCTGGCTGCAATACACGACATTATAAAAATCCGTTTTGACTGACTTATTAAATATCACAACAGTGATTTAACAACCAGCTCAACAACACATGGCAGAACAGTGGCAACTAGATAGCAGTCATAGCCCGCAGGTACCTCCACCAGGTGGCGTCACCATCTTCGCTTTGCCAGCGGTTCCCTTATGCCCCCTTTAACGCAACGGTAACAAAAATTTCAAAGTGATCCAGAATCCAGGATTCCTGTTGGATCGCGCCCAAAATTAAACCACTGGTAGTTTATGCCATGTCCGACATACCCGCAAAATTTCAGAAAGATCCGTCCATAACTTTTCGAGTTATCGCGTGGACTCACAGACAAACAAACAAACAAACAAACAAAAACCGGCAAAAACATTACCTCCTTGGCGGAGGTAATAAGTTATAATCACAACTAAGCGGGACAACAACGTAACTATCAACAGACCCAACTGATTCCAACGGAGCGCTGAGAGCAGATAGAGCCAGGTACAGCCATGCCCAGTGATGCATTGTCCAGTTGCTTACCACTAACAGAAATAAACAACGTCGATATTATTATTACTGGTTGATTACTATTACTGTTAGTCGTATCAAATGCTGGAGCAACGCTGAAAAAAATTAGACATCAAAATAAACAATTAATTTAACTTGTCTGTTGTTATAACAACAAGCCTTAGGCCCAACCATGAAACACGTGGGCAGAAAGATGCTTAGAAGAAACAAGCCTGTAGGTACTCATAGATTGTCGTTAGTCATGTAATGCACATTGTTTTCCATAAATTATTGCAAGATAAAGTAATAAGATATGCTAATTTTTTTATTTTAGTTCTCGAAACACAGCACTTGTGGCATTCACTCTTAATTCCAGTGTTCTCCTGCATATAGTGCATGAATCATCCAAATACAGCACTAAAAGAGACGTCACAAATCGTACCGCAATCTCTGTGACATCGGAACACCAGACGGCGAACAGACAGAACAGTATAGAACTGTATGAAAAGGAAAACTCTGATCAGCATTGACTGAACTAGAGGAAGAACAACAAATCAAAGCGAGTGGAATTCAGGCCAGGCGATTGTCGTTGACTGCTGACGTGGCGCGTAGAACGACAGCTAGCCGGTATTCAACAGCAAAGAGAAATAAGCCCCCCTGGCACGCAGCAGGACTGCAGCTGTCTACGAAAATTATGACGACGCACGAGATGAAAGAGCAGTACAGAATAGAATAGATGCTGTCCATTTGGCTCAGATCCATTCAGGACATTGACATGCTTTTAAAGCATATCACCATCTGATGGACTTCCGTCGACCCAACGTGTCCTGACTGTGGTCAGGCCACCTACACTATGGAACACTGGCTACTGGAATGTTCAGCCATAACAGAAGCACGAATTGACATTTTTCAATGTTCTGATTTGACTTGTAATCGTGAGGTAACTCAGAGGAGCAGGTTCGACTCCGCACCAGGACACTGCCAGGTAACGACCTTAGGCAAGTTGTTCACACACATGTGCCTCTGTCACCCAGCAGTATAATTTGGTACCGACTTCACCGCTGGGACGTAAACAGGCACATCGCGCAATACACTGGCTTAGGAAACGAAGATCAGCGCCGCCTTATAGGCCGTAAGGCTCGAGAAGGACTTTTATGTTTTTTTACGATTTGACACTGGACGTTCTGCGCACATCTCCGCAGGAGGTCATCATGATTCTGTCGTTGTCATGAATCAGAACGAACTCCGTTCTGAGGTCCGCTCTGGCGTGCGTGTCATCGACAACAACAACAACAGCAGCAGCAGCAGCACTAACACTTAGTCCAGGGCGCCTAGGCTTCTGCAGGGATGGACAGATGGAAGGCACTCAACTGATGGGGTGCAGCCTGTCTACTCTCACTCACTCAGATGGCCTATGCAGCTTGCAGCATAAGCAACAGAGGACAGACACGTAGAACGACTGAATCATTTCTAACATACCCGAGTGATTAACAAAAGGTTGTAAACGACAACCTCAATAAAATGTTTCAAAAAATTTTTGTAACTTTCAAAGCACCTGCAGCGCTAATGAATTCTCTGAAATGATGCTCGGTAAAATGACTCGTACAACTAGTTCAAATTTTTGCATCTATCGATGAAGCAAAAAGCAATGTGGTCCTATATGCAGATAGACTCAGAAACAAATAAATCTCAGAGTCATGACACTATCAATAATAGTAATAACAATAACAATAATTGGATTTGTATATTGCTAGTAGCTCATGACTTCAAATGTGCTGACGGTAGGTCACAAAAACTTCAGCAGAATACAAAAATACAAATTTATTATAATGAGAAAAACACAGTAATACTCACATCAATAGATGTGCATAGTGGACGTGTGTTCTCTGCAACGAGATCTGTTGATATCGAAGAAATGCAGACAGCAAAGCACGTGAAAATGTTGACACGTCGAACTGATCGGTTCTGTTCCACACTTCCACATATGACAGTTTTATCCTCAGCCGAAATCTGTCGTCAGTCAACATCTGTGAACCACATCAGCAGCAGCAGCATCGGAGTGAAACATCTTCATCACATGCAGCAGCCTACAGCTGGATTCAGCTGCTTCATGGGTCAAATATATCGTGGGCCATAAAAAACATGTCACTATACCTTTGTCCATATCTTCGCCAATTATTGACCGATTTTCAAAATTCTTTCACTGGAACACTCTGCAGACAATTTGCAATAATGCGATTATTATATCACGCCGCACGATAAATGCGTCTCTGCACTACCTTGTAAGATATAAATGTAAGCAAAAACTAACGATAATAACAAAAATTTAGGTCAGTGAAAAAACGCTTCAGACCAACATTGCGATGAACGATTCGTATGACACTAGACTGTGCTGTACGAACACAGTCTAGTGTCATATAGACCATTCACTGCAATGTTGGTCTGAAGTGTTTTTTTTAAATTTTACCAAAACGTTTGTTTGGTATTATTGTTATATATGCATATTTCATTGATATTTCACAAGGTAGTGTAGAAATGCATTTAAAGTGTGGTGGAAACTATAATAATCACATTATCATAAATTTTCTGCAGAGTGTGCCAGTGAATAAAATTTGAAAATCGGTCAATAATTGGCGAAGATATGGACAAAAGTAAAGTGGCACATTTTTGGCCCACCATGTAGAAGAGGAGAGAGGGTGCAAGCAAAAGTTACAATTTTCTGACAAACAGCTGCAAATTTCAATCAATCAAGTTATTTTACGAAACCATATCGTACATGAAAAACTCAACTAATACGTAAGAATAAATTTCCGACCGAGCTCAAACAGATAGCTGCAATTTTTCAGCAGAGATTAAATCACTTGTACTCTTAATTTATCCCCAATGGGCAATTTTCAGCCCCCAACTTTGAACAAACATTTCTGACAAGCAGAAAATTTTCTCACATGATAAAATTTAGGGAGGGGCAATTGACCTCCCAGTCCCACAATGCCACTGGATGGATTAGGAAGACAACAAGTAAAGCTCTGCTAACGCAAACAGGAACGTGCAACAGCGGTGCACCGTTGTACGCTAGTGGTCCATAGACTTCATCCGTAGATTTCATCCGTACGGCTTTTGGCTAGTTTCACAGAAGGCCTAGTAAAACATAATCATTCACCAGATGGCGCCAGATGCCCTACGACTAAATATGTAGGCCCTAAGCTTATAGTGTCTTACTTGTACTCACCAGATGGTGCCACTATCTCGCTCTGGCAACGCCATATCGGCTGGATGTCGCAGATTTTCCCTACCCCCCTGTCATTTAGCGCCCTTGTTCAGGGTGACCCTCTTCGAACTTATGGAAAAGCTTTACTGTTCCTGAAACTAGAGTCTTCCATGCAGCCAATGGTGAAGATTTGATGATCGCAGCTTGCACTGCTTTTGACTGATCCACCTGTGTGACAGAGAAACGGACAGACAGACGAACGAACGAACAAACGGACAGAATTGCAATGGCTAAGATGCACTACAGCAATAGCTGCTGTTGCGCGTAAAAATATAAGGTAGGTCTAAAAGTTAGAAAACACACATTGTAGAAATGCAAAACAAGCAAAGCCCTGCTAACGCAAATGGGAATGCACAACAGCAGTGCACTGTCACATGCTAGTGATCCGTAGACTTCATCCGTAGATCTCATCTGTAAGGCTTTTGGCTACAGTTTCAAAGAAAGCCCAGTAAAACAAAATCAGTCGCCAGAAAGCGCCAGACGACCGGCGGCTAAATATGTATAGTGTTTATTTGTACTCACCAGAGGGCGCCACCTATCTCGCTCTGCCAACGCTGTATCGGCTGAAAATCGCAAATTTTTCCCACCCCCTCTCATTTAGTGCACTCATTTGGGGTGACCCCCTTCGAATTCACGGAAAAGCTGTAGGTTCCTGAAACTAGAGTCTTCCAGGCAGCCAACAGAGAAGATTTGATTATTCTACCTTGCACCATTTTTGACTGATCCACCCGTGTGACAGACAGATGGACGGACAGAATTGCGATGGCTAAGTCGCGCTACAGGAGTACACTGTGAGGCATCAAAAACACAACAAAATTTTTTTACCATAACCTGTAGAAGAGTTATCCAATTTTAATAATTTTTGGTACACATATTCATGACACAACTGGCCATCAAATAACTGTTCAGTTTCCCACCTCATCCAACATCTGCTTCTGTACTACCAGGTAAAAACAGAACAGGCAAAATATGCATTATAATCAACAACAAAAACTATATCAAGTTTCATCTTTCGGAATACGTGGCCACAAACAGGCAATCAATTATAAGGTTTGAGTGTTGTGCAGCAGCACATCTACTAAATAGGCCTAACATTCAGGAATATTGATGAATTCAAGAAGCAATTGGTGAAGTCTGGATTGGTCTGAAGCAGAACGTTATCGATGCTGCTATCAACAAATGGAGAAAGTGTCTCCGAGCCGAGCCCATGTTCGTGGGCCAACATTTTAAACATTTTTGTAAGCAGTTAAAAAATGAACAATTAGACAAATTATCAGCTAAACTGATAAAAATATGAACAAAATGTGTGTGTGTGTTGTGTGTTTTTTTGATTAAGCAATAATATCAGTGGTTAAAAATGCAATATTTTATTCTTTTTCTTTCACAGGTAGTGCAGAAACAGACAATGGGTGAGGTGGAAAAATAAACAGTCCTTTGATGGCCAGTTGTATCAGGAATATTTGTACCAAAACTTATTAAAATTGGACCACTTTTGTTCAAGATATGATAAAAAAAATTTGGTGTGTTTTTGTGCCTCACAGTGTAGCTACTGCTGCGCATAATTAGATAAACAATACGGTAAAAAGTGCTTTGCATAATGAGCTTCTCTGCATTTGAATACAAACAGCTACGACAGAAGGATAACAGTATCAGCAGTATCTCTAGTACTGTTGTCATCTGATCTGAGATTTCACACAAAAGAGTGCAACAAAAAACAGAAACAGCATACCATCCTATAAGTACAAACTGCAACCACAAATTATGTGAATTAATTAGCTGTAAAATCAAACACAAAGCATGGCGAAATAAACTCACATTGTCTGCAATGTTGGCAAGCAGCACTGCGTAGCTGACTACGTCCGACATGGACCGGTTCAGTTGTAAATACTACAACAGTAAACGACGACAGCACCACAACTGTTAATGACAGGGTGTGCAAAAGGTCTGCATAATCTGAAATCCAAAAAAACGCATAATCCATTTCCTGACTGAACTGCATAAAAGGCCCATAAATCAGGTTTTGCACCAGCAGTTAGATTGTGAAGCATGATAATCTTTTGTTGGTTGATATCTTGTTTGTGTCAATGTGTGTCTAGGTTATAAGTAGTTTGTGTTTAAAAAATGCTATTTGGGTTTTGTATTAGTGTACGCTTGATTTTTACATTGGCTTTTTGTTGTCCGCACCAGAGCAAGTGACTGCTTAGTGCGATCGTCCTCAAAATGATGATCAACTCTACTCACTCACTTGCTCACACCATAATCTACAATTATATCAGAAAACTAAAGGTAAAGAAAAAAGGTAAAGGTGCAGCAGCACATGTCGTGACCGGAACTAAGAAGTTCGACCACATCACTCCAGTGCTGCGTCAACTTCCCTGGCTTCCGGTACGCCAGCGAATCACCTTCAAGCTAACGATGATCACCTTCAAGTGCCTCCATGGTCTGGCGCCGTCATACTTGGCAGATGTGTGCAACCCGGTCTCGTCTGT
>Ga0056128_1010733_pt1 | contig 11381 bp, 9 predicted proteins | sample WorMetLIZISLAND2_FD_71113 | JGI IMG/M metagenome (GOLD analysis project Ga0056128, IMG submission 71113) | Marine gutless worms symbiont microbial communities from Max Planck institute for Marine Microbiology, Germany - Olavius geniculatus... ... | reverse complement strand
TGCCACTGGCCAAACTAAGGCTGTCAAAAGTTTGACTTTTGTACATATTCCAATACTGTGACTTTTCCAAAGTGTTTTGAGTGATGACAGTATTCCTTGCCCTTTTGCTAATTTTGCTTTAGGCAGCTGTTAGTGTTCACTTATTTGTGCCTGGTTGTCCAGATTGTAAACTGTTATGGATGCTCTGTCACGAAATAAATAAATAAAATAAATAGTAGCTGCAGTCCTTATACAACAATTTGGCAATAAACCATCTGCCAAAGAATGTCTTGAGCATTCATCGTAACTCTGTGATGTAAGATTTTCATACAAACTTAAAAAGTCGAGATGATACTGAATCTGCATATACAGGTCTGCTAATGACTAGTCATGTTATATACACTTTAACAAACTATAATGACTTAATGTTTTGATAGTTAACAGTACCACAGAAGATTGATTGTAAAGAAAGTTAATATGCTTCATCATACTGTCTCATTATTTTTGTAAAATTCACTTCAAATTTATTAATACTCATCAGCTATAAAACACACAACTTGACTAAAGGTGTCATAACAAGCAACAAGTTGTTGCAATAAATAAGTTGAAACTGCAGATTCTAATGTTAGATGTAATAAAAATACAAAATGCATAAAACATTCTGCTGCAAGTTGTTACCTCTATGTTCTCAGGCCACAATTGTGCTATGCAAATTATACCATTACTATTGGTATTAATGCGATGATCATTTCAACTACCTGCTATTATTATACTGTAATTTGGCACTGTTAATGAACTGAGAAACATACGCTAATCCTCTCTTGCACATTTTCTGACGAAACTGAAAGACGTGTCGTACAACTTTCTCAACCAGATGAAATGGAGCCTGAATCAGGGGCTCGACAAGCGGTACAAACTGAACAATACCGACATCGACGTCTGGAGCGGGAACAAACGACCTGCCACCGACTGTGAAATGATGCTTAACATCACAGAGATACTGGCACATGACTGACAGTCGACATCGTTGTTCAGTCAACACAGGTGCCACCATACGCTCGGCAACCTCCTTCTGAAACGTCAGTGTGAGCGGCACACGACCGTGCTTCCATGCCCCACGCTGCATCGACATATCCTCCAACCAGCGAATGATCAGCGGAGTTGACACATTGAATGGCAGGTTGCCGATGATGTGTAAGTGTGGTTGTGTCTCACTCCAACGTCTGGATAACTTGCTCGGGAAAATTTGTTCCATGTCAAACTGCAGGACATCTCCACTGAAGATACGGATCATTCCACCTGATGCTTCATTCAGCATCTGTCAGACATATCAGAAAACACAACAGTAATTATGTGACTAACCAACCATCACTCAGCTTACTACCTACTGTTACTAAACTAGAAAGCACTACAACAGTACCAAAGCTAAAAGTAACAGTCCCATCTGGAAGCAAATTTACGAATTTCATAAATATAATATCCTGTAATAAGCTTACAAAAAAAATAAAAAGGTAAATAAATTTACACAAGTTCGTAACATAAATTTTCAGCATGCAAAATACAGAAGAATGTCAACAGCAGACCACAGAATGATTACCTCAATTACCTCACTAAAAACCAGTGTCTGTCGACACATCTGCTAGACTGCTAGTACAAATCAAAAGCATGACTTATTTAATAGTGCGACTTTCACCAAAAGTTGAAGATAACCTCAAAATCTAACAGACAGTTTACGATGTGTAAAAATGTTTTAAAGGCACTATTTACCAAAGAAATTTAATTGTTGCTAAGACATTCCAAGTTCGAAAAAAATCAAATTACTAACAGTAAGACTCGGCATAAAGCGGTTGTCCTTTTCTACAACAATTAACTGTTTGATGCCTGCTTCCAGAATAGCTCTTGTTATTCCTCCAGGTCCAGGTCCAACTTCGCATACGTAGCTATTACGCAGATCACCAGCCGTACGGACGATCTTTTTCGTTATATTCGTGTCCAGAAGATAGTTCTGTGACAGCTGCTTTTTCGCTTTCAAATTCTGCATTCGTATGATGTCGCTGATCGACGGCAGCGGCGGTAATCGAAGTCCGACTGGAGTTACTCTGGGTATCGTTGGCATCTCTGATGAGCGATAATTAGAACCCAAATGATTCGCAGATTACAGTCTCAAACTGCATTTCACTGTGCACTGTAAAGTAATGAAATAATCTACAGCGACCGATGACGCACGTTAGCTACTTTGTTATTAATATAAATGCTAATATATGCTTATCCGTTTCATTGCATTACACCGCAACGTCAAGTCGATAAACACAAAATAAACAACGGTTCGGAAAAACCCATGCAAGGGAAAAACCCGACGCAGTACTCGTTGCATGTTAAGGGTGTTAACATTTTAGTAACGCATTTTTGGTCGAAAAATAAGTGTAAATTTGTTAATTTAAAACGTAGTTTTTTATTTAATTATCAGCTCATTTACATTTGTAAAAACTTGTTGCCCAACGCATAATTTTAGCATCTTATGTTAAATTATTACTGTGGTACTTACCTTCTGTGTTTTGTTTTGGTGTTGGCTGCCCGGAGGCTTAGCTGACAGGACGAGTCCATTATTGTGGCTGACTGGCGGCTGATTGAATTGAAGTAATTTACATTTTAACAAAATATTTGATATATTTGATTTTATTTCGCAATGAATGATGGAAGCACATCTGCGACCAATGAAACATTAAAGGAACCGACTTTTAACGGAGAAAAGAAGTCGCAGGTTGTGTCAAGGTTGCCAGTTCTAACACAACGACAGCCACTGAAAAGTCAGCAGGTTTCAGATCAAGGTCTCAAGATTCAGCAACAGGTTTCCCTGCCGGCAGAAAGCAGTATGCAGTTGAAAAGCTCAAATGACAAAGAGAACAGGCATGGACAGACGACAAAATCAGAAAAAATGCAGCATAGGTATATCGGCGTTATATCGCTGTCCGTGTTATCATCCTAAATTTCTACTTTGAAGAATTTCTTCAGATTTTCCTCAGTGGCGCAAAGTTCTGCTTGATTATGATCTGCATTTGTGCTTAGTCCACAGTAGCTTCATAACATGGAACAACTACCTGTACTGCATAAAAAATTAGCCAGTCCAAACAATTTTTGTGCAAAAATTTTCTTCTACTCCAGAAATTAAAATTTGTGATTAAAGTTCCCATCTTGGGGAGGGGGAATTTAGGCCAAAGTTGAAAATTTTGAACATCTACATATCTGTGGGAAATATATAGCTGTCTTCTTATACCCCCCATTCGCTGTGCAACCTCAAGCCATAATGCGGACGTTGCTGGTGGTCTATCACTGATATATTCTATGCAAATAGTGACTGGCATCGAAGTCATCGTTGGAAATTTCATCCTTCATGTTCATAAAATGTTGCCTCAAGATCGAAGATTGAGGGCAACATTTTACGAACTGAGGAGAAAAAATTTTCAATGATGAACAACATGCCAGTCAATAATTGTTTTGTTATACCTCAAAACCAAACAGTTCTACAAGTGAACAATTCGAAAAACTGTGACGACTTCAATGTTGCAGCTGTTGCCCAGTCAACAGTCTGCAGGCCACAGTGCGCGGCGACAGTGCATATTTGTTAATGTCACGTGACGCGATTTTGACCAATCGCGTGCAGATATTTCGCGTTGAGGTATAACAATAAGGAATAATAAATATGCAGTCAGTTTGGTATCAATTGGTATACTGCTGTGTCCCCCACTGTTACCTTTGATCTCAGCCTGTGTGTTTACAGTGCAACCTGCTGTAGCCATGGAATGGAATGAGATGCCATTTTTTCTCCCCCCCCAAAAAAAACATGCTTGCAGCAATGCTGTATCTATGCCTGTGCCAAATTATTTTGGCTGTTGTTATTGTTGTGTTCACTGATTATTACTAGCATGTGATGTGGCCGAGTTCTTATTGATATGTTATGCCCACAAAAATTCTGTTGCATGTTTACTAATGGAATGATTTTTAATGCTGTTTGTATTCTGCAGATCACTGGAGAAATCCAAACCAAAAATTGAAGCCAGTTCAGGTATTTTAACTAAGTATAGTCACTCATGATGTTGCTGCTAAGTTTTTATTTTCCATATATTGACAGTATATTAGCAGTACTCAAGTCCATTGGAGATATTTGTAAATACACTTTACAGATGTGTTTTGATTTGATTTGGGAATTATTGTATTATTGCTGTACATAACTAGTACTGCAACTCATTTTTTTCTTGTCAGCAAGTGATACTAAACTTAGTTCGTGGTTGTTGTGAAATACTGAATGTGGTATATGGGGATTACGGATTTCTTGTTTGGATTTACCCAGTACATTTTCAAACGAAAAACTAGTATTGGCTTGTGCCCCATAATTTGAAACTTAACAAGATAATTTTTCGCATTTACATTTAACAATATTATCAGTTTCTGAGAAATTGTTGTTATTTCAAATGTTGTAACTAATACTTGTTACAATGATCTGTTCTGTTATTTAATTGTTTGCAGTATAAGTAGTTATACAATGTACTACATAATTTGTTGTGTTAATTTACAGCTTGCTCAAATGCTAACCAGCCACTTCCTGTTACACAGAAGGTCATCACTCATATGCGTATATTTCAGTTTGTTAATAAATGGTGTTTCATATTTTTTGCCTGCTGTGTATGATTTACGTTGAATGTAATTAGCTATTTAGATAGCTGCTTGCTGTCTTGTACTACAATAATTGTGTTTCAAATGCTGAGTTATGTTATTTGAGCTGTAATTTAATGAAGAGCCGGCTGGCCCGGGTCCGAAGCACTATGAGCGGAAGAAACCTCATCCTGGGCCTCGCCTTGGTTACCTGTAGCGACCTGAGGGGCATCCGACTGCGAGTGGACTCGAGCCACTCGCTTTTTCCTCGTTTTCATGATGTGGTGGGAGCTAAACTTGAATTTACGTGGTTAATTTCCAGGCCGGGCCTGCAATAGACCCTCGCCCACTGTCGAAAAGAAATCCCGAAAAACCAACCCAAAATTTAGGGGAAGAAAAGAACAACTAGTGACCTTGGAAAAGTGAAACTAAAGGGCAGGAAAATGCAAAAAGTACCCGGCGAAAGCAGAAGCAATTCAGTGTGTATTCAGCAACACCAGCACCAGCACGTCACAGCAAACTCGGAAACCAACAACTAACAACGCATGCCTGTGAAGATGCAGTACAGCTTACAGGACTGGGGAAGCAGCCAAAGAGAAGGGGACGAGAGATACACCAGCCAGTCCCGTAGGAGTAGCAGAAGAAGAGAGAGAGAACAAAGGCCTGACCCTAGTTCATATATCAGTAAGGAGGGGGGAGGTTCGTGCTGGCTAGAGGCTGCAGGAGATAAGAGGGGAGGGGTCGGTGTTGTAGATAAGAGGGGGGTCTGTGCAGTCTGTACTGGCCAGCAGAGACACTGGAGAGGGGGTATGGTGTGCTAGACTGAAGAGGAAGAAGACAGGAGGGTATGACAGGGGGGTTCGTGCTGGACACAGGAGAGAGGGAGGAAAGGAAAAAAATTTTATAGAAAAATAGCTCATAAAAAGTTTCAAAAAAATTTTAGAAATATAAAAGTGGGGTCCACTTAAAAGAAGAAGCTTTAGGGAACATTTTATATGTGTGTAGGGGTTTAATTTATACCGTAAAGAAGCTGGGGATAAAACTGGGCCAAGCTAAAATCTAAAAATCTGAAGCACGCAACTTTTACATTAATAACAGCTGTCCTTAGAAAGCAACTCATGATAACTCTCTAGTTACGAGACAGCTGTTCAAGAATGCATCTAAAAAGACTAAAATTAAACCTCCAGCCATCATTGAAGTTAGCTGGTTAATTAGATAATCAAAAGAATCAGAAACCAGCCACCACAAATTTTACAATTCATTCCATAAAATGCATGTATTGTTATTGTAACAGTGCTGTCTGTGTTGGCTGTATTATCAGAGCATTGCCAAGGAATTGTCAGAGCTTCTGGAGCAGATCACGGAGTCAAATCTTAACATCATTAAAGAGCTTTCTGAGGTATAATTAGTTGTCTAGTACTATTTTTGGTTAACAGGACCATTTTCTGAAGTTAATTCAGATTAGGCCTGATGTCCAAGACTACAAGGTGGAAATTTTGGGAATTACCGAAGATTTATCTGTATTAGGCAAGATTCGAAATGAGATGCAGATTTGAAACCCTTCAAGTGCAGTGTCATTGCAGTTGAATATTTTTTTACATAAGGAAAATATTTGATCCTTTAGAAAATTTCACCTATTCATGCGAATAGATTCTTTAGGTTGAAAGTACTTTACAGCAATAAATTCATCAATTACGACCAAAAACATTGACGAAGACTTCCGGTGGAAGTCGAAACGTTGAGGTACAAACAATTTTTTGGTCATAATTGATGAATTTATTACTGTTCACCTAGTCATGAAACTTTCAAGCCAGTCCATGATCAATAAATACAAATTCAGCAGTTTCAGTGTAAACTATTAGCATTCCCAATTCGCAGTTCTTTCTGTTAGACAGATGTAGTAAGATTTGGTGGCATCTGGTGAGGGTACAATACTGAGTGCTGATTTCCGTCATACTGATCGCTCTGAATAATTTCCAACACTCTGCTGTGGCTAAATAACTGTTATCCAGTAGCTCTATTCATAGATGCTGACTTGCCATATTTGCAGCCTTAGTTCTGATCATGTTATACAGGGTGTGGCAAGAAAAGTAGTCCCCCAGTTTTTTGCTGTTTTCTCAGCAAACATTTTAAATTTTAACTTGAAATGTTCTACATCTAAATGCCAAGGGAAGTGGTATTCTGTTGATAAATGACAAAGTTATAGACTTTTTAATATGACTGCCTACTTTTCAGCATTAAAAAATAATCAAGCTAAAATGCTATTTAATATTCAAAAACCGGTTACCACATTACTGCCAATGATGTCATAGTGACGTTTTGATAAACAGTAATTTATTTTGTTTATAAATGATCACTAAATTATTGTTCTTTTAAAGCAATCGCCGGCTGCCCACCGGATTTATCTTTCAGCAGGACAACGCACCAGCATACAGAGTGCACAGCGCACAGAACTGGCTACGGGCCAACTGTCCAGATTTCATCAAAGAGGACCACTGGTTTCCAAATTCACCGAATATGAACCCAATGGACTATCACGTGTGGGGTGCAATGTTTGAGGCTTACCGAAAGCTAAAAACAAAACCAAAAACAGTCACCAAACTCTAGGAAGTGCTTCAGGTTATCTGGGGCAACTTGTCACAAGGGCCGATCGACAAGGCTGTGAAAGACTTCTCAAATTAAACGACTGAAAACTTGTGTTGGAGCTTAAGCTGTCGATGGATAATTTGAACATTCACAGTGACAATAGAATTCTGGCATCTGATCATTAGTTAACTGTGTTATTTCAACGATGTTATTGAGTTGGTGTTGTAGCTTCAGCATTTTTTAATGTTGAAGAATCAGTAGGTGGTCATGTTTAAAAATCCATAACTTCGTCATTATTAAATAGAATCAAATCTTACTTGGCAGTTAGTCGTAGAAGAAGAAGAAGATTTCATGTAGGCACTAGGCAGCGAAGCTGAACTAGGCCCGTTGCGTGGGAGCTCATCCCCATGACGGCACTTTGAGCTGGCGAGGGCGGAGCCCAATAAGCCAGCATACAGCCCAAGTCAGCCAGAAACCGACTGGATCGGTATGCTTGCAGTCCTGGCCACAGGGCCTACTGTTGCGCAGAACTTGCCGTTTCTTCCCTAGCGATGGCCTTGACCACCGCGAGTACTCATTTTACCATCCCACAAAGGGTAGAAGGCTGAGTCGTAGAACATGTCACAATATATATATATGTAAAATTTCAAATTAAAATGGCAAACGGTTGCTGAGAAAACAGCAAAAAACTTTAGGTGGCTACTTTATTTTGTTGCACCATGTATATCTATTGTTTAGGACTGTAGAAAGATCAGTGGGTTTGACTGAAAATGCTGGACATGAATATGACGGGCATGAAATTGACGGACGTGATATTGAAGGACAAGATATATATCATTTGAAAAAAGTTACATTACAATGCTGTGTGCAATCTTTTTGAAACAACAGCAGAACGCAAGTCACAACAGTTGTATGATATGCATATGTATCATGTTGTAATGCACAAAATATTACGAAAACATCGTCTTAAAATTAGCTACAGGTGAGCAATGATAACTCAGTCTACTTAATCTAAGCTTAGTCAGCCGCTTGAATCATGTCTTGCATTTTCATGTCTGTCAATTTTATGTCCATCAGTTTCATGTCAGGCTGCTTCATGTCCTGCCAATTTGTCTAAATTTGTCCTCCATTTTCATATCCGTCAAATTCATGCCTGGACATTTTGATGGTCCATCATTTTCACGTCTGTCATTTTCAGCACCCCAAAATCCATTATGCTGGAATGAAATGTTCTGGAGCCGGTTAGGTCCCTGAATTTGTTAATTATTATTTATTCCATACTTGGTACTATATTATACACATTATGAATTGTAAAACTACTTGTTTTTGAATTATGAAAATTGTCTGTCTGATGTTTGCAGATAATAGTAGATTGCAAGGACGACTCGTGACTGCATGTTTTTGTAGCATATTTATTGTGACACTGGGAACATTGAACAGTACACACACTATGCGGTTTAACTGATTCGTTAGTCACGATTGGATGTTCACTGTGTCCCAGTAAAAAGGGACCCCAAGATTATCGACATACCAAAAAATTATTGAAATCTAATAATCTATCTTCAAGTTATGATCGATAATGTCGGGGTCCCTTTTTATTTGGACACAGTGTAGAACATATTAACTCGTTGTTGTGAACACAACTGATTTTGTACGGACATGGTGGTAATCATGGCATATGCAATTTTTTTTTCTCCATGCATTTATGTCTTAAGTTGCATACTAAATAAGACCAAGTTGTTGACAGTTCATTTTGCTACTTTGTACTTGTATAGAGTATTTTGAACACTTGAGTAATCTCTAGTTTTCCTGTGTCACTGCGATAATTATAGTAATAAATACACACATATATTCACTGTTTTAACAGTGATTTTCCTGCAGAACCAGAGTTAGCTAGGAGCGCGTGTGATTATTATCCTTCTGTTTTTGCTCCCAACTTGTGCATAGCATAGCTGAAACACTAATATCCTCGTTTTATGCGCGATAGCAGAATGCATCGCACGTCTTAGCCGTCGTCTGGGCGTCTGTCCATCTGTCTGTCAGTCCGTCCTGGCACTGTATCAAAACGGCGACACCTAGAATCACGAAATCTTCACTGTAGGCTGCCCCAAGGACTCTAGTTTTTGGTGACAAAACTTCATGCCCCTGGGTGCAGGAGTTCCCCTCGAACGAGGGCATCAAAGAGGGGTATCCCCTAAAAAGACGTTATTTTGCCATTATTGGCTCATTTAGGGTGCGTTGCACCAATGTCATTCAACTTTGAACCCGGGTCAAATCTGAATTTGAACCAAGTTCAGCTGTAAATTGCATTGCACCAAAGTAGTTCAAGCGTTGATCTCCGTTCAATTCTGAACTGCCATCTGACCACCGATTAAATTTTGATCTCGGTTCAACTCGTGGTTACGCATGCGCACTAGGCAATAAATATTTTCCGTGATACTATTGCTGCAAAAAATTGTCCGATTCGAATCTTATCCCATCCAAAAAACTTCTTCGTATAGAATTATAAAACCTCTATTGCAATTATTCTGATGATCTGGATATGTTTTCTACTATATTCATTTTATGTTCTCTTTGTGCTCGATAAATTAACAAATAGATGAATAAATCGCATTTTTCGGTGGCGATGTCTCGTGCTACAGTAAACATACAATTGACCCTAACCACAGCAACAAAAACTTATTCGTATCCATTTATAAGACGTTAAATTCAATTATACTTGTGATCTAGATATGTTACATTTGTGCTATATCTGTTTTCTGTGGTCTTTTTTGCTGGATAAATTAATTAGTGGATAAATAAACAGCATTCTAGAGTGTCGATGCGCCGTTGCTATGCCATATACGGTAAACATATTATCTTGACAACGGACGTAGAATAATTAACGAATATCTATTGGAACACAAAATGCGTATCTTCGCAACTTTATCATGCAACAGTGTTGATGCGAAAATTGTGTGATAACTTCAGGAAAGCTTAAGATTCGAACAAATTACGGCCAATCTGTACTGGTCTGCTTCGTAAGCATTGCGTGTGACTGTGACATCACTGTAGTTGGCCTACAGGCCGAGCGTGGCCTGACTAATCAGAGTCGTCCACGGTATAACTATGACCGTTCAACTGAACGGGATCAGCTGATCCAAGTTCAACTTGGTGCAACGTAATTCAATGTGAACTTGGTTCAACATTTGATCTAGATTTCAGCTGAACCGAGATCATGAACGACGTTGGTGCAACGCATCCTTAGTGTGAAAACGGTTGTAGATAGGTACAGACATACTGCTAATCATAACGAGCACTGGTGACGGGCTTTTTAGATTTATCAACATCGATGACCTTGAATGACCTTGAACCCCCTAAAGGGGTTTTAGTGATTTTTTTCTCAATTCTTGGATGCAGCGCACATGTCAACACTGAATTGCGACGAAGTGGCTGGAGGTAGACCAAAGCTACTTGCGTATGTATTTCATCAGTCTGAGTCCCGACCCCCTAGGTTCAAAGAGGCCAGCACAGGCGAGCGTGAAAGACTGCTACCCCCTAAAAATGGTTATTTTACCGCTATAGGCTCATGTAGCATGAAAACGGTTGCAGATAGACACACACATGCTGCTTATCATAACAAGCAATAGTGACAAGCTTTTTATTGGTGTCAACATCGATAACCTTGAATGACCCTGAACCTCCAAAATAGTGGTTTTTAGTGAATGTTTTGACGATTTCTGTCTGCGTCAGACGTTTTAAGAGTGAATTGGACCAAAATGGCTGGAGATGGACCTGGACAACCTGCGTATGACATTTTTAGCATTGAACGTACATTTTTAAGAATCTAAGTTTTGATGTCTTAAATTCAAGGAATCTTCCATACGGAGGCCTCAAATTTAAGTACTCTTTCAAGATGCATTAATATCTTATTGCTGTACACTGATTGCCGAGGTGGCAGGACCGCTGCTATCGTGCGTTATGTGAGCTTTGCTCAAATTACTTGTTGAGTCCAACGCACCAAATGTTGTTGGTGACAGGACATGCCATGCAGCTATCCAGTGCAGCCATCCAGGGGCGGCGATTATAGGGGGTACGGGGGGGACGCGTCCCCCCCAAAAATTTTGGTTGGGGGGACGCAAATGCAAGCATCCCCCCAACAATTGCCACTTTTAGCCATGTCGTCC
>Ga0056128_1010731_pt1 | contig 11383 bp, 8 predicted proteins | sample WorMetLIZISLAND2_FD_71113 | JGI IMG/M metagenome (GOLD analysis project Ga0056128, IMG submission 71113) | Marine gutless worms symbiont microbial communities from Max Planck institute for Marine Microbiology, Germany - Olavius geniculatus... ... | reverse complement strand
TTTTCAGCAAAATGTTCTGAAAGAAATTCTTTACATGACTTAAGTCAGTGTTTAAATACAGCAGTTAAATATTCTTTGTTTTTGCAGCTGGCAATTGAACTATTGAAAAACAATGTACCTAGGTCCATAAAAACATGCCACTATTATTTTTTTTCAATAACTCTGTGACACATTGGCCAATTTGAATAATTTTTGGCATGTGACATTACAAAGAAACTTGATGCAAAGGTCTGTAGTTTTGGCCACCTCGCCTTAATGTTGTCGCTACACTACCGTGTGAAATGCAGAAGTTGCAGTTTGGCCATTGAGAACAATGAATTCCTACCAGGTAGCGTATGCGTTGGCTCAGAAATTATTAACTAAATAGTGACAAATGCAATTACCAATTATTATCACTCAAAAAGTCACACGTGTCACGTGACATTATCTTCATTTTAGCATTTGCTCAACATGTCCTCCTGCAGCACAAATGCAAACGGTAGATGTTGACACCATTTGCCAACAGCACGTTCAGTAACTGCATGACTCAATCATCTCACTCGCTGTTGATGTATCATTTCAGTTTGTCGACTTACAATTTTAAAATAAAGACGAAGCAACAGATTTTATTAATTTTGTGATCTCAGTAATTTTCTGAGCTGACGCATGCACTACCCAGTATGAATTCATTGTTGTCAATGGCCAAACTACGACTTCTGCATTTCACAAGTTAGTGTAGCAACAACCTTAGTGCGAGGTGGCCAAAGCTACAGACATTCACGTCAAGTTTCTTTCTAATGCCACATGCCAAAAATTATTAAAATCGGCCAGTGTTTCATGGAGTTATTGAAAAAATAAAAGTGGTACATTTTTATGGACTGCAGTGTCAAGGGTAATACCGTTTTTGCATAGTTCACTTGCCAGCAGCAAAACAAAGAATAATTGCTGTATTTAAACACTGACTTTAGTCATGTAAAGAATTTCTTTCAGAACTTTTTGCTGAAAACCGCTATCGATCATAACTTAAAGGCGGATTGTCAGATTTTAATAATTTTTGGTACAACTATTCCTGACACAACTTGCCATCAAAGAATTATTCAAGTTTTTACCTTACTCTACATATGCTTCTGCACTACCTGGAGAAATCAAAACACATGAAATCGGCATTAAAATGAACAAAAAACGTCAAAAACCATTCGTGACATTACTGACAGTAACTTGGAGAAGAATAACAAAATTTTAATAGTTTTTGGTACAAACATTTCCGACATAACTGGCCATCAAATGGCCATTCAAATTCTCAGCTCACCTAACGTCTGTTGCTGCATTACCTGGAGAAACAGAACAAATGCAACAGTGGCATTATCATTATGTTGATAATGCCACTGGTGGCGTGGCGTAGTTGGTAATGCGTTTCGGCTGAAATGAAAGTTACTCTACGCCGGGCCCAGTTAGTACTGCAATGGGTGACTGCCTGCGGGCAGGTAAACCATCTCGGTGCAAAGCCTGCTAGCTAGGTCGACTCAGCCTTCTACCCTCTGTGGGATGGTAAAATGAGTAGTAACTCATTTATATGGGTTATGGAAGGTGGGGACCTTAGTACAGCTGACTGGGGTTGCCTAGCCGGCCGCTGCACCAGCCTGTGTCTGCAGGCTGCACACGGTGGCCGTGTGGCAGGCGGCTCTGGTTAGTGATGAAAGCGCATTAGAGGCATGCGCAATTGCGCATGCTCGCGACTATGCGCTATACAAATTGACGACCTTTACCTTTACTGCTATCAATGCATAGAGAATGCATCTCCCTGCCTGTGCTTACGCAAATGGTTGATAATTCAGATATTTACTCTAAGCAGTTGCACAACTGTACAATTGGATAAACTGTCAACCAAAGTGCTAGAAATTTGGACAAAATATGCGAAATGTGCATTATTTTAATTAAATAATGATATTGCATTGAATAAAAATGTAATATTTTGCTTGTTTTGTTTTCCCCAGGTAGTGTAGAAACAGACGTTTGGTGCGACGGTCATTTGATCCCCAGTTGTGTCTTGAATATTCATACCAAAAATTATTAAAATCTGATCATCCGTTTTCAAGTTACGATCGATAAGTTTTGGTGTTTTTTTTATGCCTCACAGTGTATTTCACGTATTTGTTGGGTAACTTTCCTAAGCTATTTAGGCACAAGATTTCTTTACAGTAGAGTGTCAGTAGTTAGCTAAGCTATGATGATTAACCGAGCTCTGTATTAGTAGGTGCTCATGTGTGTGCAATAAAATAAACTAAAATAAAACAAGCCAAAACTACTGTAAAACAGTTAATTACACGTGAAAGCACTAACTGCGGTAGCGCATATTAACCATCGCAATTCTGTCCATCTCTGTCCGTCTGTCACAGGGTGACCTTGAACATTAAAATAGGGGTTTTTGTGGGTTTTTTGGCAATTTTGGGCTGCAAGACACATTTTAATAGCGAATTGCGCCAAATTCACTACAGACAGACCGTGACAAGCTGCATATGAAATTTTCAGCACTGAACATAGATTTCAGCGGTCTAAGTCTCGACCTTCTAGGTTCAAGGAAACCTGTGCATGAGGGCATCAAATAGCAGTACCCCCTAAAAGTCATTATTTTACCATTGTTGGCCAGTGTAGCGTGAAAACGGTTGCAGATAGGCATGGATATGCTGACTAGTGACAAACTTTTTAGTTGTATCAACATCAATGACTTTAAAAGACCCTGAACTACCAAAATAACGGGTTTTATTGTTCTTTTTTTTGCATTTTTCGGCTGTGCCATGCACTTGCGACGACATAGCTGGTATAGACTAAGGTAATTTGTGAACAAGAACTGCTATAGGCTTTTATGTGTCTCGTGGGCATTAGCTCAAATTTCTTGTTTTGATTAATTGTGTACATGCCAACCTCTCTGCTTAACTACAACTTATTTGCAAGCGCCATATTTTAGTCCGTGATAAACAGTAAACAGAGTCGATGGCAGTCAACTTTGGTTTTATTTTATTGCACGTGTGCAGATGCCATTAGCTGATGATGTTTCAGATATAAATGCCGTAGCAGCAGTAACTTCTTCCATAACTACACCGTGGGCCACAAAAAACGTGCCACTTTACTTTTGTCCATATCTTCACCAATTATTGACCAATTTTCAAAATTCTTCCACTGGCACACTTTGCAGACAATTTGCAATAATGTTATTATTATATATCCCACCACACCGTAATGAAATATAAATGTAAGCAATAACTAACGATAATAACAAAAACTTGCTAAATGAAAAAAAATGCTTTGGACCAACATTGCGATGAATGATTCATATGACACTAGACTGTGTTATACCCACACAGTCTAGTGCATACAGACTGTTCACTGCAATGTTGGTCTAAAGTGTTTTTTTTCAATTTTACCAAAATGTTTCTTATTATCGTTATGTATGCATATTTAATTGATATTTCACAAGGTAGTGTAGAGACGCATTTATGGTGATGGTGTGGTGGGATCTATAATAATTCCATTATCGCAAATTGTCTGCAGAGTGTGCCAGTTAAATCATTTTGAAATTCGGTCAGTAATTGGTGAAGATATGGACAAAAGTAAAGTGGCACGTTTTTTTCTGGCCCACCCTATATATTATGTAGCCTTCATGTTACTCTATACAGTTGTTGGTTATTTATTGTGCTGATGTATAGCTGGAATGCTTTAAGCATTTTTGACTTTGGTGTCAGTACTGACGTGATAACATTCAGCCAGTGGCAGTACATATTAGTAATGGCTGCTGTGGATACAGATAATAGCACTTTAAGACATACTGTGGTCATTAGTGTTTTTGGCCATAGTACTTTTTGCGCTAACGATGTACAGTTTATGGCAGTATGCAGATCAAAAGTTTTTTTGTGTTAGGTCTTTCTAGACAATTTGTCTAGGAAACTGCTTTATTTGCAACTGAGGCTTTGTTGTTAGACCCATTTAGGATTTTTTTGGAGGGGGCAGATTTGTTCTTCACTGTGTGTCTGTCCATAGTGCAAACATCTAATTTGTATGAATCTGGCTTCAGTAATCTTTCAGTCAATCTGACCACTGACTAGTCCAATCTGTTGTATCTGAACATACTGTTTGTAAGTGGAAGTTCTGTTAATTACCAATTTAGTTTTCTTTTGACTGTTTTTTGGATTTCTGTGTATTAGCTTGTATGTTGAAGGTGTTGAAATTTATTAGTGAGATTTAAATGTTCTTACTACAGTTTGATTAAGATTTAGTTCTGTTAAGAAATTGTTCATTGATGTGCCATTTGCAAAATTAAATTTGCAGCATATGGTTCATAATACGCATTGATTAGCTTATTGATACCTTTCTACGTTTTAAGCTCAGTTCAAGCTGCTCTTTTACAACTGTCTTAATTGCAAGTTTAACAAGTTGTGGCATGATTTTGCAATTTCATATAACAATATTGTAGTTGTAATGATAATTTTAACAATAAATTTTGTGTAGAAAGTATACAGCACATTTTTGCAGCGTGTCATTTCAAATTTCAGCAGTTCGCTACTTTAGTTCTCTTGACACTAATTACTATTTTACAAGGTTGTGTAGCATCTGTTGAGGTTGAGTTGATAACGAGATATTTGTCCTTATTTCGTGTGCTGTGTACAGAGAAAGATTGTCAAAAACTGGCTTACGTTTGACAGAATTTAAGCTATGACAGCACAACATTGAATTTGGTGCTTTTTAGCTTTTGAATCATGAGATCTTGTGGCAAGATTTAATTATTTTCCTGAGAATCAACTGACCAAATTGGCACATTTAGTGCAGTTTAAAAGTATGCAATAGCATGCTTTGTTGGCTCATAGATTCATGATGTAATACGGTATGTGTCCTTTCATTTCCTGTAGGCTAATTCCGTCTCACAGCATTTGCTTGTAAGTTCAATTCGCTTCAGGTCTAAAGTTATATTTAGGCTCATATTGAAGTCACACACTCACTATTTAAAAAAAATGGTAAAATTGCAAGAAATTAATATAAGTTAACCGTGCTTTGTTACCCAACTTCACCTTTACGGTACCTTTACTTTCACTGAGGACAATGGTTGAGGTCGTTTTGCTGAAACTAGTCTTGACATTAAAGTCTTGGCTTGTGTCTTGATTTTGGACTTTTTTACGAGCTGGGCTTAGGCTTCAGTCTTGACTTTTGATTTGACTGCAGACTTGAATTTGGTCTTAGGGCGCGTTGCACCAACGTCAACTTTGAACCCGGGTCAAATCTGAATTTGATCCTAGTTTAGCCGTAAATTGCGTTGCACCAAAGCGGTTCAAGCGTTGATCTCCGTTCAATTCTGAATTGCCATGTGACCATTAGACAAACTTAGCAAAACTTGACCTCACCCAATTTAATGACCACAGAATATGAAGCAGTTCTAAAATCGGATCAACTAAGGAGTCAGTATGATTTGTTTTTAGGTGTACGTTTATGTTTAAAATACAAATCATTGATAAAAAAAACAGAAATTGAAAACACCGCAGTTTTTATCGTCGCTTTTCGGTGCGATGTTATGGCTTTGGTACATCGATCATGGGAGAGAAGCTGCTGCGAGCCACGGCAATGTTTTTTACTTACTTACTCAACAGGTGCGACATGTTTATTGTTTACGTTTGGCAGTCTTTTAGCGTATGTTTAGTCCGGTAGATAGAAATGTGTTCTAGAATAGTTTTAAAATGTGCGAAATGCGTAATCGTAGTTAGTAATTGAGTTGGCTGTCAGTCATCTGACGGGGGAGGGTCAAATATGACGGAAGAACAGTGTTGTCGCAGTTTCATCAGCTGGACGCCTGTTCTGCTGCTGGCTGGCCTCATCGTCTATTCCTACTACGCCTATGCTGTACAGCTGTGTATATGTAAGTGGTTGATTTCTGGCTGCAGTCTTCAGCTGAGTGGTGCTTGTACTTATCAAATGACCGAAGGCGGGAACTCAAAGCCGAAAGAAAACTATGACACTCTATCCACCAATAGACAGCATTCTGAAATTAATTACTGTCTGGAGGATAACAAGGAAGATTATTAGAACTACAATTATTGTTAATTACATATGCACGCATATAATGGATTTTGTACAATTTTAGGTTTAGCTCGTTTTTTCGTGTTTTGTGTTTCTGTAAAGGTTATAATTTCTGTTGTTTTATTGTAATAGGTTAAACTTACTGTTCCATTATTATGTGTTTGCATGCTTTCTCTCCTTTTTTCATTTTCGGTCAGGGTCCCGCCCCGCCCCAGTCCGTTCCAGGTAGCTCCAGAGGCGTCGCGGGTCTGTTGTAAAAGAGTCTCCTAGCCACGTCTCCCTTTTGGCCTGATCGTGGGTCAGACATTGGAACACCAGATGTTCAACTGTTTCTCCGGTGCCTTGACAGTGTGGGCAGATGGCCGAGTTCCAGCGCCTGATACGGCGCAGGTAAGCTGCTACCAGCGGAGAATGGCCAGTGCGTATTTGTGCCACCGTGATGCCCTGGTCTGTGGACCAATCCCGTTGCCAATGCTGGTAGCAGTGTTGACTGCCTGTGAGTGCTCTATGAACTCTGGCATGTGGGTCGCTTGCTGAGGTACCTATCCTCAGCGATGCTTGGTGGCTGAAGTGAGGTCCATATGAGCGAATGACTGTGGAAGCATGCTCCCTTGCTTGCCTTCTTGGTCGGCTGCTGCATTCTGCATGCATTCTACCTGGAAAGGCCATCTCAAATTGATCTATACTGTGTATGGCAGGACGTTATACCCTACTCTCTCACTCCCTCACTCACTCGGCTTTCAGTCAATACAATTACAGGTACTTTTTATTTAGTGCTGTAGTTATAAGATTATAGCACAAAGTGTGCCACAGTACTAAAACATGGAGTGATCTAGGTTTAGGGTTGGACTTAGTGTCAGGGCTAGCCTTAGGTTTTGGATGGGGGACTTTTGCAATTGCATACATACATCAGCAAATGTATAGAGTAATATATGTCTAGTTTCTTTTTTTATATTTGAAACATTTAGTCTATTTGGCATATGCTCTTAGATGGTTATGCAAAAAGTGCTCACAGTTTTATTGCATAATGCGATTGGAATCACCAGTCTTAGAAGTGTTGTATATGTTTAATTGTATGCATGGTTTTCTGTTGTAGTTACTGTGTCGAACATTCCTGAAAAAGGTAAGCTTAGTTGTTGTGTTAAATTTGGCTGTAGTCACTTTTTATTTTGTTACTGGTACTTTATTTCTTATTGTGAGCTGGCCGGCCTTTTCTGAAGGGCTGCTGTTTCGATGGTTATAATTTTGAAAGATGTGATTAGGAATAGCATTAGGTACAGGGATAAGATTGGTTAGCATTAGAGATAGGGAGTTAGAGATAGGGTTAGTTGTAGCATCACATTTAGGTTAGTGTGCTTACAGTGCTAGTGCATCTTCAGTTCTAGTAGACTTGAATTCTCAATTTTTTTAATATTTGTAGTTACTTAAATTTTTTGATGTTGTTGATTTTTTAACAGGAAGGCCGTGGCATTTAGTATCAAAATTCTTGCTTCTATGGTTGCAAGTGCTTACACATTTTTGGCCCAATTTGTTGTGATAAAGTGGTGGTAGTGAATTTTACGTTAGTTTTTCATTACTGGTATTTTTTCAGATATTTGGTATGATTCTGCATATAAATTGCAGTCTTTGTTGCTGTGTTTGCCTGCAGTTGTATATCTCGTATTCTTTCATTTGCTGCTGCTTTTGATGCTGTGGTCTTTTTGTGCTGTCCTTAATGCCAGACCGTCACCTGTTCCATCACAGGTTTGTCTCACTTATGTTGTTGTCTTAACTGCTTTTTTACTCTGCACAGCTACATTCCTAACGAATATTGATGACCCACCAATCAGGGTTCCCGTGCATTCTGGAAAGTCTTAGATAGTCGTGGATTTTTTCTTGAAAATCCCAGGACCCGGAAAGTCCTGGAAAAATATCTTTGAAAGTCACACATTTTTTATAGACTCAAATAGAAATTATTTTTTCTGCTCGCTTCGCTCACATATTACTTGTAGTCCCCTACTTTTAATTTTGTGGTGCCAATACATTATGTTTTAACATTCATGGGCTACGAAACGGTCCTGGAAAATTTTTCATGGGAGTCCTGGAAAGTCCTGGATTTTTTTGTCAGTAAAAAGTGGGAACCCTGATCAGTTGACTGTTTTCCCTTTCTGGAAGAGTCTTCCTGGGAGAACTTTTAAGTGCCATATCTTAACAACTGATCATCCGATCCACTTTTGGTTTGGTTTTAGGGTGGAGTATTCGGGGAATCGCTATTAGTGGTTACTTATTGAACAACCTTCGTTTTGCTGATGATATTGCAGCAGTGAGCGACAGCCAACAAGGCCTCCAGTCAGTCATGGGTCGCATCACAAATACAAGTAAGAGGATGGGCATGTGTATAAGCACAGAGAAAACAGAAGTCCAATGCATTGGCAGACATCCGAAGTCGATGACCATAACCATCAACCAGCAGAAATTGAAGTAGACAGACAAATTCACTTACCTTGGAGGAGTGATTAGTCTGATGGCACTTCGGGGTGGGATATTCAAAGAAGAATTGGACTGCCCTGTGATGGAATTGGCTACTATTTGGAGAAGCAAGGACCTTAGCACGGAAACAAAGGTGCTTGTATACAACTCCATGGTGATAGGAATTTTGATCCACAACTCTGAAACCTGGACACTGACAGAGCGACTAAAGAATAAGCTACGAGCATTCGAGATGGGTTGTCTCCGGAAAATCCTATTGTGTCAAGAATCTCTCACATCAGAAATACAGACATCAAGAATTAGCTCAACATCCAGCATGACATTGTGGACAGGATCCGAAGCCGTTGTCTTAGATACTTCGGACATGTAGTCAGAGTACAACCTTCCCGATGGCCACACCGAGCCCTGTATGGTCGTTTTCATGGAAACAGACACCAAGGACGACTAAGGAAGTGCTGGACTGATAATATGTCGGACGAGTGCCAAATGATGGGACTCTCACTCACACAAGCAACACACAAGGCTTAGGACAGAAGACATTGGAGGGAATACACGAGGCTGTCTGAGCGTGCTTAACTGCATTGCCATGACACCGGAGGAGGAGGAGTTCGGGGACGTGGATCAAGTGACCACATGACCAATAACGTCTTGTGACCCCAAAAAGTCACAGTTGTGACTCTGTTATCTTTGAGGCTTGATATCTCCATAATGGCACAATGGACCAGTTATTAGGGAACCCTACAAGGCGAGTATGTCGGTCACGTGATCGCTGAAGTCACATGATGGCAGTTGGCACGTGTTGCAGAATTTCAAATGAACAACTGGTTGTGCAATTCACTTGATGTTTCATTTTAGTGTACAGATTTTGGGTTTTCAAATCCATTGGGGCTGCTTTCTGCACTCATGTTGAAAAATTTTCAATGGATTTTAGCCGTGCATCATTAGGTTCGCTATATTTGGTTTGATGCCTGAGTTTTTGAGTTGCCAGATTAAATGGCTCTGGTTAGGGTTTTTACGTGCGAAAGCAGCTCTGCTTTCAGCGCGTCTTAGCCATCGCAATTCTGTCCGTCCATCCGTTCGTCCGTCTGTCTGTCTGTCACACGGGTGGATCAGGCAAAAACGGTGCAAGCTAGGATCACCAAATCTTCACTGTCGGCTGCCCAGAAGACTCTAGTTTCAGGAACCGTAAAGCTTTTCCATAAATTCGAAGGGGGTCACCCCGAACGAGGGCCCTAAATGAGAGGGGGGTGGTGAAAATTTGCGATTTTCGGCCAAAAACTCGCTGTATCTCAGTAACAGTGCAAGATAGGGCCTAGGTTACTATTAATCACTAATAGGAAATCGTATACTGGCTTTTGATTGGCGCTGAATTCAATGACTTTGGATGACCTTGAATGCCAAAATAGGGGGTTTTATGAATTTTTTGGCCACTTTCGCCTGTGAGAGTCTATATCATTCACAAGGAGGCGCCACGCCGCTGACACCACACGCGCCTACGGCCGAAGTGTACTATGGTCTCGATTTTCGAAACTATAACTACTGAACAGGAAATGCTATAGGCTTTCGCACGTCTTGTGAGCTTTGCTCAAATTTCTTGTTGGTATCGGTAGGTAATGTGCATGGACTATAAGTTAGATTGGTTACAATCTAACGTATAGTATTTCTTGTATAATATGTCATGAACTGTGTACATTACTTTGAGACATCATTATGCCATCTGTGTGATGTGATTGATATGCAGATGGATCACATGTCAGGAGCTTCAGAGCAGTTTATTTGCTCATTTTTCTGAAACGCTTTTGATTTTCGCAGTAGTAGTGTGTGTAATATTTGGCATGTTGCTTTTGACAGTTTTTTCTGACACATTCCGAGCTGCGGCAATACGAAGAAGACATGACCGAAATAGGAAGAGTTCGGCTGATTATGGATAAATCAAAGTCACTGCCTGTTCACTGTAGAACTGGCAATGGAGGTAAATGTCACATGTCACTACTGAACTGGACTCAGACACAGACATAAGTTTAGACGCAAGTATGCATGTATGTCTATTTTGTGACCACATCCTAGTCCACCGAACTGTTTGTTAAGGCGCCTTAATGGCTGGTCCGAAGCCCTAATGGCTTTCTTAATGGTTTAAACCACTATGCCGTTAAGCTAGCAGCGGTCTGGACCGCTAAGACGTCTGTCACTAGTACTAGTTTTTGAGACCCCAAATCAACAACTTTTACGTGATTTGTAACTATGTACAATAAACTGTCATTTTCCTGTTGTTATAGTACACTGTAGAACTAATGTTCACTCACTGATTGTCACCACTGGCACTGTGACGACTGACGAGGACATGCGCAGTTGCGCACTCGCACTGGCAGTTCTGCTTGCAGCAGTGTGAGAACAATGCGCTTGATTTTTTCTCTAAACAACTAGCTTATCGGTGGCAGTGGTGTGGGAGCTTAGCGGTCTCGGACCGCTAACTTAACGGTTGGTTGCGGTCTGAGGTTTTAACAGATGTGGCGAATGGCAGCAGTTTCGGGGACTACCGCATCCCTGCTTTTGATGCTGTGGTATGAGAACATTGGAGGACATAGGCACTTAGCATAATGTGTCTCAACCTATTTGTGCAGATGTTCGTTTTTGTGTCACATGCAAATGTATAAAACCAGACCGAGCTCATCACTGCTCAAGCTGTCGCATGCAAGTACCTCGTCATAATAATATAATAATAAATGTACAAAACATCAGTTTACACTTGTGTTACCGGCAACATTTAAGGACTTGCACATCGAAAACAGCAAAAATTACAAAAGGTGATATTGCCCGCATCACACTGACTGTGTGTCAATGTGCTGCTGAATAATATCACTTTTTGTAATTTTTG
>Ga0056128_1010728_pt1 | contig 11383 bp, 9 predicted proteins | sample WorMetLIZISLAND2_FD_71113 | JGI IMG/M metagenome (GOLD analysis project Ga0056128, IMG submission 71113) | Marine gutless worms symbiont microbial communities from Max Planck institute for Marine Microbiology, Germany - Olavius geniculatus... ... | reverse complement strand
AAAGTCACGTGCCCCAAACTCAAATGCATTGGCATACGCCGAACGCGCATTGTCGACTTAGGGTAGGTCAACATGAGCGCTTATAACTTTGTTCGTTGTGGACCGAATTTCACAAAATTTTTTTGTTCAACACCAAAAAGATCGTCCACGTCAAAGCAGGTTAGATTTTGTCGATATCTTCATCGTTTCCCAAGACATTTGCGGTCAAACTCGAAAGTTGTCGTAAATCGCACCAATTTTTGCACGTTTTTTGGCCTCCCAAATTTTAAGGGGGGAGGTGCCCCCAAAAGTTGTACTTACGTTAACACCCCCATCTAGAGGCATGTCAAGTGCCAAAGTTTCGTCGGGTTACACCCCCTAATTCCAAAGTTATAAGCGTCTCTCTATTACATTTTAAGCCAATTTTTGACCTTCCTTTCAAAAAAATTGTAAGGGAGGCCCCTGTCCCCAGTGGGGGGTGCGCTAGTAAGACTTGGTCATTCTCTAGCGCATGTAAAAATTTGGGGGCGCAGCACCCCCTAGGGGCCGAAATATGGTCTTCCGAAATATGCGCTTTCGGTGGTACCATTAAGAATCTAAATCTCCAAGGTTACTGGACCAAACTTCATCGGACTTGTTTCGCCTAACGCAGGAGGAATCGCGATAGACAGAATAACCATCCGATTTTGAATATCTTCATCCGTTTCGGAGATATTCGCTGCCGAACTTCCAAGTCGTCCGAAATCGGGCCAAATTTTGCATGTTTTTGGCCCCTGAAATTTTTTTGGGGTGCGCCCCCCAAAATTTTGGACCGGCATTATAAAATTGGGCCTAGTACCGACCATCGTGCAAAATTTCACACCGGTCGGCCTATGCATCTCAGAGATCTCGCGTTGCAAAAAAAAAATTTTAAAAAAACATCTGGGCTAAAACTTAAGTCCGCTCCGCAGGCTATCGCTTCCGGGCGGACTAATAACACATCTGAAAGCTATGGAGCGACACCTGCCATATGGGATCACACAGAGTCACCTGCCACCTGACATAGGTAAACGTGCCTCACCTTTCCCAGCCAAGCAGGCCAGTACTTGATTTACCTACCCTGGGGGATAAAAGTCTGAGTTGACCTTGGCAGTTTACCTGTCCAAAAACACGAGTGTAAAAAAACTTAAAAGATGCGGTTTAACAGTTAGCACAATGCGCCACTTCTCAGCAACCAAACAAAAAACTGTTCAGCATCCATTTACAAGAAAAGCCCTGCTAACGCAAATGGGAACACGCAACAGCCAAGGTGCATGTTTGAAAGCCCTGTAAAACAAAGTCTAAATCAGTCGCCAGAGGGCGCCAGACGACCCGCGGCTATAGTGTCTATAGTGTTTTACTCATACTCACCAGACGGCATGATGTGTCTTGCTCAGCCAACGCCGTATCGGCTGGATATCGCAAATTTTCCCTATCTCCCTCTCATTTAGCACCATCGTTCGGAATGAGCCCCTCCGAATTTATGGAAAAGCTTTACGGTTTCTGAAACTTAAGTCTTCCAGGCAGTTGACGGTGAACATTTGATAACCCTAGCTTGCACCGGTTTTTGACTGAACCACCTGTGTGACGGACGGACGAACAGACAGAACTGCGATGGCTAAGATGCACTAAAGTAGTAATGTGTTCAGCATCCATTTAAAATGCTCAATTTTAATGCTGGCTTGTATCATATGTACTTGAAAGCTGTTCCACAGCTTCAGGCTTACAGCTGCAAAAAATCGTCTCCTAAGTGGCTGTATATCTTTAGGCTTATTCAACACACACTGTAAGTACAGGTCGATGGTATGGCTTAGTTGGTAACGTCGTTAATCGCATTAACGAAGTTAGTCAACACCAAGCCCGATTAGTATCGTACTTGGTGGGTGAACATCGGCAGGCGGGTAAACCATCGAGGTATGTAACCAGCCACCCAGATCAACTCAGCCTGGCCCTCCCTAAGTGGGTAGGTGCAATGAGTATCGGCGATAGCTGGGACGTAAACAGGCGCACCATGCGATGCACTGGTCCCGTATCTGTGGTTTCGCAGTGTCAATTTTGTCTGGCTGAGATCTAAGGAAATGAAGATCAGCGCCGTCCCATGGGCCTTAAAGCTCGAGAAGGACTTTACTTTACTTTAGTTTACGTAAGTACAAACCTGAACCTCTTGACGGCTGCCGAGACCTGTAGTCATCAGGCATATCAACAGACCCACCACCAGTGCCATCCACTGCCATACAAACCATGCTTTCCAGTTAACAGGCAACATTAAAAGTCCATGACCACGGTCAAACTCACTTGTGCAATTTATGTAGATTTAAATTAGACATCTAACCTCGCATATATATAAACACGTCGATTTGAGCTTCATAGATATGTGAAATAATTGTGCGATTTCAAATGAAATGCGGCATTACGTTACGTTATGCGAAAAATTCTAATGTACCAGTTCCCCCGGTGACGTCATCAGCCTAGCTCATAGGCATCACGAATATTAATGGAATAGCCGGTGACATCATCAACCTAGGCTATTTTGTTAATATTCATGATGTCTATTGGCTAGCGTGATGACGTCACCAGGGGCGCCTACATGCCAATATGGCAGCACATTTTTCTACAGCATTTTCGTACATCGTCGATTTCAAAGGTAAATTTTTTCGTGTTGACAAAATGCTGGGTGTCGATATTACTGTCAAAGTTATCACAACATTTTGCACTTTTAGGAAAATGGATAAAATATATACGTTAATTTTGGTGTCCATGGACCTTTAACTTAACAACATATCTACACAGTAATACACACTGCCAACTATAAAATGACCAATACTAAACCAATACTAAAGCCATCACAAACGAAGTTTAAACAATCACAACATTGCTCACGTTAACTTAACTTCTTTACATTTGAGAATTTTTCGTTATCTGTGCTTTGTTGTAGCTAAATATGATCGACTTCAGACATTAGCTTCTTTGTTTTTAGCTCGGCATTTTGTGCTTAATAAATATGCTTTAGAAAATAAACTCAATCACTACAATCAGTTTTTCTGCCTCATTTGTATACTTAGTCAATCTCAAGTTGGGTAGGCTATAGTCTAAAATCAATGCCGTGTCCCTAGGAGATGTATCCAGTGGATAATAACAGCCGTATCTAGTACGGCTAAGTTGGCTATGACTGCAAGTCTATAATTACTGTTTCACTACCTGTGTAAACAAAAATGAATATTACGTTAATCTGTACATACAGCGTGGTGTTCGGAAGATGACAGTTGCCGACATGGGCCCGTAGCCGGCATTGTTGCGTGTCTGAATCTTGAAGTAGTACGTAGTCTGAGGGGACAAGTCGCGAATTGTTGTCGACAGTCGCTCACCGGGGACGTCATGACGCACCCAGTCACGATCCCGATATGTTGCGTCCGTCGTGTAGAACACTTGATAACCTACGAAGAATACGACGAGATGGTTACAACACAAAATGAACTAAAACCTGAGCAGAGATCTGAACACCCTTGCCGAGAATAATGCTACCACCTGAAAAGAACAAAATGCTTGACAACCTATAAAGTGTTTAAGTAAAGTAACTTACAAAATTTTAAAGAGTCAGCCAAAATGTGCTGCATTCTCATCTCTGGGACAAATATTTTGAACGCTCGTCGCAACCGTTCAAAGCTAACATCACCCGTTTACCTCAGATAAATTCAAAGGCTGTTCATCGCCTGCGTGTGATAAAATGTTACAAACTAATATCGGCACTCTGCATCAATGCTACCAGCTATGTACTGTGCAATGCAGAAATCTATCAAGCATGTAAATATCACTCCTCCAGCCAAAAAAAATCTGTTTCAAGACCAGATGTTATATCTCCAGTTACTCTGAAAAAATAGCTTGCTACATATAGTGTAAACAAACAAGAAATTTGAGCTAATGCCACAAGATGCGCGAAAGCCTATAGCAGTTCCTGTTCAGTAGTTTAGCTGAAAATTGGGGTGTTCACGCTAAGTTAATATACAAATACCAAATTCTCTATCTGGATCGCATAACGATAGTTGCGTGGCAAAACCTTGTAAATGATATAGACTTATGTCGCAGCCTGAAATCGCCAAAAAATCCATAAAACCCCTATTTTGGCGTTCAAGGTCATCCAAGGTCACTGAATTCGGCGTCAATCAAAAGCCAGTGTACGACTTCCTATTAGTGATTAATAGTAACCTAGGCCCTATCTTGCACCATTTCTGAGATACAGCAACTTATTGGCTAAAAATCACAAATTTTTCCCACCCCCTCTCATTTAGTGCCCTCATTCGGAATGACCCCCTTCGAAATTTATGGAAAAGCTTTACGGTTCCTGAAACTAGAGTCTTCCAGGCAGCCGATGGTGAAGATTTGGTGATCCTAGCTTGCAACGTTTTTGACTGATCCACCATGTGACAGATGGACAGACGGACAAAATTGCGATGGCTAAGATGCGCTGAAAGCAGTAGCTGCTTTCGCGCGTAAAAATCTGAGCTAATGCTCACGACACACGTGACAGCCTATTGCAGTTCCTGTTTGCAGGTAATCTCCATCCATTTTGTCCCAGTTCACTCTTCTGCAGCCGAAAATTGCAAAAAAGATCACTAAGAACCCTTATTTGGGGGCTCAAATAAGGTCATTCAAGGTCATCAATGTTAATTCCACTAAGAACCTAGTTGCCAGTGCTTGTTATAATGAACAGCCTATCTGTGCCTATCTGTTAACTGTTTTTACGCCAGAGAAGCAAATAGCGGAAAAATAACCACTTTCCAGATGGATACCCTCTATTACCCCTGACACCCATACACTGTGCGTAAGCCTCCTTGAACGTAGGGAGTCGACACTTAGACTGCTAAAATCAACATTCAATGCTGAAAATTTCATAAGCAGGTTATATTGGTCTATATCCAGCCATTTTGGAACAGTTTATTCTTGAAATGTGTGTCACAGCCTAAAATCTTGAAAAATTCACTAAAACCCCTTATTTTGGGGGTTCAAGGACATTCAAGTTCATCGATGTTGACATTCCTAAGAAACTTGTTGCCAGTGCTTGTTATGATGAGCAGCATGTCTGTGCCTAACTGCAACCATTTTCAGGCTAAATGAGCTAATAGCGCTAAAATAATGTCGTTTTAGAGGGAGTGCCCCTTTCTCCCCTTCATTTGAGGGGACCCTCTCGACCCAACAGCATGAAATTTTGTCACAAAATACTAGAGACTGCAAGCTATCATACGGTGAAAACCCAAAGTCTCTATCTCAACTGGTCTTGAAACGGTACCAGGTCGTGACAGACAAATGGACAGACAGAATTACCATAGCTAATATGCACCAATATGCTAGCTATAGTGCGTAAAAACCAAAAACACACTAATAACAAAAAAGCAAGACGAAAAAACCCCAGAGGTTATAACTTAATAACAGATGAGCACAACTTAACAAAAGAAACAAACAAAAAAGATCCAATGACTGCAGCCAATTAAAAGAAAAAAATCACCTCAAAATAATGTAAGAAATTAATTCGATATAAACAGGAATAAAGCGACGGCAGACAGCATGAAATGTACCAGTGATCTGGCCGTTGGTCTGACGCGGAGGTTGCCAGTTGAGGCTGATGGTCGTCGGCCAATTCTCAATAGACACTGGAGTTAGATCTCGAACGGATGATGTCGGCGCTGTACCATCCAACGTATAACATGACATTATAAGTTTCTGAACAAAAAATAGCAAACAAAAAATAATGTGCATCTGGTAATAATTGCAACTAATCCTGAGGATAGCTGCAAAGAACAAAAGGGTGTGTACAAAGGGACAAACTGAAGTAAAATAAAAATCTCAGTTCAGTTCAGCTGTGATGCAATATGAACTGTACAAAGCAAACACACACCATAAAAAACGTGCCACTTTTATTTTTTTGAATAGCTCCATGCAGCATTGGCTGATTTTAATAATTTTTGGCACAGAACATCAGGAAAAAAATGACTGTACTTTTGGCCACCTCACTTCAATACTGTCGCCACACTACCTTGCGAAATGCAAGTTGTTGAGCCTGCTGTCTGTGAGAAGTGTCAACGTTTGCCGCTTGCATTTGCGATCGAGGAAGACATTTTGAGCACATGCTGCAATAAAGAGGATGTGATGTATGATTACACTCGACACACCCACCCATTTCGTAGGTTTTGTTGAAGACGCTGAGGCTCCACGCGCTCTGCTGTCGACCTCTGACGATCCTAACGCTGAACTCGTAATCTGTGTCGGGTCGAAGTTCACCAACGTCTATATTTAGCTTGGTTGTGTTGATCATCTTCTGCCTGTGACGACCAGTTGGTCCGCCACTGCCAGTACCACTGCGAGGCTGGTAGCGGACCGTGTACACGCGATTGTCATTGACTCTCTGGCGTCGACCGAGACCCGTGTCAGTCCACGTCACGACTATCGTCGTCGGCGAACGCACCCGAGTCTTTACGCCGACCGGTGGCAGGATGGGTGTAGGCGACTCGGGAACTAAAATCAACACACGGACAGTCATGTAGAATATACAGCAGACAGAAGTGACCAGAGATCCCAAAAACGTCTGCTGAGTATGGTGGTGTCATCTAGTGAATACAAAAATAATTACTTAATGCAACAGCCATCTTCTGATGGGAACTGGGGATTACTATCAAAAGCTAATTTCCTCCTCCTTGGACCATGCCTAACCACTTCACAAGCTTTCATTAGCATTCATTGTTATTTTATGAGTACTGGTAATGCAGCTGACAACAAGAAAAGCCCTGCTAACGCAAATGAGAACGTGCGTTTGAAAACCCAGTAACACAAAGTCCAAGTCAGTCGCCAGAGGGCGCCAAATGACCCGCAGTACCTGCTGTTGCACGTAAAAGCTGACTGATCCAAAAAAACACAAGTCCCTTCTCTGCTGTAGTTTAGCGCTGATTTGGTTATTTGGATCACCGAAAACAAATGTTAGCCATTATTACCCAAGGTGGGACTTTTTACAGGTATTTGTGTTGCCACACAATCACAAAACTCTCGTACAATAACCTGTGACAGATTCTAAACTGGTATTACTTGAGTGAACAAAATGTCCAAATAACAAAAATGATAATCACTCTCTTAATTTACAAAATTCCAGTAAAAAGACATAACTTACGTATCTCTACTGAGCTTCGTGAGCAAAAAAAAACGGCACATAGAGGCATTGATGCACAAAGTATTTGTATCCTGGTGTCTTTCTTTTGCTAATTCAAGCACTGAAGCAGTAATCAATAGGGCCCACAGTTTTCCGCAGGAAATTTTGCCAAATTCCGCGGGCCAGTTCGCAAAATTCCGCGGTTCACCATGGCAAAATGGTCCAAACTTCGCAACTTACCGTGGCCTTCTGTTTGTGCATAAACTAAGCTGTATTCTATTTAAAAAAAACTTCAGTTTTTGATGCTGGCATGGCGCTCAGTTATGCTACCAACATACAAAAGAAATTATTGATCTTTTTTTTCTTTTCAAAAGTGCAATTTGTCAATTAGTCGCATTGCGTTTATTTACGATTGTGAAGTATACGATGGTAACTATTAGTAGGAATGCAGTTTTAAGCAGTACAGTTAGATTATTCTCCATGATATAATTAGTTTAACTACGTTGTGAAGTCAACAATCGTACTAATCATCGATCATTTCTTAACTTCTGCAAAATTCCACGGCAATATCAAAATTCCGTGGAAAAGGGCAAACTCCGCAGCTCGACTCAAAATTCTGCGGCCCACGGAAAACTGTGAGCCCTAGTAATCAAGATACCAGTGCTCTAGCAATACCAGTGCTATTACCACCACCACTACAACTATTATGACTGTAAATGATATTTGAAGTTGAGCGCGATGCTCAAAGCAACTTTGGGAACTGCGGCAGCAGAACTTTTTGCAAGCAAGCTGTGCTTCCTGCTGCCATAACAATAGTGTAAAAACATTGAATAAAAGAAAAGCTTAATTAACCTCTCTCGTCACGTGTTCTTGTGGTTTCATAGATTGGCTTGCCATGCCCGGCCTTGTTAAATGCCTTCAAACTGATGACGTACTCCTCCGAAGATTCTGGTTGACAGCAATACCAAATACTCAGCAATACAACTCAGTAACAAAACAGCAATACAAAACATTCTGCTTCAAAAAAATAACAAAAATTCAGCAGAAAACAGCAGTAATGTGCTGGTATTCAAAAAATAAAATGCTTGAAGAACAAATAGACATTTTTTCGATAAAAGTTTAGTTCAATTAAAATCATGACCATACGAAAACCTCAACATCGAAAAGCTAACAACTGTCTGAAGATTAAAGAAAATGCGCATATGTGCCTATTTGCTAAACCCAATTCAGTACCAAAATGTATATTTGCGGGAATTGTAATGGCAGTAGTTCTTACACGCAAAAGCACTTCCTATTAGTCTGACTTGTTTAAAACAACGCATACGTCAACTTGGTGGTTTTTATTCGACTACCTATACTTCGCATGTTCATCAGCTGCAGAAGGTCAGCTGACTATTAAAGATTTTATTGACTGACGGCCAACAGAAATGGTAGCCTACCGAGTCCTCTGATGGTGTGGTATCGAACGTTTGCGTCAAGAATCTGCCGATAGACGTCCGGGACGCCAATTCCATAGCCGAGAATATAGCCACGAATCATGACGTTGTGGTCAGCGGTGGAAGGAGGCGTCCAGCTCACGATAATTGAGTTGGTCAATGCTCGAACATGTAGCGACATAGGCTCACTTGGTACTGTAGATTCTAGAAATCACACAGCAATGAATAACATAAGTGTATCAAACAGCGCACACACAACCTGGGGCTAAATTTATAAAACATCGTAAAACAAATTTACAACAATGTTACGACATACGGCAGGTTTAAGATAAAATGCAATTTACACAATATTGTACGAGAAAGTTACGAGAAAATGTACGGCAGCTCAAGCAGGCATGCAGTAATTATTTTGGTTTTTCATTAGTATATAATTCCCTCATAGTGCCGTAATATGCATAAATTTCATTTGCGGTAACTTCAAACAGCGAAAGTGCCGGAAAATCAGTTCAGTTGTTATTGTTTACACTGGTAACCGTTGGCAACAGCGGAAGCAGACGATCAGTGTGCAGCGCCGTGTGCTGCCAGGCTCAGTGACAGTGCGTCTTGATTGGTTGAGGTTGCAGTTGAATCAACGTAACAGCGGTTGATTGGCTGGTTTTAGCGACTACGAAGTTATGACAAAATTGTGAGAGAGTTACAAAATCGTAAAATCAGCTTCCGAAATTCAGATACGACGTTTTTACGACAATCTTATGACATTGCAACTTCTTGATTTACGACAAAGATACGACAAAGTTGCGAAGACCTTACGACAATTTTACGAATGTCTTACGATGGTTTGTAAATCAGGCCCAAGAGTAACAAGTTTGTGTACAGATCCGAAGGGCGAACATGTCAAGAGAAGTCGAGATTACAATAACTAAATAAATAAAGTTGTTTAATGCAACAGACACTGCCAACTATGCGCATTTAAAGTAACCAGCTCTAGAAATAAACCGAATTTCAATCTACATCTTTAAACCATGTACTGGGTCTGCTAGAATGTGCCCAGACTTCAAATCACTCAAATGAAACAATCAGTGTGAAAGCAATATACTTGGCTGACTATAGAAATTGCGTAAAAAAAGATCTCATAGCATGTGTAACTTTTTAAGTACTGTTGCAAACAAACAAAAACACACACAAACAGACGTGGCCTCCTTTAATCAGCACAGATAAGTGATAAGCAAATGTCACAGACAAAGCCTAACATAAAAAAGTGTTGGTATGGGAACTTGCTCATACCGATCAGAGTGTAGACTGAAGACCTAATATTGTGTATAAGGTATTTAATTTTGTGACATCTCCGAAAAGATATGCTTTCCAGATTGCCAGGAAAGTGCTAGCATGTCTTACGGGCCCATACCATCCCACCTCAAGCCCTGGTCACAACAAAAACAAATGATACTAACATGTTTTTCTTTGCAATCACAAATCCACGCTTGTTACAGATATCGACCATCCACTTACTACATGACTTATGATCAGGTACACCACTATAGGAATCCACAGAAGTACTCGTAATGATACCATCGAGATCATGAGCAAACGTAGAAGCCGACTTCCAGGGACTGCTTGGACCTGTTCCGTTCACAGTCATTGCCTGGACCCGAGCACTGTATTCTGTCGCTGGTGACAGCTCTACATCACATCATGATCATCATCATCATCATCATTGACATCATCATCATCATAACCACTGCTGTCATTTGGTTTATCATTATTCGCACGATCCACCTGAAAATGTGTTGCTGTTCCCGGCACAGCCGCTGCACTGTTTCGTGTAAAACATATACATATATAATCAATGTTACTACTTTTGAAAACAGCGACGTCATGGGTTGAGAAAGTAAGGGGGGGGCAAAAAGTTGCCGTTTTTCAACAGTAGAGGTTATGTGCGTCCAAAATTTATTTTGCCCCAAATTCCTCCCCCAAAAGGGTGGTTTTCAGCCATAAATTTTGCAGTTTAAAAAAAATGCACACAAGTAGATTTTCAGACAAGTAAAAATTTAGGGTGAGTAATTGTTCCATCTCTCCCCCTCCCCGTCATGTCACTGTTTAAAAATGTGAACGTTTTGTTAAAGCAACGTTGAAATTATGACTGAAATCGAAACACACTTCCACTATGTATTGTGAAAACTGTGATTAGAAGAATAAATGTCATCAACATGAACATCATTACTGCTGCGTGTAACATCATAACGAATCAGTTGAGTGTAACAATAACTGATAAAAATACTTCTATAGGAAGTCTGGTTTTGGTTATTTGGGTGGCAGGACCTGTGCTGCGTGAACAGTTTGTCCGGAATTGTTACCTTTTATGGAATGGCTGGGAATCCAACTCATAAGTGCTAACCATTACATCAAGGCACACTGGTACAGTGCACCACAACTGTGGAAAATCATGCAAAATCAAAATTACGCAGTATCATCTGAGTCTGTTTTCTCACTTCTGACAGCCGAGGTGATACGTAGCTCACATTAGCAAAAAATGGCTAACAGTATCTGTCATTGTGAGAGCTGCCTACTTAACCTGAAATGCCAGAACAACCGTATTTTTATTTTGCGAGTATATACAGCTTTATTTACAGGAAAAGCATGCAGGTCACAAAAAAACAAATAAGAAAGGGTTCTGAACCATGCAGAAATCTCTGCAAACTAAATGTCAATCAAACTCACAAAGATGTATACAATCAGATACACTCAGGGACCAAACAATTACTTCACGCAGAGTCTCCGGCACTTCGTCGGCGTGGACATGGACCTCGGAGTCAGGCGG
>Ga0056128_1010726_pt1 | contig 11384 bp, 5 predicted proteins | sample WorMetLIZISLAND2_FD_71113 | JGI IMG/M metagenome (GOLD analysis project Ga0056128, IMG submission 71113) | Marine gutless worms symbiont microbial communities from Max Planck institute for Marine Microbiology, Germany - Olavius geniculatus... ... | reverse complement strand
GCTTGCGCTCATTAATATTCATGACGCCCGCCTGCGCTAGGCCACGGCCTAGTGGCTAGGCGGAAGTGATAAGTGTCGTGTGCATTGTTGCTAAGCAACTATAGTTTACCACTCAGTTAGCTGACAGCCAGTCAGGTTTTGTTCAGAAACGTGCACAAACTTAACTAGTGAGTTACAGTTAACAGCCGGTTTACTAACTGACGAGTTAACTAATAGATCCAGAAACCGGCCCTTAATATCGAATAGTAACCTAACTATTCGATAGTATGTAAGTAATTAACAGATTAAATGTAGTGATGGCCAGGCAGTACCATATAGTACAGTTGGCCTTTCCTAGCAACAGCTGGGCTTTTTTTTATTATTTTTGAGACAGTTGTCTGATTTAGATAAAGCTGGCAGTTGGCGTTGAAATGGCGTTTGCTTGTGTGGTGTGTGGTTCAGCCAATGAGTTGTCGGAGTGGATTGAGCGTCGGCTGCAGAAACTGAGAGAGATGGCTGCGGAAGAAAATGAGTCCGAGTCCGATGATGATGATGATGCTGATGAAGGAAATATGTCATCAGCGGATGAAACCGACAGCACGGATACTCCGAGTGGACGACGTGAGTTAACTGCCAACTGCTGTCATTGCTTTTATGTCTTATATTATTTTGTTGATTTGTCAGAGCTACAGAAGTTAACGAATTATCACACGATTAATCGTTAGAAAATTCTAACAATTAATAAAATTGTAATCATTGAGTTTTCAATAAAAGTCATGTCATTGTGAATGCATCGTGAAGTAGCTATAATGATAAGCATATAATAAGTGATAGTTAATCATTTTTTTGGAAAAGATGACTAGTAGAATTTCTAAAAATTGTTCTTAGCTATAATAGCGACTACCTGACCTGACCTGAATGGTAATAGAGCACTCAGCAAAGAATTGCCGTGCTGAGTTTCAGTCCTTTCTTACACAGACTTATCTGAAAGTTTTTTATAAAATTTTTTCATTTGGATCTCAATTGGATATTGTTTTTTCTTGATTTGTAGCTTTTAGTGGACAAAAAGATGGGACACAAGTTTAAACAAGAAATTTGAGCTAATGCTCACAAGACGCACAAAAGCCTATAGCAGTTCCGGTTCAGTAGTTTAGCTGAAAATTGGGGTGTTCACGCTGAATCAATATCAAATACCAAATTTTCTATCTGGATCGCATAACGATAGTTCTGTGGCGCCACCTTGTAAATGATATAGACTTGTGTCACAGCCCGAAATCACCAAAAAGTCCATTAAGCCCCCTATTTTGGCATTTAAGGTCATTCAAGGTCATTGAATTCAGCGCCAATCAATAGCCAGTGTATGATTCCCTATTTAAAAAAGTGATTAATAGCAACCTAGGCCCTGTCTTGCACCGTTACTGAGATACAGCAACTTATTGGCCAAAAATTGCAAATTCTGCCCACCCCCTCTCATTTAGCGCCTTTGTTCGGGGTGACCTCCTTTGAATTTATGTATTATGGTTCCTGAAACCTGAGTCTTTTAGGCAGCCAACGGTGAAGATTTGGTGATTCTAGCTTGCACTGCTTTTGACTGATCCACCTGTATGATGGACGGACAGACAGACAGAATTGCGATGGCTAAGACGTGCTGAAAGCAGTAGCTGCTTTTGCACGTAAAAACCAAGAACAAATAGATACCGCATTCTTTATGTCACATTGTCTTTTGTTGAGATGTGATGTTTGAACTCAAAATTTACGATTAAAGTATGAAACAGAATATTTTTTGTATCAAATTGCCCCCCCCCCCAAAATAGAAGTTTGACTTTTGAGGTCTTTTAAAAGTTAGGTTTTTTGGATTAGTTTTTCGTTTATGAGTAGTGATTATTATAGGTTATTTACAGGGTAAAAATTTGTCCTTTATATATGTAAACATCGTAGTTTAGTGTGGTTGTGTTGACAAAAGTGACGCAAGTCGATGCAGACTGCAATAATCCATGAAGTTAATGGTTTTGTACAGTTTGTGAAGTTTTAGTTAACTACTAGTATTAGTGAACTCGATTGTGCTGATATCAAGCTTTTTACATTTTTGATGTACATGTTTTACGGTGAAATTGTTTATTGCAGGTGACATGCTTCCCAAAGTTTGGAAGAAAGAACTCTCAATCAATGGCAAGTAACGCTTTGTGGTTTGTTACGGTTATAGCAGTGATAGATGTCGACAGCGGATGCAAACATTGGGATGTTTACTTGCTGGATGCTGTTGCTTTGACCCTGCCAACAGTCAGTGGCGTTGCCAGAAATTTAAATTGAGGGGGTCTCGTCTCCCCTCTTTCTCCTTCCTCCTTTCACTCATTCTTCACTTCTTCCCTTTTTACCCATCCCTTTTCTTTCCCTGTCCTTCCATCATTCCTTCTCCAGTCCCCGCCTTTCCTTTAGATGTAGGACCCCCTAAAATTCAGCTAGTGGATCTGGGGGAGCATTGTGAGCTCCCCCAGCAGGGTCTGGGGCAAGCCTTAGCCAAAATCTAATTTGGTGTATTTTAGCTTTAAAAGATAAGATCTGGTGGCAGCAGTTTTGATTATTTTCCCAAGAATAAACTGACCAAATTGGCAAGTTTAGTGCAGTTTGAACGTATGCTTATGTTTTGTCTTGAGGATAAAGAGGGGCCTGGGCTCTCTTGTCTACACCTCTGCCAACAGAATCAAATCTTTGCTGTTTGTTTTTTCTAAGTCATTATGCCTGTGTCACTACCATTATTCATTCCTATCATATTTACTTAATGTCAGAACATTGCTTGCTCACAAATTCCAGCTTAGCTCGAGCCATTAGTGGTATTTGTTCCGTTGCCAGCACTCTTTGTTTATTCGTTGATACTTCAGTGCTGTTGAAAGGGTGCCACAGGAAGGGTGTGCAATATGTCTCATTGCAACAGTTCTCAGATATCCTGGCCCTTTGGGCTAATTCCACTTAACCTTGAGAAACTTTGGAAAAATTGAATACTTGTGGAAAACCGAAAGTATCAGTACTAACATTGGCAATAGTAGCAACAGCAGCAATAGGAGATCTCTCCCTATGGTTTCTGTACACAACTGATCATACAAATACGATGTTTGTTTATTCAAAACTGACTCTGTTTCTTGTGACCGATACGTGCATGTTCTCTGCAATCAATTGATTTGATTGACATTTGACGTCTAGCACTGTCCATCTGTCTATTTGATGTCAGGTTACTGTAAAAGTTGTGAATGGTTTTTAACGATATTTTGTGCACAGTCATTTGATCATAAAAGTGAATGCAAGTTTGTTAAGGGGTTAGATTGCAATAATTCATTGCCCTGTTTTCCCCCTTTTTCAACCCATATGTATTCTCGGTGAATTTGCAATCAGTACTTTAGTACTGGTGGTCAGACGGCAGCACATTAATGCCAGTGGTGGAGTAAAACGGACGCCATTGCACAGCTTTGGTTTTTCTGTGTGGTTTTACTTTGGTTGGGTGTTCGCTGTACAGAGGTGTGTATTAGTTGCGGTTGCAAAGATGAGAGATTGACTGAACATCCAATGTTTGTTGGTGGCCTTTGTTGCAAGTGCAGAGTAAGTTGTCATGTTCCGCTACCTCTTAAAACAAGATTATTATAGCAGTTTTTGTTAACTAGCTTAAAGCTTTCACAAAGTATGAGATAAAATAATTGTTCTTTTAAAAAATTGAAATTTATTTAAAGCCATTGTTATTGAAATAGTTTTTGTCATGATTTACACCATTGCTGGTAGGGTTTCACTTAAGACATGATCTTGTGTAAGTATTGTTGTTGTTGTTGCTGTTTTTGTGGTGTAGGCCTATTGCATAGGATGTGATCACAAGGTATTTGGCATGTAAATAATTGCAACAATTCTACCTCTGCCACTTTTCCTGGACTTTGCCTTGTACCAGAAAATAGTTTGGTTTAAAAATAATGCTGATAATTCATCTTGAATGGTGTATTAGAAATGAGTAGTTTTATTGAGCTGATGGATGAATGCTGAGGTCTGTAGTCTATGTTAGCTAGTCTACAGGTTCCAGAAGTCGATATTTATCTGCTTGTCAGTAATTCACTGATTAGATTTTGCTGGTGATCTATTGTATGCAGGATATTGAGCAGCTGAATGTAGTTATAATGATAGTGATAGCTTTGTTGAGATTAAAGCATGTCTAAAGCTAATGTTGTGCTTATGACAGGTGAACATGGTCCGAGCTCTGTTTCAGTTTGAGGCCGATCTGACGATGGTGAGTTGTAACTGCTTCTGTTCTTTGTTGCGCATCACCATCATTGTGGCAAGCATCAGGGGGCGTTTATCTCCTTTGGACACTTTACACTAGTTTCCGCACTCTGACTCCGATGTTTAATTCCCCCGGGGCCCTCAACGTCGACTTGAACCCCTCCCGTGTCAAGCTTAATCAAGTGCTGCATTGCTGCCAATGTCAGACGATGGTGTCCTTATTTATGGGTGTCCGAAAAAAATTTTCTAAGGTGGGAATTGAGACGTCAAATGGAGTGGGAAATGGGAAGGGTATTTCCCTCCCTGGTCTGTTAGAGGATCTGGGGACTGTGGGGAGCATTGTAAGGTTTGGGCTCTGGGGCGGAGTTGGCACATTTTTAGTTTCATGCAACACTTCTGGTCAAGCTCTGGTAGAACGATGACTGCCCCCCCTCTGAAGTTTTAAAAGTTACCTCCGCTTGAGAAAAATAATATGCTTTGATCGTAGTCTGCAATGGACATATATGGCCCTGGCGAGCTGCAAGCATAGCCTAGACTGGAGCGTAGCCATTTCCACAAGTGGCTTTCATCATCCTTAATCTTGTGCATGTTGCCACACCGATTTCAGTTCGTGGTTGAGGTTGGCTTGCAGGGTCCGTGGCCGGGCATGACTTGGACGTTTTGGAGAGCCCGCAGATTGACCAAGTTTTCCATCATAAATTATGTGTAATATTTTACTGTGTCATATAAACAACAGTGCGTCAGTTGAACCAGTTATGCAACTTGAGCTGTAAAGCTGGTTTCGGGATGACCCATGGTTTATTCAGCAGACTGTGTCCAACAATATACTGTTGTGAGTGACTGCCTGTATAGATGGTGTCTGGCTGCTGTGTTGTAGCGCTGGTGCATCATTTGCAGCAATGGAGGCAAGCTGTACTTGTGTGATAATCCGGACTGTCACAAGTAAGAATTGTCTTTCTGTTCACTCTTTCTTTTACTCTCAGTATTATTATCTTACCGCTCGATAATTGCTTCACCTTATAGTTTGGATAATTGGATGCTCTGTCGTGTCATGTTTTATGGTACAATAGTAAGACATCAGACTGGTGATTCGGAAGTTATGGAGGTTGTTCATATTTTGTGCCATTGTCGTGAACAGGTGCAGTATAGTTTTGTAGATCATCAAGTCCAGGAAGCTAATGGCTTGGTTGTTTTTAATCACGTGATACTTACCTGTGTTGGATTTATGGCCATCAGCCCGTATACTGTAAACTGGATGCATGTAAGCAGCCACCCAGGTCAACTCAATCTGGTTATCTCTGCCAATGGAACGAAGTGAACATTGGAGGAGATTATGAGATTAGTCGTTCTGTCTGTGTGTCCATCGTTCTGTGTGTTCGTCTGTGTGTCTGTGTACACGATGACTCATACAGTGGCACCCTCCTGTGAAAACTTTTACATTGGCTTCGATATGCATTCTCACGAGTGCCTTCTAGTTATCTCTTTCTCCGTAGGTGCAATGAGTACCAGCGAATGCTGGGGCATAAACAGGCACACTGCGCATTGCACTAGCTCTGTATCTTAGGTCTTGCAGTGTAAACTGGTATCTAGCTGAGGGCTAAGGAAATGGAGATCGGCTCTGCCTTATGATTCTTGTGGCTTGGGAAGGTTAAAGGTTTTCTATAGCTGTTTATGGGAAACCTGTTGATCGCAGAGCTACAGAGCGCCACCTTCCGTATGGGATCACACATTGTTACTTGCCTCCTGACACAAGTGAAAATGGCTGATGATGCATAACATGCAGACAATGCAGTGACGATGTGCGGGCAATCGTAATCCTAGACAGACAGACCAGTACTCGATTTACCTACCCCGGAGGGATAGAAGGCTGAGTTGACCTGCATTTCGGTTATATATTTAGATTAGTGGTTTACCTCTTCACAGATAGCACCTATCCAGATAGTAACTGCTTGATAGCCATGACCTCTCGATCATAAATCCTACAGCCTACCATTATGCCGTCAAGCTCTGTTTTAAGCCGATTAGTTCACGTCTTCTCTGTTATCTGTGCACGTGTTGTCCATGACTACAAGCAGCATTACTGTCTCCGTGAGAGAAGCCACCAATGTCAGCTTTCTGATCAGACATTTTGTCGCGATTTGTCGTGATTAATGCATGACGAGCTCCACTGGCTTGATGTCACCGATTGAGTACAATTTAAGCTCGCAGTGCTCATGTATCGATGTCTCCATGGAACTGCTCCGTCGTACTTGATGGACAGTTGTACATTCACAGCAGAAGTCACTGGCCGTCAGCATCTGCGTTCTGCCACTCAGCGGAAGTTGGTCGTACCGGGCTATCGATTGAACAGTTTCGGTCGTCGGCGCTTTTCTGTGGCGGGCCCGTCGACTTGGAATTCGCTGCCAGATAGTCTTCGTGACCCAGAATTGAGTCTCGATACTTTCAAACGTCAGCTGAAGACATACATTTTTGCAAAATATTGATGACAAAATGTATTAAATGCATTAGAGATTTTTTTGAGTATGCGCTATATAAATTTACACTTTAGTTACTTTACTTACTTACATCTGTTATCAGTGACAAAAACTTTGTCGTGAAAATGTTGTATACTGAAAATCTGTATTAACATGGACTATTTTCGTATATGTTTCATCGACTGTCAGTTCATTTTGTATTGTGTAACAGCATTTTGTCTGTTTCTATTAAGGAAGGAATGAATGAATGAATGAATGTTGTCAGGGTCTACTGCTCTTGGTGTGTTCGTCGACTGGCGGGTGAGGTCGGAGAGCAAGCCGTGTGTGATGCAGACAAGTGGTACTGCTTCTTCTGCCAGGCTCACGAGCAGAGCAAATGTGGCTTGCTGTTGACAAGGAAGGACTGGCGTGATCGTATCGTTCACATGTTTGCACCGGCGGAAATGCCGCGGGTAAGCTTATAATTTTTTTGCTGTCGTTCTTTCGTCTGTCTGTTAGTTTCATTTGTATTGGTTTACTATTGCTGACTGGATCCGGTTCTGGCTGTGCGTCCAAATGTACGAGTGTTGGCACAGCATGGTTCCTGGATACCTGGTCAGTCTCAGACCCAGATGATCGGATCCAGTTCTCGGGATCCAGATTGCCACCAAAATGTAATTGATAGTTTTAGTCTTGGCCCATGTCCCATTCTCCCAAAAATGTAATAAAATTCATTCGTAAATTTTCGAGTCATCTTGTAGACTTGGAACAAAGAGACAGATAGACAGAGACCAGGGCAAAAACTTATCTTGCATTCAGCTGAGGCAGTTGCAGTCTGTTACTGTCGAGTTTCAGTCGATCAGTCTTAGCAAGCTCTGTTGAAGTCATTCTGGTGGGAGAAGGGAGAATTTGTACTTAAAAAGTTGATAACAACAGCTGCTCTTCCAGAGTTAGTTTAAAGTTCCAAAGTTCACAGGCTTGCATCGCTGAAAACCCCAAAACTTGAAGATTTCACATTCTATTTGTCCCATTTGCTGTTAGTAGTTATGAGTTACCAACTCCGTTGTGTTATTTGTACAACATTGTAATTGTGATTGTGATTTTTTTGGTATTTGTTATTTGTTACTGTAGTAACACTGATTTAACTGTAAGTGAGGTTATTTTAGTCAGCTTTAAGCCAGCGCTAGTGCTGCTGCATTTCAACGCTATACTTGATCTGATTTGATGTGAATCTGTAGTGTGCATCTACACTGTGGTCCATAAAAAACGTGCCACTTTTATTTTTTGGATAGCTCCGCACAGCTACCCGGTATGAATTCATTGTTGTAAATGGCCACACTGCGACTTCTGCATTTCACAAGGTAGTGTAGCGACAGTATTAAAGTGAGATGGTCAAAACTATAGTCATTTGCGTCGAGTTTTTTCCTGATGTCGCGTGCCAAAAATTATTAAAATTGTCCAATGTTTCACGAAGCTATTCAAAAAATAAAAGTGGCACGTTTTTTATGGACCACGGTGTATGTTCGCAGTGGACCAAGCGTCGTCCAACTATTCGTGTTCTCTCGCTGTTCGACGGCATCGGGTCAGGTCGGAATTCTGCTTTTTTTACATGCTCACTGCTGTTGATAAAGGCTTTAAGGAATTTAAACTGATGTCAATGCCTGTAGGTTTCAGTTTGCGGTCATTCACAGTTGTCCGATGATTGCCATACTCTCTCTGGCTGAAATAGCCCACAATCATAACGATAAAGTTTTTTTGGTATTTACGTGCAGGTTTTAGTAGATGTACTCGTACCAATTCAGCTGTGTGACTCTGACCAAGTTGAGCACAGCTGCAGAGTTCCAAATGACAAAACAGTACTTTTATTATCCTACAATTGTTCACTTTTTGCTGCTGCTGTCATTTTTTTCTGCCTCACAGCATTAGGCCTGCACTGTTGCATTGTTCTGACTATACTGGCTGCTCTGAGTTCTAGCATAATGTGAGCCTAGAAAATCACAGACTGTAAAAAGTGGTAATACTTGTGAGGCTTCAATGATTCAACGTTCTTTTTTGTAGGCAGCAGGAAGGGAGTGTGGCTGTGCTCTGCTGTGGTATTTTTGGGATGGCACCCTTTGCCACAAAGTACAGTAATGTCAGTGGTGGTTCTAGCCTGGAACTAGGGGTACTGTAGCACCCCCAGATTTTGGCTCAGCCCCCTTCCCCCAGTTCAGTGTGCATAACCCGCTGGTTGATGGGAAGTTTTATTGGTGATAGTGATATCCTGTTCAGCTGGGTTCGGGGTGAAGTACAGTATTTCCAGATTTTTTGGGCTAGAACTGCTACTGAGTAATGTGGTAACAAGAACTGCCCCGTAGTATTTTTACCATGCGCATAGTGAAAAGTACTGCAATAATATGCCATCGTATTCTACTCATCATCTTGCCTTTAAAAAACCTTGCTTCAACAATTACCATAAGTTATTTTGAGGACCAGAAGTACATCTGGAAAATGTGTACAGATGAGTTCAAAAAATCAATTTCAGCAGCAGCGGTTGCAATCAGCTCCAAATCTTTGGTTCAGCTGATCCGGCACTTGTTGACGTCATGATTTCCGATTCACTGCCGCGAGGTGATCCTGTATGCATGAGGGGCTCTTCTCTTGTGATATGGGACGTCGCACAACAGCAGCAACAGCAGCAGCAGCAGTGTAGTAATGATAGACTGTATCTGTGGTATTCAGGAAAAGTGGCACTGGATGGTCTGGGATTCCGCGTGGAAGTATACTATGCTTGCGAGGTTGACGCCGATGCCATGCTGTTGACGGACCATCGACACGGGGACAAAATGGTTAACATCGGAGATGTGCGTAAACTGACTCATGAAACGGTATGATTTGACATCTTTATATAACTGCTTTTCATTGCAACTTCTCTCGCGTCATTTTTTATTTTGATTTGGTTTATGCTGGTAATGTGGCTTAGTTGGTAATGTTGTTGGTAGCGTCAGCAGAGTTATTCAATGCCAGGCTCAGTTAGTACTTAGATGGGTGAGTGACCCATCGGCAGGTAGGTAAACCATCTCTGTATGTAACCAGCCACCTAGGTAAACTCAGCCTGGCCATCCTTCCATGGGTAGGCACAGTGCATACCAGTGAAAGCTGGGATGTAAACGGGCACATCGTGTGATGCTCTAGCCCCATATCAATGGTCTAGCAGTTTAAACTGGTGTCTGCCTGAGGGTTAAGGAAATGAAGATAGCACCACCCAGTGGGCCTTAAGGCTCGGGAAAGACTTTACTTTGCTTTTCTATTTTAGTTTATGTGCTATAACTAAACTGGCAGCAGGTTTTTTTTAGCATTTTAGAAACTGATCTGATTGCTGCCATAATTTACTGTACATATAAGAGTAATAATTGAAATTGACAATATTACATTGCTAAAAAGTGAACCAGGGATCGAGCACATAATATATGTCAGTATTCAGTAGTTATGTATTGTGATAGTTCAAGTAATTAAGTAAGTAAGTAAGTATGTGCATATTTAAAGTGTGCAGTGTCAGCCATTGGCTGAATCTGAGGCACTAGCCTAAGCCGCTAGGAGGAGCAGTAAGCCTGCTGGAAGTTATTGAGTTGATTGTGATGGCAGTTTAGCTGTTGAAAGTCACTCTTATAGGTGTTAATAGAATGCTTTATCGATCATGAATCTGATTCAGTCAGTATTGCCACTGGCATTGTATTTATTTTGGTACTGCCATTGCCAAACCCTAACCAGCTGCATTTAATTCTGAATTTTGTTCTTACTTTCTGCACGTAAATTATGATGAATAAATAATGATTTCTAATGCTTTGTATGCACACTGCAGTTGAAGCACATTGTTCCGATTGACTTAGTTTTTGGAGGCTCACCGTGCAACGACTTCTCTATTGCCAATCAACACCGACGTGGGCTTGATGGTAATTGCCATTTCTGTAAACTAACTTGGTAAAAACAGATAGCTGTAATGATAGATTTGTCCACATGTTTCTGTGATACTATTTGGCTGCCATTTGTTAAATATTCGGCCCAAGATTACAGCATTTACTGATTCTTTTCTTTCATTTGTAACTTTTCTGCATAGTTCAAGTAGTACAGTAACTACCCCTACTCAAAAAACACCATGGTATACCATAGAAAAAGTACCATGGTATTTTGGGGCGGTACTTTTTACCATGGCACAATTCACTACGTTATACCATGGTACACCATGGTAAATTGTACCATGGTAAAAAGTACCGCCCTAAAATACCGTGTACTTTTCATGTGGTATAATATGGTACATGGTACCATGGTAAAAGTACCACCCCAAAATACCATGGTATACCATGGTACTACAGGGTGCGGCAAAAAATGTAGCCCCCTAAAGTTTTTCACTGTTTTCTTAGCGACCGCTTGGAAGTTTAATTTGAAATCTTACACGTTTATTTGCTGAAACCTGTTACATCTAACTGCCAAATAAAATTTGATTCTGTTAAAAAATGACAAAGTTATAGACTTTTTAACATGACCGCCTACCGATTTTTTGGCATTCAAAAATGTTCATGCTAAAAATGCTATTTAATGTTTAAAAACTGGTTACACGTTACTGCCAATGACGTCACAGTGACGTTTTGACAAACAGCAATTTATATTGTTTATAAATTATCATTAAATTATCCTTCCTTTAAAGCAATCGCCGGCTGC
>Ga0056128_1010725_pt1 | contig 11384 bp, 5 predicted proteins | sample WorMetLIZISLAND2_FD_71113 | JGI IMG/M metagenome (GOLD analysis project Ga0056128, IMG submission 71113) | Marine gutless worms symbiont microbial communities from Max Planck institute for Marine Microbiology, Germany - Olavius geniculatus... ... | reverse complement strand
TCGACCCAACCCCGATTGCTCAGCTGGTATCGCGGACCTTGTTTGACCGGGCGACGTCCGAGCCGGCATGTTCTTTCATTCGGTTGTATTGGCATCAGATTTCATTCGTGTTGTTACTTTTATGGTTGATCGCTGGTCATATTTTAACAGATTGGAAATTTCGGCGTTGATAATTAGCTTCGCCAAACGGTGATTTTAACCTTATTTCTTATTTCCAACGATCAGTAATCCTGGCAACAAAGGTTAAAATCACCGATCGATGATACAAACCTTCTTATTTATTTTCACCAATCGGTGATTGTAACCAGCCCCACATGATGGGCCCATGTCCATGGGCCCATCATCATGGCCTCAGCACTGGATGTAGACTTCCCATAAGGATAAGGTAAAAACTTAACAAGAAGAATCATACTACTATTACTTCTGACATTCACTTGACCAAACATTTCAACATCTCCGAATAAAATAAAAGTGTGTAAAACCACATATATACATCAAACTATGTCAGCCTTTATTCATTCATCTGTTAACGTTCTGATAAGCAAAAATCGTTGCAGCTAACGCAACAGCTGTTGCCAAAACATCAACAAATTAGTCAATAAAGGTTATAATCTGACAAATTTATAGAAAAATTTTGGTCAAGAGTTTTCAAGCTCACCAGTGTAATCGGTGACAATTATAATAGTGTTGTTCTTTGTTGATTGGATATGTATGACAGGAAGCTGGTCATAACGAACTCCATTGACCAGCATGGATGCAGTCTCTTCTGTTGGAATTGTAAAGCCAGAGCTTTGTGCAAAAACCCAAATCACAATCACAATATCCCAACAGCAGTAAAAAAATTACAATCATTGATTTGACAAAGCTGACAGATGTTGCTTCAGTGACATTCTGAGGTACAGTAGGCTGTTTAGCGAAAAACAAAAAAAAACTCTTACTTTAAAAAACTGTCCACGAATTATTTGTGACTTTTATGACTAAAAGTTTAAAACGCTTCACACCATCTCCAGAAAGCAAATTAACTAACAGTACAAACCAAAAACTTTAACTTAAAAACCTTGAAGTATGCTGCTGCAGATGCCCTTTCCATCACCATACACAAACTTGATTTGACATTCACCTCAAAACTGTATGACCTCAAGGACAGAACTAGCATACTTCATGTATGCATCATATGATGATGTACACCCAATCTGGTTTGGACCCTTCAAGCAGTTCAAAAGACAAGGAGTCCAATCACATAGGTGATTACAGCTAAACAACAGGGGGGGCAGCTACAACACTAGAGCAGCAATTAGTGGTGAATGCAGAAGAAAATTAAAAAGGATGCAGCATTAGTTACCAATATAGGCTTATTGTATATTGTTACGACAGTCCATAGAGCCTAGACCCCAGCTGATGCTTTTGGAGATTTGCAGTTGCAGCCACAATATTTGCTAACCCAAAAATAAAGAGGTGTCACCAGTGGTGTAGATAAAAGACGCCCAGAGTGCCCAGTCTCCCCTATAATCCTTCAGACAAGACAAGCACAGGTTTAAACAACACTAAATTTAGTTAGTTGATTCTCAAGAAAATAAGCACAATTGTTGCCACCAGATCTCATATTTTAAAGATATAATACCCCAGACACCACTAAGGAAGCTCACAGTACTCTCTCAGACCTTATAGCTGGATTTTAGGGATCCTACTTCTAGGGGAAAGAGGAAAAGGAAAAAGAAAAAGAAAGGGAGAAAAAAAGTAAAGGAAAGAAAGGGGAGATAAAAAGAGGGGAAAAAAGGGAAAGGGTCAAGCTGTGACAAGCTCCATCCAATTCACATTTCTGACTACACCACTGGGTGTTGCCGACATTGGTGAAACTAAGCAGTGAGTACAACTTACTTTGTGAAGCCAATGATGCCCGACTGATTTGAAGACTCACTGACATCAATGTCCGACTGTTGCTGCAGCTGCTCCTCCTCTGCTAAAATATCTTTCTTCTGCAAATCACTTTTACCTTCTATCTCATGTAAAGAGGCTGAATCTGACGATAACTGCAACGAACCTACACAACAACAGTGCATTAACTACAAATGTTCTAAATTGATAAAATTATCAGAAGCCCCAGCCAACAAGAGATTACTCAAAAAGTAATAATTAAAATGTATGATTACTGCAGCTACAATACATGGCAACAAAAGGCAAAAGAAACAGTAACAAAATGGCACATACAATACAAAACTTAGATTATTGGATATTAAAATAGCTAAATTCACACTCTCTGTACATATGCACATATCTGTGATAATGCAAATATTCAGCAAGATTGTAAAACCATTAAAATCAACAGACGTCAAATACAGGCTAATTCACACCCTATGCATAAAACATGAGCTTCCAATGTAACTACAGAACTAAAATCAAAATAACAGCAGAATCAACAATATGCTAAAATTCAAAATAAGCAGTTACTATTACATAAATGGCATTATCAGTGGCACCATAAGTTAAAAAGATAGAAAAAAAGGGTGGAGCAAGAAGTAGCAATTTTCCATCAGACAGCTACAAATTTCCATCACAGGAGATATATGGGCTCAACATTTCAATTTTTGTCCTAAAATTCCTCCAAGATGGAGCATTTCATGTGTCATATTTTTGCAAGCAATTTTTTTTATTTCTAACAGGTTAAAACACAGGAGAAGCAATTACTGTCCTCATGCTCTATGCTCCTGCCCCATGCCACAACGGGACGTGTTCTTACCGAGCAGTGAGAACTTGTGAGTGAGCTGTGACACAGTGCCGTTCAAGTGACATGTTTGTGCTAACAACCGCTGTCCATAAATCAAGCTTCGCAGCATCATCTGCACCACACAGTACTCGCATCATCACACATGTTAAGACAGTTTCGACTAAGCTTACTTCAGCAGAATAATCACTCCAACAAATCATCGGTGCGTAATAAAACAAAGGTAGTAGTAGTCAAGGTAGTAACAGTACACTATAAATAAAACAAAAAAGCCTGAAGCAAATTAACAACAACATACATAACCGACCAACCGTACTTTCTGCTGCTCTTATGTGACTGCGCGAGCAGATCATTTAGGGTCTACTCCGAGGGCACATACAAAACTAGCTACCCTCGCGTTGACCAATTTTTTTTCCGATTATCTGTTACAACAAAAGACGATTTAACTACAATATAGTAAAGACTGTCAAACTATATTTCATGTGGCAAAACACAAACCATACAATTACGATTGACATTAATACACAAAATACATTCACGAAGACGCCGGAAACACTTTTACAGAACGAGTATAAAATGAGTTGACTGATCGAAATCATCAATGTCCCGTAAATAAGTAAATACGTTATAATAAAATCAACAGGTCTGCCAGACCGTTAGCTGTTAGGAACTTGAGAGTGGTTGGAGTAACGTGACTCCGTACACAATGTATAAGCTTACAGTAAATTTAAAGTGTATTTTTTAAAAATTTTTATGCACTACATAACAAGTATGCTTTTCTTACTACATGTTTATTGTTTACAGCCTGCAGGTTCTCGTTGATGCGTGACACGTGACGAACGCGCTACTAAATATCACGTGACTGTCTGAGTTCTCACTTCTCAGTTTTTCACACACATGCACGTGCTTGACAATTTAGCGGCACAGCTAACGGACTTGCAGTTCAGAAACATCGTGAAGCGAAAACGCTTAGTGGCGTTGTTTGTATTGACGTTGTATCAGGTAACGACGAATTTGGGATTGGCCACGCCTTTTGTGCGCTAGACTAAATTGACTAAATGCAGTAATATAACGCGTATGCATGAGATAGCTAGCCCTAACATACGTAGGCCTCTAGATAAAGTAATGTTCAGTAAAAAATTAACGCAAAAGATTTTCTTTGTGTGAGCCCCTGACGGCTATAGGCTTAGGCCTTTATATATGCAGCTTGTCAAGTTGTCTACGAATTTGAGAAATAAATTACAATGCAGTATAGAAATATGCGCTAAGAGAAATTAAGCAGAAGCGAAATTAAGAAGCAAGGCTTATACTAATAGCTAGGCCTACTCAAAAAGTTACGATCTGGGAACTTTAATTTGATGAAGTTTTGGGCGGGAGTGGTGCAAAGTAAAGTTTAGCAGACCAGATGCATTGGTTCTGCAGCTGGCTGCAACACTGAACTTCTCGACGGGGGTTGAGATGTCTGGTCGCTTCTGGTTTATGTACATACTAATGTCTCAGAATTATGTATTTGCAGTAAGATGGCGCGACCGTTGAGTCTGTTAGCCACGATGACCGTTCTTCTGGCTGCGACGTCGACATTATCGGCCCAGGAACACTTCCGGTTTTGCGGCGGTAGAAACCTGATTCACGCCGTGATACGAGTCTGCTCGAGATCACTGCCCGACGAACTACCGGCGCCCCCTAGCGAACAGACCACGATACCTGGTGAGTGCCGTTCAGCGAATTATTAGGCGGAATCGCTCTTGAAGCGCAAGCAATAAAAAAAACAAAATTTTTCTACCTTCTAGTAATAAAGGGTGCAGTTGAGGGTGCAATGTGCCCATGGTTAGCAACATTCTGAGAAAGTTCTGAATAATAATACTACAAATTCCAGTTGTATTTGCAGTCTTCTTGCGCATGCCACATTGTTATGTTGTCTATGGGTTCCGGGATGTTTTAAACATTATCACTGTTGCTGACAGTGCGGACGCGGACCCAAAATTCCAGAAACCGCACATCTCTGATACCCAGCGCCTACATTATTGTAGTTAGTTGAACATATCGTAGTAGTCTCTGCTATCATGTACCTCTAGGCCTAATTCGTACGAGATAGGGCTGAACAACTTCTTTCCAAATCCTTTTCATGTCGCTATTAGGCCTATAAATCTGTTTTGATTGTTTGTTAAACTGATTGATTAACTGATTGATTGGACATAGGATTTCATTTAACTCTAGTTTATTCCTGTCGGTCTGTACACGGGCGTCATTACTGTTGCAGAAACAACGACGACGCGACCTGCGACTACAACGGCTTCATTCGAAGACGTGGACGAATATCTGTCTCGACTCAACGCTCTACTGGAACTGATGTACGCCGCCGACGAACTGGACAGCGTCAGCAATGACGTCACTGGTGATGATAGTGATGATCGGTTTGCGTCTATGCTCCGTGCAGACGCCATGGTGAGACGTAGACGAGTTCGGCGCACGGTCGCAGCACGTCGCTTTGCTGGTTCCATGCAACGCGCCAAACAAGTGGCGCGAAAATGCTGTCAGGGATGCTCGTATGAAGACATCCAGTCGCTTTGCTGACGAAAAGTTCCTCCCAAAAACATCGAGGCACTAAAACATGTAGATGCCTTATATAGCGTCCCTTTTTGCCTATTTTTGTGCAATTATTAGTATTGTTGTTTGAGTTATAGTCTACCAGTCGCTCTGAAGACGAAAAGTTTTACCGTCGCTAACGTATTAAGCAACGCTTAGCCAGGGCTAAATAAAATACATAGAACTAGTCTATAGGCCTAGACTGGTTTCAATCCAACACAATACGCACGCAACGAACGCAAGAAGGAACTACGCAGCAAACGAAATAAACGTAGTTGACGCAAGCGGCGCCTTCGCCAAAACGCATGCATGAGTTACGGTGTCTGTTCTTCCGTTGCGTTTCGTTGAGTTCGTTGCGTTGTGTCCGTTGCGTTGGATGAAAACAGGCTCTTTAGCTTGCGGGCCCTATATACCATGGTTGAAGGGAAAATAATGTTCTGCACTGTGTCCCAAAAAGCATCCCCGACATTTTCGACTGTAACTTGAAAGCCAATTATCAGATTTTGACAATATGGGCACGAATATTTCTGACACAACTTGCCATCAAATGATCATCCAGTTTCTCACCTCACCCGACGTTTGTTTTTGCACTACCTGGGGAAATCATAACCAGAGAAATCACTTTTTTATTCAATGCTATACGACTCCTTAATTTGGCACATTTTGTTCACATTTCTGACACTATGGCTGACATTTCATCCAGTTGTCCATTTTTCGACTGCCTGCAGTAAACTTGCTTGAAGTGTTGGCCCACTACGCGAACACGGGCAAGGAGACGCTTTCTCCGTTCATTGACAGCAGCATCAATAATGTTCTGCTCCAGACCAATCCAGGCTATACCAGTCACTTTTGACTTCACAAACATTCCTAAACTTCATCACGTAGTCACACTGCTGCATGACAGTCAAACCTTGTAATAGACCGGCTGTTGGGGTCCACAGATTAAGATATATGGAATTTATTGACGTTGTTTCATTTACTTTAACACGTATTATGCTTCGTCTGCTTTCCCCAGGTAGTGCAAAAGCATACGTTGGGTGAGGTGGAAAGTAAAACACTTATTTAATAGCCAGTTGTCATAAATATTTCTGCCAAAAATTATTAAAATCTGCATATCATTATTCAAGTTACGATTGATAATGTCGTTGATTTTTTTTCAGTTTTTTTGTTTATTTAAACACATATTTCGCTTAATCTGCTTTCCCTAGGTAGTGCAAAAGCATACATTGGGTGAGGTAAAAAGCTGACCAGTCGTTTGATGGCAAGTTATGTCAGTTATATTCGTACCAAAAATTATTAAAATCTGATAATTGATTTTCAAGTCATACAGTCGAAAATGTCGTGGATGCTTTTCTGGGACACAGTGTATATGCCTTATATAGCGTCATTTGCCTATATTTATTTATTAGCCTATAATTGTTGGTTGCGTATTGTTATGAAAGTTACTGCCGCGTATGTGCATTTGCGTCGATTGTTAAAATCTCATCTGTTGAATGTCTTAAAAAGAAACACTTGCGTCACTGTATCTGCATACATGTATCTTTGTTGCATTTGTTATTCAGGTATCACGATGACTTATTGAAAATGGTTTAGCGAATTACATGCACCGATAATTGTTTTTGAATGTTTTGGTTTGTGCTGTGTGACAGTGGCGTATTTAGAGGGGGGCACGGTGCGATGCCCCCCTTTGGTCCGACCATGAAAATTTTTTACAGGCGACTTTATATGAAAAGGTGCGTTTTTTGCCATTTTTCAGCAAGAATTGCAAAATTCAACAATGTTTGATGGTCTTTAGCCTTTCCAAATTTCAGAAAAATGGGCGAATTTGCGGTTTCCATTGAATACTCAGAAGCAAAAAGTGTTTCAGCTTCAGGGGGGGGGGGCTTCGCCCCCCTGACCCTCCGACCAGTGAATGGAATTTTGGCTTAATCTGACTAGTAGTGCCTATACGGTACCTGTTGAGACAACCGCCTACTATTTCATGCAGTGTATAACGAAAAGTCTTAGGCTAGATGTACGTTAATAATATTGTTATCGAAGAAAAGTCATACAGATATAGGCACAGTAACCGACACAACACGTTAACAAACCGTCTAGCACAGACGACGCACAGTCATCGTCAAGTAGGCCTAATAACAGAAAACAAACATTATTGTACCCTTCACAATGACTTGCCGGGAAAAAGGACTGCGTCGCATGCAGCTATACAGCTCTCGCAGCGTTAAACGATGGTAAAACTGCAGAAGCTACGTCGCTTCTTAAATACCGAAACTATCCTGGTAAATAACAAATTTTATCGATCAGTCTCAGTAGAACTTTTAAGCAATATTTAACGTTTCGTTTCAAAATTACTATCTTTTGTTTTCACCAGCGACAATAATTTTTAATAAGTGACAAAAATTACAACATAGAACTAACATGCAGCGCACTGTGTTGAGTAAATTGGCATTTTTGTGCCTATCGTATTTTGAACACTTCATACACTTCCTAAACTAATTAACTCGCCGCACACTCCTTACCTTACCTTACCCTACCTCCGGGGTGTACAGGCTCTTACACCTGCCCAGCGCTGAGGCCGTATCAGTTCGGCCCAATGCGCGTCCCTGAATGTAACCACAAGGTTACAGGTAACGGCTGTGAAGCCGTAGACAACTGTAAAGCCGTAAATAAACGACTCTGAAGCCGTAGTCGGCTGCGAAGCCGAAACCAGCACAAAAGCACTGGTAACGTGTAGCAAATTTGCTCTCACGGGTTTGGTCAGCTCTTTGTTAGCTCCTACCCTCCAGATTTTAGAAATTTTTTGGGTCATCGGTGCAAAGCCCCATCACCACGACAAGGTGGCTGACCACGGTGGGGCGCCGCACACTGCATTTTCATTTCATTTTATTAAAATGGGGCAGTATATAAAACACTTTAAAAAATTGCCGACAGTAAGACTACTGTATAATAGCTGCTAACACAGAAAGTTCAGAAACGGCTAAAAATTGAGACGTTATTTAATATTTACAGATAATCTGATTAAGAAACATTACTTGTCTACAGGCGTACAAGGTCAAGTACAAAACACAAATACACGCACATGAAGTCCCAAAAATAGCCTATAATTTGAAAACTGCAATTACTTTTGGCATTTCATGGAATTTACTTTAAAGCGTTAATATCCATGTATTTAGGGGCCTACTTGAGCAAAATGGTACAAACCATGTATTTGCTCCATGAAGCATCTATCCAGTTTTCCACGCTTCCACGCATATTTACCTAATTTTGCCGTAATTACCATTAGCCCAAATTTTAGGACATAAAGTTAAAATATGAATTCACCCAAAAGTTATTTTACGAAAACCTCACGAGTCCTATGCAATGCAGACGACCAAATACCGGTGTGATGTGGCCGTAGGTTACTGGAAGCAACTTAAGGACCATCGATTGACGTCTATAATAGTTAAAAATAAGGCGAATAAGGCTGGGCTGCATGCGTGACGACTGAACATGACAAAAATGCCGCTACTATGCGCTAAACAGGATAAATTAGATGCAAAATAGTTAATAATCAGGTTTCGTTAACTGTGTTAACTGAGTTAAATTAGCATTTTAAAAATATGATAAACAGACAGGCCTAACGTTAAAAAACCCTAACTTTAAGTGGCAACTTTACTTCAGCCTTAAGATAAACAATTGCCGTCGGAATAGCGGCTCGTTGGAATAGCGCAGGGCGACGTACAGTGTCAGTTCAGTTCAAGCCAGGTGGCCCAGGCCCAGATTAAAACCAGATTAGGCTCTGTTCAGTCAATAGTGAAGGGGCCCCACGGAGTTATTTCTACTTCCATGACGGAGCCCTCACATTTTATTGTTCAGGAAATAAATAAATAAGTAAAAACCTCGTAAATTCTAGATCTCGCAATACGGCGTACAGAATTTCTCCCCACAGACCAGAGAATGACGTGATGCACCAAGTAAACTTTTAAATGCCACAACACGCCACGCGGAGGCCGCATAATTATGCCAGAACAAACGTGCTGTCCAACGTCTTCTGGCAGGCCGACGAGAGGCACAACGGGGCCCGAGAAACATTCTGGCTGGGAAGGGTCATATGGAGTGGTGTGAGAAAAGCGGGCTAGAATATTAAATACATTTATTCGTTCAGGAAACAGTCGGATTTTTTTAAAATCGTCGCAAAATAACTGAATACTGACGTAAGCTCAACTAGGATGATCAGTTCTGCTGTGAAACTTATAGCAAATATATTTTTGGAGCCAAGACGTCCCCCCAAACATCGCGGAGACCAGAAAAACTTCCCCCTTGCCCTTTTTTGACGGGCCTGTCCTCTGGCCTGTGGGTCGCCTTATGTGAGGGCCTGTGGCTAAATGCCTAAATCGGCGTCTGATAGTTCAAGCGCTGATGTATCCTCGTCCACTCTCGTGCCGGTAGAAGTTGTTGAAGTTAGCGACGACGACGGGTACGGGTAGCGCTATGGTCAGTACCCCGGCAATCACACACAGCGTCCCGACCAGTTTGCCCCAGACTCCGATAGGCGTAATATCGCCGTAACCGACCGTAGTCATGGTGACAATAGCCCACCAGAACGCACCGGGGATGGACGTGAACTGACTGTCTGCCTCCCCGGCCTCGGCGTAGTACGCCGCCGAGCTGAAGATCACCATCGCTATCAGCAAGAAGAAGAAGAACATCCCCAGCTCGTGGAGACTGGTCTTTATTGTCATGCCGAGGATTCGTAGACCCTGCACATCATATATGACCGTATTTTGTTTACTCCTTAAATAAAGTTAATTCACATTGACTTTATTGTTATTTTTTTAGTAAACGGTGAACAACAGGTCTAGAAACGACGATGTAGATTCTCAAGATGTACCAATATTTTAGAGACAGAGATTTTTAAAGGACGGACAGCAACTAGAAGGTAAAAGAAAAGGTGCCATATCCCACAAAGGGCGTAGGCGGGATGCTCATCTCCCTTTCTATGTCCGTTGAGCCCGTGAATAGACCACCAAGTCCGTGATGCATGGTCAGAGCGACGCCAGACCTACGGTTACCTTCCCAGCCGCGGGGGCATCACCGCTTTTTGGCCGGTACCAAATTATACTGCTCGGTGAACAGAGGCACATGTGTGTGAACAACTTGCCCAGGGTTGCTATCTGGTAGTGCACGCGGCGAGAGTCGAACCAGCAACCTCGCGGTCACCGGTCCGATACGCTATCGTTTTACCTCTAAGCCACACACAGCTGGAAACGTAAGATTTTTTGGCATTTAGTAGCAGTTCTTTGTGAACAGTAGTCTAGCTTACAGTGAGTGGACGTTAAAGTCGTCGAACCAGACAGTTAAGTGAAAGGCCTAGTCTACCTGTGAATGTTTGGAGAGTTTAAAGATGCGGAAGACGCGTAGAACTCGGACGAAGATGAATGATCCGCTGCGTCGAGCGCTCTCGCAGTTGCCCTTCGTCTGCTGAACGCCCAGTATGATAAAGTACGGTACGATAGCCATCAGGTCGAAGAGATTCATGGCGTTCTTGATAAACTGAAGTTTGGACGGGCACGACGCCACCCGCAGCAAAAACTCCACGGTGAACCTGTGTACAACGTCGGTAAAATATCCTCCGTTGACCTTCGTTGCATTTTGAAATAACTCCAACATTCCTGGTTAACTATCCACAAATTTTAGTGCAAAAAAGCTTTATTCCGTCAGCGCACAGCGCGTTGCACTACTTGGTGCTTTGCAAGAACTGTTTAGAACAGGGTACATCTATTTGTTTTTTTTTCTATGGCATCCAAAGTAGAAGCAATTGCACGGTAAAACTCCAACGAAATAACAAGATTTGTCACGAATTTTAAAGTCATTTAATGTTATATCCAAACATGTTATGACCAAACCAGTGAGAGAAGATTGCTACACGTTACCAGTGCTTTTGTGCTGGTTTCGGCTTCACAGTCGACTACGGCTTCTTTATAGCCGCTACCTGTAACCTTGTGGTTACATTCGGGGACGCGCATTGGGCCGAGCTGATACGGCCTCAGCGCTGGGCAGGTGTAAGAGCCTGTCCACCCCGGAGGTAAGGTAAGGT
>Ga0056128_1010724_pt1 | contig 11384 bp, 4 predicted proteins | sample WorMetLIZISLAND2_FD_71113 | JGI IMG/M metagenome (GOLD analysis project Ga0056128, IMG submission 71113) | Marine gutless worms symbiont microbial communities from Max Planck institute for Marine Microbiology, Germany - Olavius geniculatus... ... | reverse complement strand
CATAGCACATTGGCCGCGCCTCCCTCAAGCGTACTACGAAGAAAGGTCAGTTCATCCTTCTCATTCCACTTATTATGGTCCGCACAATTGCGGAACTGGGCCCAGAAAGCTTCAAAAGACCCTGTTCCGTCAAATTTCGGAGGTTTCAGTGAGTGTTTTCGTGAACGGACTTTACCAAACTTTCCCTTCTTATTGTCAGAAGAAGAAGACGAAGTAGAAGTGCTACGATCCGGACTCGGGGAAGTACTAGATGTTCGCGAGGTCTTGTCACGGGAAGAACTTCGCTCCCTATTGCTAGACCTACGCTTGTTTGGTTGTGAGTTACGTGGATTAGAGGCCTTAGACAGGGTCTCTTTATCCTTAGACTTAGTTCGTTTACTATCATGGGCAACTGTGAAACCTAAGTTCTTATCAGGGGACCTACTTGGTGTACGGTGCGAAGTTTTACTATCCATAGATGGGGCCGACTTTTTCCGAGCACCGTGGTCCGTATCTTCTGTTTCTGAGTTGGAACTAGAAGATCGGTAATGCCGCTCGCTAGTTTTCTGACCAGTTCTAGCTTTCCGACAGGACTTACGACGTTCCTGATTCCGCGAGTGTTCACCAGCAGGTAGGCTTGTGCCTCTTTTACCCTCCCACTTACTCTTACGGGTTTGACCGTCGGTCGGTGGCTTACGTACACTAGGTACGTAAGGGGTAAATCGCACCTTGGCGAATACAGGTTCGTCTTCAGTCTTGTCCAGTTGTTCAGTCTTGGGTTTGCGGATGGTGGAGAACGTCAGAACGCTCAATCCGTGAACTTACTACGCGAGTGGAACGTTGTCCCGATTTACTTAAGGATGATAGCTGGCGAGCAGACGTGGAATGCCTGTCGGTACGTGGCGTATTAGACAAATGTCTTTCCTCCATTGACGTCGATGTACCCCGTCGACGAATCGGCGAAGGTGAATGTCGGCCATATGGGGAAGTGCCACTGCGGCTGACATCACTATCCTCGTTATCCGAACTATCTTTTTCCTTATCGGACCTTCCTACGTAAGACATCTTCCTACCTTGCTTTCGACGACCATTACGCATACAATCATCTCCCGACTCATCTGACCACAGCTCGTGCTTTAACGGTGTCTTAACTGAAGGGTGGCGGAGAGCATGGAGCACGTCCGGATACTCGCATCGCACATTCCCTTTCTTATTAGCATGCCTAGCGGATTTTGTTCCTGCTTTAGCGGAAAGATCTCCGCTGGCCGATACGGCATTTGACAAAGTGTTGAAAGCTCTAGGACTATCTTTACGTGGGTGACGGAGAACGTGATACACAGGGGTATTTTTATGCTCTATCCGTGGTCCACCGATAGTATCTCTACGTCTTGGTAACACCCAACGACTGTCATGAGTTCGATCAGTCAACTTAGTGTTTGAAGAGGCGGTCGTGAGACCCTCCCCTTCTGAGACGTCAGATTGGGTTTCTGTCAGATTGTCATCGTCTACTGTCTTTGAACTTATCACACCACTCGGGGGTATCACAACGTCACCATCGTCACTAACGATATCATCCTTCACTATCGGACAGGGGTCCCTGGTCGAACAAACCTGCCTTTCCTTCGGGCAATGAGAAGCATTGGCAGTATCTGGATTCGTTCCGTAAGCGGAATCTATGGGCCAAATTGGAGAGAACAGCTCGGGTGACTGGTAAGGGCGATTACCTTTGTAATCGGTACCTGTCGGTTGCTGATGCGGCTGAGTCGCATTTACCGAGGGTAGCAGTGGATCGTAACTACCTATAGGTTGTTTAGTCACCACGCTATCCTGTTTGTTGGTTTTACGGACCTTGTCTATGCTTTGAGAAATATATTTGGTTTTGTGTGAAAAAGACACTTTTGTATTTTTTAGTGTGGGTTCCTTTCAGTCACCTTATCACACAGTTTCTAAACCTATATATCTTCAGTAACGGACAATCCCCGTCACTTTCTAGAACCTATTTACGACAGACCTATCGACAAACCTTATGATAGACGACAGACCTATAAAGATCCTACCTAAATGCACTTTTTCAAGGGCTTTTTGGGGCCAAACGACGCACGCAATCGATAACGACGTAACTTGGTCAGATCAAGTTAAGAGCTTTTCCCTTTGAGCATCGCCTTTTATTGTCTTGGCTCTCATACAGGAGCCTTATGGAACGATTATTTTTCCAACACAGAAAAGGCTCAGTAGCAATGCATTTGATAGAAAAGGTCAACCAGGACCATTTGTATGGTAGATGAGCCTCTTTCGCAGTACGTTTTGAAACGTTGAATGAGAAAACGGTAAACAGGCTACTTGGGAACTTTTAGAAGAAATAGTTCTTTACGAAAAATCTAAAAATACGGTTTTATTGGCATAACTATGGTTTTAAAGTTATTAATTAAACTCTGATAGAGTTTTAGCGAAGCCTGGGTGAAAATTTTAACGTTATTTCCTACAGATGGATTTCTTACGGGCGTGGCCTATCTTTCATGCTCGAGAGAGCTGGGCGGCTGGCAGCGATCCAAGTATGTGCAGCAGCACCAGGCTCACACCTCGGTCATTGATAAATAACGTATTCATACGCGAGTTATAGCAACAAAATGTAAACATTTTGTAGATTTTTGATATTAAAAGTTTAATTTCTTAAAATAGAGATATCGTAGAAATATGCGGATACCCGCAAACTCTTTATCGGAAGACAAGGTTTCTATCGATACGTAACATTACGCACCGCTACGCATTTTGGGTAAGTTTTTGTGATATTTGTGTGTCAAAGGGGGTTTCTATGGCTAACTTTCTCGGACATACTAAAATGCTTGCTAGACGAAATTAGGTTCTAGCTAGAAGGACGCAAATAATGGCATCTCACTGCTATATGTCCGTGCTAGCTATAATATTGATGGTTTTTTATGTGGACAGAGTTTTTATGGTGATTTTTAAAGGTTTTTATTTGGTAGGTTTTTGACTGGGCGGAAGCTGACAGAAAACGCGATTATGGTATGAAATAATAATAACTATTTAGGATAAAATTAAGTCGCAGGCTTTTTATAGGACACACCATACAGAGTTAACAAGTGTTTTGACTAAATAGCTGAAGACTATAAAATGACTAGCGTGTTACCAAAAATTTGTTACATGTGTACCGCTGCAATCAGCATAATTTACGTTGGCGGAGTGCAGTCGACAGTGAACAATACATGTATACATCACGGGAATGCTGCCAATTTTGTCATGTTTTCACTGATTAGCCTAAAGTTGAACGCACCGTATTTTGTGTACCGCGCAGTAGGCCTACTATAGGCCTACGGCGTGGACAGTGTACTGGAGTGGAAACTGGCCTTACGGGTCAGCCGGCTTCGCTCAGTGATACTCAGACTGTACCGAAATTATCGTCGTCAAAAAGTATACAATCAACTAAACAATAAATACACTTGCGCCCTGATTCTTTCTGAGACTTTGGCGCTTTATAAATCATTTACTTACTTACTTACTTACTGTGGGCCATAACAAAACGTGGCACTTTACTTTTGTCTATATCTTCACCAATTATTGACCGATTTTAATTTTTTTCACTGGCACACTGTGACTCTGCGAACAATTTGCAATAATAACTTTTAAACTTTACTGTTTCAGCGAGCTTTTTATCTCTGAGTAGTTTTCACTTTTTGTTCATTATCCTTAGGTTTTATTTTAGTTTTAGGTGTGTTGTACACCACTGGTAACTTTTGTGAGTGGTTATTTTTTGATTGATTGATTGATTAATTGACTGATATCCCACCACACCCTAAATGCGTCTTTACACTACCTTGTAAAACATAAATGTAAGAAAAACTAACGATAACAACAAACATTTAAGTAAATGAAAAAACACTTTAAACCAACATTGAGGTAAATGATCCGTATAACACTAGACTGTGTTAGACCCACAGTCTGCAGAATGCGACCAAAAAAGTGGACCTCCAAAGTTTTTCGCCGTTTTTTCAGCAACCGTTTGGGATTTTAATATGAAATTTTACAGCTTTATTTATCGAAACCTTTTACATATAATTGCTTACCAATTTTTTAGCATTGAAAATGTTCAAGCTAAAAATGTTATTTAATTTTCAAAAACTAGTTACGCGTTACTGCCGATGACGGTGCGTTGTTTCAAGGATGTTATTAAACTGGTGTTGTAGCCGGAACATTTTTGAATGCTGAAAAATCGGTAGGCGGTCATGTTAAAAGTTAACTTCGTAGTTTTCAACAGAATCACATTTTTACTTGGCAGTTAGATGTAGAAGGTTTTAATAAATAAATCCGTAAAATTTCAGGTTAAAATTCTAAACGGTTGCTGAGAAAACAGCAAAAAAACTTTAAAGGTCTACTTTTTTGCCGCACCCTGTAGTGTTAAACGGATTATTCACCGCAATGTTGGTCTGAAGTGTTTTTAAAAAATTTTAACAAAATATTTGTTTGCTATTATCGTTATACATCCATATTTCATTCACATTTCACAAGGTAATATAAAGACGCATTTACTGCGTGGTGGGATATATAATAAACACATTATTGCAAATTGCTTGCAGAGTATGTCAGTGAAAGAATTTTGATAATCGGTCATTAATTGGCAAAGATATGGACAAAAGGAAAGTGCCACGTTTTTATCGCCCATGCACCCTGTACATCACAAAATTAGGACCATGACTGGCATAGCAAACACTGCCGTTGGCCACTCACCAGAACATTTCCCAGCGGCAAAGAGGTCGATTCAGTGGCGTTTTGCCTAAGGGGACCGGGTTTTTAAAAGATGAAAAAAATATTTTGCATAAGAAGTATTTGTCAGGTTTTGGACTCAGGGATATCTGCATGCTGCCTAATCGTATCTGTATCCTACATGCACAGGCAGAATGTCACAAAGTCAACTTTGCATTAACTGAACAGCGGTAAAATCTACTGATATGAAATCAGTGTAATATTGAGGACCGACCGACCGACCGACGACTGACCTCTGTTCCAGGAAGAGCCTGGTGCTAGATAGACGCATAGTCACTATGGACCACTCATAGGATGTCGACACCCGGGTGTCAAATGGTCACGTAACCGATGACGTCACGTGACCCCCAAAAGGTCAAGGTCGTGACCCCATTATTTTTGAGGCGCCATATCTCCACAACGGTGCGTTGAGGTATAACAACACAAATGGCAACAAGTGTCATCGACCATTATTGGAAAGTTTTTTCCTCTCAGTTCCTAGAATCGGGCGATTTTTTATGAACTTCGGGGAGACATTTTCCGATAACGACCTCGACGCCAGTCACTGTTAGTATAATATTAAACGGGTCTCAATTAGACGCCAACCAAAAAAAACGAAAAAGCTCTTAAAAGAAGACAAAAGAAAATTGTGCGCTCGAGGAGTACATTAGATTGGTCACAATCTAATAATATTTCTTGTTTTTGGTTACAAAAATAAGTACTAAATAGAAAATAAGTAAATTACATAATTTATGATTATCAAATCATGTACAACAGTTTTTTGTATTTTGATTTTGATGGCTTTGCTTCTAATTTTAACCGTCTGAGTGCCATTTCTGGTTGCGTATATTTTTTGACATGCTGTGGCTATCATTGCCTTTTCTTTTCCTCACACATTTTTGCTCTCCCAAATATTTCACCAACATGACATTTTTTCATCAAGTCGTTTCCCTAGACGATGTTCTTCAACACAAAGAAACCTGAAAAGTCCAAATTTTAAGTTTTTAGATTTTTTATTTATTGTGCAACTTATAGCACAAATATTCTTGTATCTTAAAATCTGTGCCCAGTTGGTTTTCTTTGTACACAAAAACCTCGAAAAGTTTTTACAAAACCTTAAAATCTAAAAACCTAAAACTTTTGTTTCAAAAACCTCGTTTAGCACAACTTTTCTGGAGTTTTAGCGTACTTGAATAATTTTTACAAACTTCAAAACCTGAAAATCTAACTTTCCCTCAAAAACTCGTTTTTATCAGCCCTGGTCTAAACACAATGATATTTTGTTTCAGTTATATTATTTCACTAAATATCGCGGTATCGATATTATCGAATGTCCGCGCATCTCTAATTATGCGGTAGGCACAGTAAGATACCGGTCGGTGCCGGCTTGCACACACACGCTGCGAGTACGTGTCGCTGTGGCGTTTGTCGTGCATTGTCAAGACTTGTGTACATACAATAAACGATAATTTACACTGTAGCTACATGTATACACTGTCGCCCGGTCAAACCGGCAGTTGTGTATAGGCGCATTATGTTTCTATATAGTAGTGGCAATGCTGTCTTACGACTAGACTGCATGGGCCTATGGATAAGACCCGGTCTATCTATCTAGGCCTACCTGTGTGGATGGCTTATTGCAAGAACGCGATCTGACGTGATGCTTGGATGCTATCCTGAGATATACCGGATGGATTCCGATAGCTGTATGTCAACTTTTCATTCATGACGGTAGGTGTGTAGATTGATTTGAGTGAATTAAAATGACATTCACATTCAGCCTATTGCGAGTAATGCTTGTGTGGCTTGGCGGTGTAACGGTAGCGTGCCGAACTGATAACCCTGAGGTTGCAGGTTCGAATTCCGCCCAGTGCACTGTCAGGTAACAACCTTGGGCAAGTTGTTCACACACATGTGCCTCTGTTTACCAAGCTGTATAATTTGGTACCGGTCAAAGGGTTGTGATGCCCCGCGGCTGGGAAGGTAACCGTAGGTCTGGGGCGTCGCACTGGCCATACGTCACGGACTTAAGTGATTTATCCACCTACGGGCTCAAAAGCCTAAGGAAGGGAGATGAGCACTCCGCCTACGCCCCAGTTGGGGTATGGCACCTTTACTTTTACCTATTGCGGTGCGACTGCGATGCATAGGCCTATAGCTTAAAGGTCTAGTGCTTCGAAGTGCAGTATTGCCGTCACCGTAGGTCGTCCGTCCTTCTCTCTGAACGTAGGCCTACGTCACCTGTGGCTCGTGTTAACAAAATGCGGGCACGAACATCATAATCTCCGGCAAAGACGACGGAAGTTATATAATAGCCGGTGTTGATCTGTTGGTTTGTTAGCCGAATTACGCCAAAAGTTACGGACATATTTAGCTGAAATTGTCGGCAACGGTTAGACTTGGCCCAACTCAGGGGTGCTTAAGTTTTGCTCGTAATACGGATCAGCATCCGAATTAGGACTAAATTAATTTGTCATTGCCCGATTAGCCAAATTTTAGCCTACCAGCTGGCAAACACAACGGAAAAATGGCGTAGCAATTGGCTAAAGTTTGCGCTTTCTGAGTACCCTTCTAGTTATTACGTTCAGTTTTTTGCTGTTATTATTTTGAATTTCGAACCATCGTATAGGTAGCATTCGAAAAGCTTAGCCTCTGTTAAGCATTTTGGTTGTATTTTTAATTTAAGTTTTGTTTTTATAGGCATGCATACCAAGTATGAAAATTTTTATTCACCGTCACTGGTACATTGGCATAGTGACGATTTTTCACTGTTATACAGCGAGCGACATAACATGTGGATAATAACTTTTTGATCATTATATTACTATCATGGTGTTTTGTTGCCTGAACAAACATGGCTGATTTTCAGTGGTTTTTTCTTATTCTGTTTGAAACTGATGAAATGGATGTAGCCTACGTTTGCATATGCACAATGTTTTTTCGCTTTATATACAACGAGAGCATCATAATATAGCGAATAAATACCACGCCATTGTAAGCTACTTTCACTTGGAAACAGATGAAGCGCGCATGTGATTGTGATGCGGGCGAGCCACGCCCATGTTTCAGCGGCTGATTCTTTCATCATCATTCACCAGCAATATCCTGATGGTAGACAATTAGCTGTTCATTGGTGGCAAAATTAGTTGCTCTATACACGAAATATCATGTGCCATTAGAAGGCTTTATACAACAGCAACACGGCCATATAACCTATACTGGTGCGCCATGCAGGGCTATATCCATACCACACTGCTGATTATTAGGTCTGAATATTGATTTATTGCAGTTAGTCATTAGGCCTGTGTCTATATTAGAACGTATCTGATGCATTATGCACCGTTTCGTTTGATGATTACTGACGCTTACTCGAACACCTCTGCCGCTGTGACAGAACAGCAAAATTTGTAAAAAAAATGTTTATCCATCTGGAGTAAAAAACAAGCAAATATACACCGTGTCTCAAAAAAGTCCCACTTCGTCATTTTCCATATCTTTGCCAAATATTAACCGATTTTAAAATTTTTTTTCACTGGCGAATTCTGTAGATAACTAGTAAATAACATTTTTACCGCACTTAGCTGTTTTGCTACACTACCATGTAAAACATAAATTGTCACAAATCACTAAAATTACTATACTACACATGCAAAAAAAAATATCTTCTGAAATTTTTAAAATTAATTTTCATACAAAAACTAAATTATGCTCAGTTCAATTTCAGATACATTTTTGATGTTTTGAAACAAAAGCACATGATATTATCGTAAATAATGATTTTTAATGTGGCGATGATATACCAGTGATTAAGATGCCATTTAGTAATGGAGACAAACCTTTGATTAACAGCTTGTATTATTTAAAAAATACAGTTTTTTGGACAATACTGGTGGAGTTTTTAAAGATTAATATAGGGAATGTTATCAACAGAAATTTGAGAAACATGCAGCACCGATCAAAGGCATGAGAACAGCAGACTGAAGCATAAACGTACTGAAAAAAACGTGACCACTGTGAATGAAATGGTAGGTTTATTAAACCACAAACGTCAGAAACAAACACATCGTTCAACATGTCAGATATCCAAAGAAACGAATCTAACAAACTGTGGCATCGTACAGATCGTTCACCGCGTTTTAGGGCCGAAGTGTTTTTTGTTCCAACACGCGTGCTACTCATTATTGTTAGTTATTTTTGCATTTATATTGTACGAGGTAGTGTAGCGGCACATTTAAGGTGAGGTGGCATATTCAATAATCACTTTATTGCCAATTGTCTGCAAACTACGTCAATAATTTTTTTTAAAATTGGTTAACATTTGGCAAAGATATGAACAATAAAGAAGTGGAACGTTTTTGGGACACAGCGTATATAAAAAATAATCTATGGGCGAAGGAAACAAAAACAAAAATTAATGTCATTTAGCAAAAGGTGGCATCGCTGGTCGAACAATACATGTAACTGTTTAAGCCTCTACTTACCTCTAATTTACTCTAAATTTTTATAAACTGTGCTGGACTCCTGGTGGCCATGAATGACATTCAGTCATGCCGGAATGCAGCCTTGACCGCACCTGACGCAACAGCTGATGATGCTCTTCAATAGTTTGTCTGCAATCAACATCAGCACAATCGTCACTTAATGTTGACGCGGCAAATTGTCATCTAAATTGTGCCCATGGGCCTAACTGGAAGACTCGGTTTTGCCGCCTGCCGAATATGTCGGTCTCTCTCCTCTCTGCTCATTCCAGCCTATAGTTCCGATAGTTTTGTGGCACTGAACACCTCGACGACAAAAAAGCATCTATCACCATAATTTATAGGTGGTGCTTTTTATTTGTTTGGAGGTCGGCGGTTAATTTCCAGGATTTCGTCAAATGGGGATTGATGCAGGCAAAGTCTAATCTCTTCCGTAATCTTCAATTTTGTTTATTTGGCCATCTCTCTCCTTCCCATTCTCTGCTTTACCACGAATCTGAGAAAGGCTCCAGTGGACGCAAATATGGGACTATTAACGGAACCAGTTCACCGCTAACTTGGGTTAAACCCTTGCCGGCTAAAAGTGCCGCACGGAAAATCGAGCTATAGGCCTGCCAAGAAGTGGATCTTGGCCTATGGGTAATCTTTTTCTTCTTCAACTTCACTTCTTGAATGTCATCGCTATAATGCGGACGATTGAGATCTGATGCTTATACATAATCAGAGCTGAAAAATTTGTAGCTAATGTACTGAACCGGAACTGCTATAGGCTTTCGCGCGTCTCATGAGCATTAGCTCAAATTTCTTGTACTTAATTAACACTAAATAGGTGCCAAGCTAAGCTAAGTAAAAGCCGTTTTCGAGTGTTGACTCATATCGCCCTTACGTGGCTTTGTAAACTGTGAAAGCCGCTTGTGAGGATGCGTAGGCCTATATCCGTTAGGTAAGATTTTACTCAATGTAATTTAACGCACAGTGAATTTGAAAGTTAAAATAATATCGCCCCAAAACCATTTTTGCCGTTAAGATAATAATATTTCTATATTTTTTCTTTCTTAACAGTAACGGCCTATATATATTGTATAGCTGTAATGTGCTGTTACTGGCACGCTGCCAGCGTTGGAGCTAGCCTACCGACGTCATTGTTACTATGACGTCACGCCACTGCGCGCACACGCAGACATGCCTGGGCGTGTCTTTCTACCATGGGCATTGGCATTCACTGCAATAAACGTGGTGTCAGCACGGAGTGGTGTTCTACGTTGTTTTGGCTTGTGACTTCTGTCGTTGTATTTTTGTTTCAAGTATTTAGAATTCAACACGCGATAACATCGCCCAAAACCATCTTTGCCGTTTACGAGTTTTGACTCATATCGCGCTTACATAGCTTTGTAAACTGTTAAATTTTTTTGGGCTCTGATTTCTGCTCTTTTTTAGTCGACTTTTGTCCAAAATTTTTGACTTATGACAAAATTAATAAATTTATGACAATAAATTTATTTACTGTTTTCAGAATACCTCTCTCTCTCCTTCAGGCTGGTTTAGATCCCTTGGGTGATGTAAAGGAAGTTGGTGCAAGGAAAAAATATCTGTGATGTAACAATGTCTGATGCAGCCAATTTTGTCTTTGAATAAGACGGTTAGTTGCCATGGCAATAGGGGTCGTCATGGGAAAAATTTAAATGACACTATTGGATAATCCGGACCCGAAAATAGGGAATAGGTGCAAACAGCGCGCAATTATCTTTCACGAAGGCGAAGTTATAGTCAGTTTTGTCCCAAAATTCGTTGCCATGGCAACGGCGGTCGGCAGGGGAGGAATTTAAGTAACACAATCGGATAGCCCAGGCCTAAAAATAGGGGGCTAAGTGCAAACAACGCGCAATTATCTCTTACGGGAACCGAGTTATACCGCTTTGAAGTCCCCATAGGCTGTAATGCAAATTTTTAACAATTGGGGTAAAAAGGGGTAAATTTTTTTTTAAAAATTAATCGAAAACATATAACCAATGTGTTTGGCGTCAGGGCGCTTCGTTTGAGCCATTAGCGGCGTCGGCCGGTCCAACAGGCTGGTCTGTAGCCGTGCGCAACGAAAAAAACAGAAAGAAACTAGAAATTTGGAGCAAAGCCCAACGTGAGTCCGCCCGGCGCCCTAAGTCCGATTGGGGG
>Ga0056128_1010723_pt1 | contig 11384 bp, 4 predicted proteins | sample WorMetLIZISLAND2_FD_71113 | JGI IMG/M metagenome (GOLD analysis project Ga0056128, IMG submission 71113) | Marine gutless worms symbiont microbial communities from Max Planck institute for Marine Microbiology, Germany - Olavius geniculatus... ... | reverse complement strand
TTTTTGGACGTTCGATGGAAGCCGCAAATTTGCCCAGTTTTGTAAAATTTCGAAACGCAAAGAAATTAGATATTTGTTTTATCTTTGCAAAAAATCATGGGTGGCCATGAAACTGGCGGGAGGGGGCTGGAGCAATATCCGGCCCGTGCCTAAAACCGCCACTGGTCGTAACTCAGCAAAGCGGAAGACGCTGTTGACTTTTCTATTGTTAATATTTTTGGTTGCATGCATTAACCGATTTGCAGAATTCTTTCTCTGACACAGTCATGGGTTAATTATCATCAGGAGAATCGCGTGGCTTGCATTGTTAGAATGCCGGTGGCATATTACCGCTGTGTTTGCGAATGAGTCATGCGCACTGATTATGCCGCTTTGAATTGGGCGTTTAGTTCTCAACAGGAAAAAAGCTCTGGAATGCGGGAGTTCCTGTTCATCGAGATGCGAAAAACCTTGTTCGCATACGAACAGTGAAGAAACTCGAATTTGCCAAATTACCAGACTGCGGTGGGTGGTTTACGTACAATCTGCAGTCTTTATTTTATTTCACTCAATAACAGAAGACATTTTTACAAACAAATAGAAGGCTTGTTGTGGATTTCCACTGCGAGAACTGCTGCACAGGCTGATAAAACTGGATCGCGTTTTGGCCAGCGGGTGACACAATATAAAAAGCTGATTTACTACTGTGCATGGTTCTTGTTCTCAACCAGTTCGGCTCGTCGTGCAGTCACGTTTTACACCAGTTTTGGGTGGCTTTTCTTCGCCTTTTATACGTCTCCTGGGAAAATCATAGCTGGATTTCTAAACGTACTTTTCTCTTAACCTTGACCTCTGCGCTCTGCCATATTAAGGCAACTCTGGTTTATTGATTGATTGGTTGACTGATTTTTTTCCACTTAGGCAGAAGGACGGCCAGAGAGACGGACGGAAGAACGGACAGACAAACGAACGAGCAAAACGCGTACTGCGGCCTATTAGGAGCTGGACGGCCGCGCAGAATGTTATATCGACTGCAGCAGTCGCAAAGTCGCACGCCGTATAGAACAACTGTTGCTAGCTGTGGCAGCCGAGTCTTATAACTCATCCTGTGTGGCCCGGTGGCCGGTGATCCAGATCCGGGCGCTACCTCCCACGACGCTCGTCAGTCGTTCTGGATGTGACGTCATCGCGTGATGTCACGGTGGCATAGCCAGAAATGTGAATTGTTGTGTCTCGCCTGTCTCCTCCTTGTCGCTCCTTCCTTTCGTCCCCTCCTCTCATTACCCCTCCACGTTTCTTTTCTTTTTACCCATGTCTTTTCCCCTTTTCCTTTCTCCTTCCCCTCTTTTCTTAACAGTAGGACTTATAAAATCCAGCTAGGGGATCTGCAGGAGCACTGCAAGCTCCCCCAGTGGAGTCTGGGCGGAGCATAATTTGGTGCATTTTAGCTCTAAAATATGAGATCTGGTAGCAACAATTTTAATTATTTTTCTGAGAATCAACGGTGACCAAATGGTCACATTTAGTGCAGTTTAAACGTGTGCTTATGTCTTGTCTGCAGGATTGGGGGACTGGGCTCCTGCCTTCCCCCTTCCTTGGCTACGCCACTGTGACGTCACGTCTCGATAACGTCACCACGGGGCGGGGCGTGGGCGGGGAATAGGCCTGTATATGAGATGGATCCCATGCCGGCGATCAGTCACGTCTTAAGTCCTCAATGCAGCAGCCGGCCGGTATTAGACCACTCAGACTGACGACTGACGCTGAGGCTTGTTTGTGGATATCTTTCGATTTTGATTCGCTCTCCGGAATCCAGATCAAGTCAGCTTAGTTACAGCAGCGCCGTCTTGACTTAGGTTGTATGCTGTTGCTAAAGCCTGATTGAGTCTAATCGTCGCCGGCTCAAAGCGCCCCGTACAGGCTGAGTCTTGCGTAGAGGACCTTGGGAAATCTTTTGTCTTTTTTTGGGCCTGCGAAGTGACGCCGACCGAAAACGGTTTTGGTGCATACCCATGCTTCATTTCTTTGTATAGAACGTTTTTATGAGAACGGATAGTCGCGGCATAACGTTATCGACGGTTTTCAGGCTTTTTACTCGTATAAACCTGGACAACTGATGGCTACTGGTTAAAAGAGAAGACTTGCTGGGCTATTACAACAACAACAACAACAACAAGTTACGTTTGTTCTGCAAAAAGCTTACATTTTAATCTTATGTTTAGGTGTTTTTTAATGCAAATCAGTTTGCTAGGTGTGCATGTCACCTTTTGCCGCGATTTGACCGTTCAGTTTAAGTCGAGCATATTTTTCCGCTGATATCCGGATTAGTCGGGTTTGTAAGAAAAAAGAGTGAAAATTGCGGCCGACTACAATAAATTAGGCTGTCATTAGAAACAGGAATGTACTGTTAATAATATTGTATTACCAGGCCTACCGTAAGCTTGCGTTTACTTCCGAGTGGTCGTCAGTCGTCGTTAATTCATTATTAACAGTAGACTGCTAACTGTAGTGACTATGAGCCCTAATACTGTTTGTATGATTAACGTGACTTGCGCTCGAATTTAGTGTTTAATGAATATTGAAACTTATCGTTGGTGAAGTAAATTAATCGACCGCAGTTCATGTAGGCTACACAAGTAACACTGGGGAAAGATCTATCAGAATTAGCCTATGTTGCAAATTGATGGCGCATTGCGGTATTTATTTAAATTTCTTACAGCGGATATTCGGCCATCAAAGCTTGGCGACGAATCTGGCGCACGGCAATCTTTCTTCGGCGAATTTGCAACGGACCGATTGAAGTCAAGGGACCATCAGTCGATGACAGAGGACGAGTCACGCATCTATATAGCAATGTGCCTTGCCTTGCAAATAACTGTTTCCTGTTTTCAATCAGTTCTGCTGTTGCGGCGGGAGACGTCGGAAAACAGTTTTCGGCTGTCGCTGAGAGAGAGAGAGAGAGTGAGTGGTCAAACGGTCGAATTGTCGATGCCGGTCACACGCTGTGACGGCGACGCTTTTATCCGCCTTGAATTCGGTGAGACGCGACTCGCCCGGTGTCCCGGCATGCAGACAGAATCGACTACGACCGACGATTGACAATTTTCTCGTAGGTTTGATCGAGCGGGAAGCATTAGGGCATAGGGGTCAGTGCGGACCAGACTGCGGAAGACACGCAACACTATATAGAATATCGATCGGTCTGTTGGCCGCGGCGCTGCCGTATTTCTGACCACGGCTCGTTTCTCATGGACTGAAACCGGAGCGCGTGGTGTGACAGTCGCGTGCTGATAACTCTCTCCGTTAAAGAGCATAATGGGGTGTTTACACGATCCAGCAAACGTCCAGCAATTCACGTGTATTTTGAATACATTTGCTGGAAGTTTGCTGGACGTTTGCTGGATCGTGTAAACACCCTACGTCCGGTGGTCGAACTGTGGAAGATTGTGTGACGGTTTCTGTACGTCTCTGTACGGCTTTTAGTACCCTGTTGACGATTCATGTTGGGGCCTATACAGGCCTGGTGTATATGGCGGGGAGTGGCTAGCCGTGACGGTGGAGAGAGCATAAACAGTGAATCTGGTGTATTATATTGTACCACATCATATTGTACACTAGTATTATTAAAATAAAGGCCTACGAGTAATATTGCATTATGCGTCCACTTTAGTTTTTTGCATGCTCTTTCTTCTTGCGCCACGAGCCCGCGGGGGACAGACGGACAGACGGACGGACAGACAAGATCTGTAATGCGCTGCTCCTACTTTTTAGTTTTCTAATGGCTAAAAGTCTGAGGCTTTCTTTTCTGCTCGACTCGCGTGGTAAGCTACTACGTTGGCACAATAGGCTGAACGGTAGTTCAAGCCATGTGTTAAAGGCGACTTCTCTTTCTTATGGGAAAGCCAAAAATTTGAACCCCCCACAGAATCAAAACCCCTGATCTGATTGAGATAAAATTTGGCCTAGTTGATTACGTCGGCTAGATGACCCCTCATGCAAAATTTCACGTAAATCTGCACAAGGGGGGCTTCTTGGCAAATAGGTGAAATATGCGCAAAAATTTTTGTAGCTGTACATATATACCTTTTTTTCAGAAACTCAGCTACAGGTCAGACCTTTCGGCGGATTTTTGCGTGTGATGGCTCAAACGACGCGGTCTCGCGCAAGGATGTGCCTTTTGGGAATTAAAAAAATTGAAATTAATATTTAACGTATTTATTCAAAAAATTCCAAAAAATTACAATGGCGCCTATGGGGAAAATTAAACAATTCTTAAAACGGTCATAACTTTGGCTGTGTATAAGATAGAGTCGTAATTTTTGGTTCTAGGGTATGTAGCTCGTACATTGACACACGGTCAGTGTGATGCGGGCAATATCACCTTTTGTAATTTTTGCTGTTTTTGATGTGCAAGTTCTTAAATGTTGCCGTTAACAAGTGTATAAACTATAAACTGATGTTTTGTACATTTATCTCCGTAACGGTGCAAGATAGACGCATGGTTCCAATGGACCACCAATAGGAAATGGCATATGCCGAGTCCAATGGTCACGTGACCGATGACGTCACGTGACTCCAAAAGGTCAAACTCGTGACCCCAAAATTTTTGAAGCCCCGTATCTCCGTATCCGTGCAAGATAGACCTTGCAAGATAGGTCATCATTGACCACCAATAGGAAATTGCTCTCGCCGAGTCCGATGGTCACGTTCCGATGACGTCACGTGCCCCTAAAGATCAAAATCGTGACCCCAAAATATTTAAGGTTCAGTGTCTTTATGGCCGTGGAAAGCAGATGGTTTATAATTGACCATCAACGTAAAAAACTTTGTTATTGTAATAAAACAGCAAATATAAATGTACAAAACATCAGTCTATACACTTGTTAACGGCGACGTGCAATGAGTGACACATCGAAAACAGCAAAAATCATAAAATCTATAAAGGTGATATTATTCAACAGCACATTGACAGTTAGACGATGTGATATGTGCATGGTGAACTTCTGCGACAGAGCCATTCGTTTCCTTGTAGAGACTTTGCGTTCTGTTTCTGGAGAGAGTCACGAGATAACTTCGCTGATGCGGCGGCTCTGCATATGTAGGGATTATCCATTCGGCAGCATGTGCATTGTGTGACGTCAAGCCGGTTTTTTTACTCCGCCGTGAATGAATGCATCTTTTGCTGTGTGTCTGTCTGTCCGTTTGCCGTCTGCAGCCGTTCGACATCGGTCTGGACTACTGCGGCCAGCACGACATCAATCATCCAATCGCCGGCGTCTTAGCCGTGTCACGTGACGCCTCGATGACGTGGCGTGACGTCACCGCGACGTCACTGGCCGTTGCCATGACAACCGCGCAGTACGCGGTCGCCTTCGTTGCCATGGACGACAGCACCGTCAGAAAGGTACGATATGATGATCATAAAGCAAGCTAGAAACATAAAACATAGAAACATGATAACTAGCTCATCTCATTCTAGTGTAGACATATTATACGGCCGTCCGCTTAAAGCTGCGTAATTTTTTGGAAATCGGTTAAGGAGTTTTGGAGTTAAAGGATCCCCTCTCTTTCAAACGCCATTTCCTGTACTAAACGCCATAGATATATAAAAAAGTTTTTTACATTTTTTATTTTTGCCACGTTTTTTAACGTTTTTTAACGTTTTTTTTATTTTTCAACGTTTTTTGTATTTTTTGAAACGTTTATTGAAAATCTTGTCAAGAACTTGAAAAGCATTTTTTGGAACCACAGCGACGAATTAATAGGTCATAGTGACAGTAGTTTATTTACCTACTTAGCTCACATATACTAAACAAAAAGTCGTTTTATCTTCTGGTGTATTTGTTTTGTCTATAGTACTATAGTCTTATGATCACACGGTTGAATTGGAATTGAATAAAATTTTCTGTATCTATAGACCATAGTTCCAGGTAGAATACTGCACCTACAGCATTAGGCGCGAGGCAAGAGATTAAACAAATTATGCCCGACGTTTTTAATTTAACGTTTTTAAACGTTTTTTACGCGCGAAAGCAGCTACTGCTTTCAGCGCGTCTTAGCCGTTGCAATTTCGTCTGTCCGTCTGTCTGTCTGTCACACGGGTGGATCAGTCAAAAACGGTGCAAGTTAGGATTACCATACCTTTACCATCGGCTGCCTGGAAGACTCTAGTTTCAGGAACCGTAAAGCTTTTTCATAAATTTTTAGGGGGTCACCCCGAACGAGGGCGCTAAATGAAAGGGGGTGGGAAAAATTTGCGGTTTTTAGCCAATAAGTCGCTGTATCTCAATAACGGTGCGAGATAGGGCCTAGGTTACTATTAATTACTAATAGGAAGTTGTACACTGGCTCTCGATTGTCACCGAATTCGATGACCTTGGATGACCTTGAACGCTAAAATAGGTGTCTTTATGGATTTTTTTGGTGATTTCGGGCTGCGTGACACATTTCAAGAGCGAATTGCGCCGAAAACGATTGAGATAGACATGGACAATCTGCGTATGAAAATTTCAGCATTAAACGTAGATTTCGACGGTCCAAGTCTCGCTTTTCTAGGTTCAAGGAAACCTGCGCACGATGGCATCAAATAGCGGTACTTCTGTAAAAAAAGTCTTTATTTTACCATTGTTGGCCAGTAACTGCTATAGGCTTTCGCGCGTCTCGTGAGCATTAGCTCAAATTTCTTGTTATTTTTGTCACTTTTTAACGTCTTTTAACGTTTTTTCCTGGAACGTTTTTTTTACATTTGTGCTTAACGCTCATCGTTCTTACAACAGTCTCAGCACTACCGTGCTGCACTGTGATCTTACACTTAACGTTGACTTTCAACCATTTTGACTTGAAAGAAAGGTACACCTGGTAAATGGCTCTGGAGAACGATTACCCCAATGTCGGTTCTTCTGCGTCTTTTTGTTATCGAGTTAGGAGCTGATCGGGGCAGACAGACGGACAGACGGACAGTCGGACATGACGCGCAATGATGGCTGTAAATTGGGACAGCCGCATAATGCGCTTGGCGGCGCATTGTTCTTAGCATCAATGACATCATCATAATCATCATCACGTTGTGCTTATTAGAAGTTGTCAAAGCCCAGATTAAAAATTTTTCAGCCGGGGGCGACTGGCTAAGTAAAAGTTACAGAACGATCAGTGGCGTCATTTTATTAAATTGTCTCGGTCTACGGAACGTAGGCCTATTGTTCTTGCAGCAGTAATACTGTTTCTGTACGATTTACCGCAAAAAAATTAATATCGTGACTTTTTGGGAGTTTTTTAGACCCCCAGCAGTCCAGCACCCCCCATAAATGACGTTCCTGTGTACGATACGTTTAACAGCAAAAATTCATAGATTTCTGTACATTAATTTTCTCGTCCGCAGAGACGACGAGTGTGTTATTATTTCCCGCGGTCGTCACTCGCTTAATATCTGCAGACTGTCTGCTGGCATGAGAGAATGATACGCCGGTTCTCGGCGCAGGCACCGTGGAATGTCATTACGCCTGAATTACGACAGACAGGCGTGTCGTGTGGCTATCGAGCGACCCATCGCACGGAGGTCGAGTTTACGTTGTATGACGTTATATGCACCACGAGACCCATCGTACGGTGGTGCCATGGTGGGACGACTGGAGCGCGAATTAAAGCATCTGCTATTGCAGGGAGGATTAGTTGAAATTGAGTGCATCTTCATGGTGGTCGTCGTTGCCGACTTAATCTGGCAATTACAACCGACATGGCATGACGACCCGCAGTCCAGATCTCTATAGCAACAACCTGAATACTAAACACATTTGCGACCGAACCAGTCGCAGCGGCTGCTACTGCTGCTGATAGAAGAATTCCGGGCCCAGTCGTCGTCGAATATTAAACATTCCTTTCTTTCTTGCGTACGCAAATTATAGCACAGTATGTGAAACAATTCATGTGAAACAGTTCTGTCTTGTATTTTTATTCGCTACCGTAATTTTCCCGGTGAATGATCGTTTCTACCTGAATATTTTTGTGCCGTCATTTGTGTTATTTCCAACTTTAATACACCAAAATGCATATGGCGACACTTATTGTCCCCGTGCTCTGGCTTTTGCCCCCCCCCCTATCCTCCCAGCTTCAGATTCTTAGCGCCGCCCATGAGTCACAGAGAACTTTATTCAATTTCAGTTCAGTGTTGTGGTCACAAGACTCTGTATAAACGTTACTGAGACTGAGTAAAGTACCACAGAGTAACGTTGGAAATAACGTTCATTATGAAAATAATACAATCTATAGTCTTTTAAATTGTTTCTGCGGTTTCAAAGTACTTGACAGAATGTTATTCAATGAACGTTTAAGACATTTAAAAAAAATGCTCCGACAAAGTAAAGAAAACTTCAAAAAAACGTTAAAAAACGTGCCATGAATAAAAAAAACGTTTTTTACATCTATGTTGTGTTGTTAACTGCATATTGAGACGCCTGCCAAGTCGCTTTCATTGAGCGGGTGACATCCGCGATTTAACCTCGTTACCCTTTCACCCTCCGAGCATATTATAGGCTACTCTGACTAGAACCCTGGTGTCATGGACTCGGGATTTGGACTCGAAGCCGTTGGACCGACTCAAACTATGTGTACTTGACTACATATCACTGCTGTGTAATAAATAAATAATCTCATTCTGACAGTGCGCTCACTATACATCACACTCCCCTGTGGTTTTGTTGTAAGTTCTGTCGTGTTGAGATGTGACAGTGCCCGCTGACTGCGCTGTTGCATTAATAATTATTTCTCTCGGATAAAACAAAGCGAACGCACACTAATGATGTCGGACGTCGAAAGGCAGCGCGCATATTAATCTCTTTCACTCTTTATTGTCGTATAACGAAGCCGGCGCTCTGTGCGTTACGATGTAAGAAAGTAAGTAGGCCTAAGAAGACTTGAAAGGCGCTAATTAAACAGTTATTCATAATGCGTCGCGATTTTAGCAACCCTGCATAAATGTCTTCAGCAGCCACTCAGACTGACCAGAGTGAAAACAAGAAAACCCAGCTGTCGCTAAGGAAGACGCGCTACAGCCTATACAGTTCCTATAGCGGATAAAACAAGGTCAAGGTCATCCAAGGTCGATGATTTTCATATCGTCTGAAAGGGCTTATGCGATTTCCTATTAGTGTTTAATAGCAACTTTTTTTTTCATCTGTCACCGTTTAGCCACAATGCATCCGTGACGGACAGACAGACGACAGACAGGTGACAGCCGTGGCATGGACGCCAGCCTATAGCATAGCTGTAGCGCGTCAAAAACTGCCAGATATTACTATTTCTCTGTGTGTTGTTGACGTGAAACGAAGCTGGCACTCTGTCTCACGTGTGCGTGTTACGACGGCGCAGGTGGTACTCGAGTCGGCTGACACGGCGGTTGAGTACCAGTCGGTGCGAGTCAGCGACGTCACCGGTGACGTCATTGGACGCGATATGACGCTGGATCGGTCACGTGACAACGTCTACGTCATCACTTCCAGCCGGGTATGATCCTTCCCGGGTGTACTTTTATACGCACACCACCCCTCCCCTCGTCGAAACTAGGGCGCCGTCCCTCCAATTTTCCGTGAAGGGGACCAGCGGCGTTGCAGTTTTAAAAAGTAGGAGCAGGAATTTGCAGTTTTTTGACGGAGAAAATTATCGATGCTCAAAATGTTAAATTTGCCTTTACAAGTTTACATTCTCCAATTTTTTGGCTCCAAAATTTGTATGAATATTAGAAGAATTTTTTCGACAGGCTAATGTTTTGTGTGTGGAGGGATGGAGGCAGTTGCTTTCATGCCCCAATTGATGAGACACATCTGTTACTGTTTGGACGAAATCAGTGCAAATTTTGTAATTCCTTTGAGGGTTATTCATTTCTGTCTTTATTGGCACAAGAAGTGTAAAAGTCCACCAAGAAACGCGGGACCCTGGAACGTTTTGAAGGCTTGCGGTGTATTACGTTTCTAACGTTCTGGAACGTGTTTTCTGTCAGTATGCCGTTGGTTTTTCAAAATTTTCTATGTGCATGGTGAAAAAGATACTTATTTGTTTTACGTTGAATCTAAGCGTATTGTACATACTACAGTTTCAAAACATTCGAAGTGCAAAACGAGCAAAAATTCGAGCAGGATGTTCCCCGCTGTGTTCAAGCTACCCCAACTTCTTTGTTTACTACTAACACCCCTGCTTTCAGTGTAGACTGCTTTTCCCAATCTCTGTCGGGCACGCTAATGAGAGTCTGTCTGAGACGTGCTTGACTTCTAGACGTTTTCCCGTCGATATCTGTACTGGACCAATTGATTGATGTGACAGCCTGTAGGGCGCCTATTATCAGCTTTGATTAATATGAAATGTCCCCGGACTCGCTCCGTCCTTTCCTTTTAGCTTCAAGCGGTCTAAGTTGCAAAATATCCACAGAAATAACAGTATAGCTGACGCGGCTGCCTGTAGGATTGCTTAGCGACTTAACCGTGTACGGGTTTGGCGCGAATTATTTGCGTGTGTAAAAACACTCTTCCTGTCGAGTAGTCTACCGCTTCGAGAATCCATAATCTTCAGTCGGATTTTACAAGCTTCTGCTTGAAGCAAAAGAAATGATGGATCGGTGCTTTTTCGTAGAGCATTTCGCAGCATCATCCTTACTGTAATGGTACTGCTGCTATTGTTAGGCTCTCGAAGCATACGTGCATTCGCTTCCTTAGTGCGTAAATTGTCCCCCTGTCTTAACGTAACCAGTAAATTAACTGGTTCCATTTACATCGAGTACGAGTAGAATTTTTTCGTTGTGAATCGTTCAGTCTTCGGAATTAGTTTTCCAATCTGATAAGTCTTTTGCAGATTTACAGACGCCATTCTATAGACCACGTCCGTGTAGGGCCTATACTTCCCATCCGTCACTTTTTCCCGCTTTTTATCCCCTTATTAAAACTGCTTGTACCACAGCATTCATTGCACCGCAGACGAATGAGATGATTGTTGCTGTTGAGCTTTTAGTAATTTTTTTCCATCCCCACAATTTTCTGGCGGTTCTGCCATGCTGCATCACGGGTTGTTTTTTACTCCTATAAACGCACTTAGAAGAATTTTCAGCTCGTTTGCGAATACAAGCGAGGAGTTAGCTGTATACTTGCCGCAGCGATTCCGCCTTTTGTTAAATTACGTTGGTCCTCGTTACTATTATTAACGGTTGTCGTCGTCCCTCTTGGTCTTGATCCCGAGACTTTGGTCTTGTCACGCGCTCAATTTGCTTTATGGATAAAGTTCTTCGCTCTCATGGAGAATGTTCACTCGCCATTCATTCTTTCCCATCAGTTGCGCTTGAATGAACTCGCTGTTTGCGCCGGCATTTATCGCTCGACACTTTGTGTAATTGCGGAGGTAACTGGCGTAGGGGAGGGCCAGAGGAC
>Ga0056128_1010722_pt1 | contig 11386 bp, 7 predicted proteins | sample WorMetLIZISLAND2_FD_71113 | JGI IMG/M metagenome (GOLD analysis project Ga0056128, IMG submission 71113) | Marine gutless worms symbiont microbial communities from Max Planck institute for Marine Microbiology, Germany - Olavius geniculatus... ... | reverse complement strand
AGCACACATTGGGTGAGGTGGGAAACTGAGTGGTCTTTTGATGGCAAGTTGTGTCAGGAATATTTGTGCCAAAAATTATCAAAATCTGATAATTGGTTTTCAAGTTACTGTCGAAAATGTCGGGGATGTTTTTTTGGGACACAGTGTATAATGCCCCACCCTCCAAAACCCCTCAACAAATCTCGCTGAAATTTGGAATCAATTTCTTCCAGGTAAGAGTCATCCTTCTCCCCAATTCTGGTTTTGCCTGCTGTCATTTCAGAAAAGTAAAAAATAAAGAAAAAAATTTGTAAAAAGCAAAAAAACAAGGCCCCTTATTGCTACATATGGGCAGCCCAATGAGACATATACCATGTTGGTAACTGACATAAACACATAAAACGGCTTAAACAGATAAGACAGCACAGATGCTGTGAGATGCCATTATCAAAATTTAAAAAAAAAAAAAAATAATGTATCCAACTTCGACATTCCTAACTCTGCGGCTTAATCAGCTTTCAAGTGCAGACATAAAATCAGAATCTCAGTGAAGAAGAACGCAGCAACCAAGCAGCCACATGATGAAGTTCAACAAAATAAACAAAATTCAAATTCAATCTAAAGTTACATGAAATGTCAAAATAAATACAAATGTAACACCCGTAGTAACACTTAACAAATACTGATACCTTGTGTACTTCGCTGAAGCCTCCTTTACCCAGCAGACTTAGTAATAAATATCGGTCGTTGAGAACTGGATGTGAATTAAACCTACACCGTAACACATACACAAGCAATAACATTACTGAAGAACAAGAATAATGCTACAGACTATTTCTTATACAGCGACAGAATTAAAACACTCTGCTGCAAGTGCAAACACTTCTTTCACTAATGCTATATAAAAATTACTAACACACCGTTTCTTCAAACAGTCAAATTGCAAAAAAAATCATTAGGAATTAGATGCCAAAAATCTTCATTAAAAACATAAAAAATGTTAACATCAAACATACCAAGTAAATAATAACACTTGGAATAGTTAGTATCAATAGTCAAAATAGATAAATAATAATCAGAAATTGAATGCCAAAGATTGCCACAGACAAAAATTTAAAAGTTTTAATAAAATTAAGTAAGTTTTAACATTAAATATATAAATAATAACATCTAATAATAACTTGAAACAAAGAACAAATCATTCTGCAAAAATGACAAAGACTGTAAACCACCTGGAAGAGTCTTCACTCTGTATCCGCTTCAGTTCACGAATGTGAAGGTTGCGTTCTTTCTCCAGCTTCTCCAGTTCTATCTGAATGTCTGACTCTTCCTTTTTCAACGCAGCCGCTCGTAGCTTCAGTATCTCGTCTTGTTCATAGAATTCACAAACCGATAGACTGACAGACAAACAACAACTACGACAGCTTCACTACAACAACAACAATGGCAGGCCTGCATCAAAGTAGTGAAAGGTTGCTATAATCTAAAATAAATATCTCTATATATTATTCAGCAATGCATCGGCAGCTATGCCAGCTTGATCCTTAAACCATAACCGTGAACTGAAAACTGCAATACTTGTTACTCCCGCTCTAGGAAATGTTTGCACCATTTTGTTCAGATGCCTTTTTGTCTTCGAGTTAAGAGCTCAATGGTCCATACAAGACAAAAGACAAGACCTGTTGTACTGCAGCATATTAGGATGACAAAATAATGGAGACAATATTAAAACTATACGTTAAAACAGTACTGACGGTTTATCTGCAGGTTTAAGGAAGACGTCGCCGTCCTTGGTGGCTTTAGGCTGCTTGGCAGTCGTGGCAGTCGCTACGGCAGGCTTTCGTTTGCTCAGTAACTTACGTTGTCGCTCGACCTCCTCGCGCTCTTTACCAATCCGCTCCTGCTGTCTGTTTGGATTAGACGCAAAATACACTGTGAGTCACAATATTTTACCCCATAAAGTTTTTTCACACGGTCTCCACAGGCTAGTATTTTTGGGCTATACCAGCCAAGTCAGAGCACAACAAAACGTGGCTGGCCTCGACTGAACTATGTGGACTCTGTCAAGAGGTTGACCGGAATGAAGACCGACGAACTGGTAGAAATGTCACAAGATCGTGAAGCCTGACGTGAACTTGTGGTCATGTGCGTTGACCCACAACCAACCGACCAGAAAGAGAGACCAGAGAGAGATTGTTCAAAGACTCAAAATTTTAAAATCATATTGTACATGTATGCATATTCGGCATTCAAAAATGGAAAATTCTCTAGGTAAGCATGCATAATATGGCATAACTTTATCAAACTTAAGAATAATTAAATGGAACTTTGTAATTTGGCATCTGTGAAAAATGAAGTTCAAAAAACATTAAGGGGTAAAATCTTCCGACTCACGATGTACACAGCAACTGAGAATACTCGGCATGCAACTTTATAAGCACTCCTTGAATGAAATTTAATGAGCAACACCAAAGTAAAAACAGATCTTTTAACCATACAGACAACATTTTACGCAGATTGCTGGTTTACCCCTGGTTTAAACTGGGATTAGTCAACTCTCGGGTAACTCGAGTTTCTTAAAACACAAAAAGGTACATCAAGATTTATGCCCAAGGTAAACCCTCCAGTCTAGGATTAACTAATCCAAAATTTACTCATCATTTTCAAAACTATGCATAAGAATCATACCAAAACTTGAACCTATGACAAACAATTTTTATCAACAAAAAATACAAAACTGGTACAAAACTCTACCCAAAGCCTAAACGACCATCCTCTCACACTCTCAGCTTTTTCTGCACTAACAAATATTTATGATACGAGAGAACACAATTGTTACAATATCCTTGAGTGCAAATAAATATTACAACCAGTGCTTAAATTGACGGCAAAACAGGGAAACATTGTTCCCCTACTTTTTTCGTAAGGGGAACAGCATTCCCACTTGGGGAGAGCGTAGGGTCAACTCTGATGACCGATGACCATCTTCTAACAGTGTTTTGTGTTTTGAAGCTTTTTCTCACCATTTCCTGTCATCATTCTCGTTAGAAAATTGTTACCGGATGCTATATTTTTTGCTAAAATGCACCAAATTCAATTTCAGCTAAGCCTAAGACCCAGACACCGCTGCGGGAGACTCCTGAGCCAGCTGGGGACGGGACACCCGTAGCCTGACCTCTCCCCCGACAATGCCTTCAGCATCTCTCTTGTTAAGCCCACTTCTTTTTCCACAGTTTAAGCACTGACTACAACCATAAGCATAAATGACATCCACAAACTTAACAACAGAATGAAACAATGAATGCATTGCATGCATGACATACTTGGCGAGGTCGGTGAAGGCGTATCCGTCGACCCAGTTCTCAACAAACGAAGCACCTTGGCGCTGTGTCACAAACTGACCCAACCGAAGCCTGTTTTCCATGCACTTCTGACGAGCCGTCTTCCACTCTAATGTGCTCTGCGACAAATACACACGTAAATAGCAACTATGGCTTGGTAGTCTAGTATTTTGAACTAGTGATTACGAGGTTGCTGGTTTGATTCCTGGCCGACGCACTGCCAGGCAACAACCATGGGCAAGTTGTTCACACATATGTGCCTCTGTTCGCCAAGCAGATATCAGCCTAAATGCAGTGAAGAATATGGGGGTTTGGGCACTTTTGGCATATAGCTGAGTTGTGTTTGCGCCATGGAAACGAAGATGAGTGCTACTTGCATCAGTCACAGAGAACACTGTTGCGGTCTATCAGCGATTCACCTTCCATTATCTAAATGACAAGAGTAATTTGCAGATTAAAAACTAATCTAGCGGTAAGCAAATTAATACACAAATAAATATTATATCATGAACAGCTGAGAGAAACCTTTTCAACGAGGAGCATCTTAGTGAAGTTGATGCATTTCTGAATCATCTCTTTGTGCTTCTCAACCATCTTCTGATGAGCCGTCAATTGACGCTTCGTCTCGTCACGGTCCTACGTATGTCACGCAGCAACAACTCAGTCAGTATCATAAACTTCACAATTATTGAACAACTGACTAAAGTATGGTCGATACTAATGCAACAAAATGTAAAAATTACTAAAAAAACATGCACCCAATGCCATCATCAACACAGAGCTGCACAATGCTAACATTAAAATTTGGCAGCCATTAAAACGGAAAATTGGCACATTGGTGTGCGTTACTTACTCACCTGAAAACATAACCGTTGATTAGTTTTGATTACAGTTGGAACAAGAACAGAGGCACTTTTAAGCAGTCTCCAAAAAAAAATAAATCTTCAAAAGTATGTTTACCGTTTCGAGGGCAGTGATGATGGAATCTTTCTTGGACAAGTCTGACACAGACTTAGCCTCCATTGACTGTAACTGTAGACCAGTCATTTCAGTCTGTATCCATCACAATACAACTGACATATTATTCACGTAGGATAATATCATACCCAACTCAAATACTAATTAGACAGAAGTTTTTGTTAAACTACGTGAGTTCATGTTTCATCAAGAAGTACGATTAACACTATAGTTAACACTTTCTTCTGGAATAAATATCAACATAATTGCAGCAAAGTCTAACTTCAATGTTATCTTTATTCTTAAAATCAACATTATTGAGTCTACCAGATAAGAAAAAAGATAACCAAATTGAAAACAGCAGCTAACACCAAAATTATTACAAACATTACCGATTAACACAAAACAGCTGCTATGCAAACAAATATGCATTTTTCTAAATGCTTAGCCAATACAAGTAAATTTTCTAGTCAGTTTTCATTTTACTTGCTGGATAAGAAAAAAATTATCCCAAATCAGTTGTTAGCGAGTTATGTTACTGTAGTTGTATGCATCCCATTATCACCAAGTTAAAACTCAGCCTTCTACCCCTCTGGGGTAGTTGAATTGAGTATGGTTGCATAGGGTAGGGTTTAAGATGAGGCATGTTAATTGTTCACCTGTGTCGGGTGTGATCCCATATGGCAGATGATGCTTCATAGGGGCTCCCTGCGATTGATTGCCCACAGAGCTATACACTTTAACCTTTAACCTTTAAGCTGAATGCAGTACCTGTATACAGGTGTCTAGTGATTAAATGTGCATTCCCGAAATCTGGGATTAATAAATTTGTAATCCTGAGATTAAGCTCATATATTGGTCAAATACATTGCTAATACACTTATTTCACGCATGTAGGCCCATCCCCATATATAGAAGGTACATCTGAACCGAATGGAGGACTGTGGCTGTCAAAATACAAATTACAGTGTAGAGTGAGATTCAGGATTGGCAAAAACACCCTATACCTGACTATACCTGGGACCACGCTAAGATGATCGACAGAGAAAGCAGCAGGATGGACCGATGAATCAGCGAAGCGATACACATCAGGAAAGAACAAGAACAAGTCGATGAACCAAGACGAGGCGTCCTACCAATTTCCACACATCTATGATTACTTACTGTCCACCGCAGTGACACTTGGCAGACGGTTGTTCCGAAGAAGGCAGAGCTGTGTGGTTGGTTGCTGAAACGTCAGCAATTACTAAATAAAAAGTCATACACTTTGATGAATTTGCATAACTTACTAACTTTACCTGACACTGTCGACTCTGTGGGCTTCGACTGAGACCAGATGATGAGCTGGCTGCTGGCGGCATATTAATGACAGGAGCGGACATACTGCTGACGGTCGGTAGACCCACGACGTCCGTGTGGTAGGCCAGAGTGTTACACGGGGCAGAGCCACCGCTGGTAGGTGACGAAAACTAACACAACATACACAGAATACTGTAAGATTACTTTGCCACGGCACAATGACATTGGCATGCTGATCACAGATATACTGTACTAGTTGGTACCTCGATAACACTCAATAACCACTAGTGATTACAATCCCGGGATTAAATTCTAAATCTCGAGATGTGGGATTAAGAAATTCCAAAGATTCCATTATTGTCATTAGGCTTACAGCTTGGTCTTATATTTCAGTAAACTCATTTCAAGTATAGGATGTAGTACCCCCAGGGCCATTCAGGATTGACAGTAACTGTCAAAATAAAACTTACAGTGCACAGCAAAAAGTAGGACTCTAGTGTGCAGGAAATATTCTATTCATTAGACAGTTAGAACTGCTATTTGTCTATACTACTTCAACAAATTTTTGTAATCTGACCGCTAACCCCAAGATTCGAGATGGGCAAAAACGACTGAAATCACAGGACTGCAATTGCTAACGACCATTTCATAATGGTAAACTGGTAGCCTGGCAGAGTTGAAGAAAACTGTTGCGAAAAAAAACTGTCGCAAAAATACTGTGATTTTTATGACACTATATAATCACCATTCAGCAGGATCTGAAATCCAGCGACCTCAATATGGACGACGCAGTTGACTTGGCTCAGAACCGTCCACTCTGGAGATTGATGTCTACGTTTGGCGCTACACACTCTTAGTGGTGCTTGCCAGAAAAGAAGAAGATATAATCACAAATTCTGCTAACTGTATTCTGACAATGATACATTACTGATTATTACTGGATACCTTGCAAAATACAACAGTAAACAATACAGGAAAAAAATATATGCTAAAGCAAGCAACTGCTGGATGCCAGTCAACCATAAATATAAAAATCTAATAAAACATGTCTTTGAAAGACATAACAGAACAAGCAATTCACTGTCTTAGCTATGATAACAATGAGAATAGTCTGTTAAAATCAGATGATAAGAAAATGATTTGCATTACAGAAACATGCAGTACAACCAAGAATGCCAAGAGTGACTTGTTCCGACTTACTTTAAAGTACTCGGAAATCCGCTTGCCACCCGCCATACCTATAGACAACAGCAGAGGGAAATATCATACCAAATATGTCGGAATAGTAAAACATCATAATCTCATAGGAAAAAGAGCAGCGAGCAATACATAGATGACATTACGTATGTACACACTCGACCTGCTATTTGCCATAAACACCTTAACATTATTGTACGTACATTCCAGATAAATGTCCTTTCTGCATCACACAAGCACTTCTACTTACTTTCTTTCTTACTTACCATTTTACTTTAAAATTACTCAGTAATCACGCACCGAAAGACTTAAGTTTTAAGACTTTCTAGCAAACAAACAGTATGACGTAGAAAATCATAGCGTACCATTATCAGCATCGCTGACCCCGAGACGTTTCCGCTTCCTTTCACTGCCCGACGGTGTTCGACACAAATTCTTCTCTCGTACCTGTCACAAATATACGGTAAAACTTCGTTATAACGTACTTCTAGGGATCAGAAAAATCAGTACACTGTATCTGAGGTATGTTGTAACCAAAAGGAACACGTTCATACTTTAATTACCGATCCAAATACATGTATTTCAAATGCATTCATCAAATATCTAATCATTCTTCTAGTATACAGTCTATAGTCCATAGTCTAGGCCTACTATTTTCTGTAAAAAATTGTCCAAAGTCATTTGAGTGGTGCAGTGTCCTTTGGATGTGAGAAACTGCTTCACAGACAGCAGGCTCATCTGGGCATTCTCCCTGTTGCTGACTCCCAGTAGGTAACGGTGTCAAGTGTCCAAGGCCTCCATATCCTGTAAACGACCTGATAGGTCAAGAGGTGGAATCTCCCCTCTCCTCTTTCTCCTCATCTGATGGTGTAGCACTGCCTGGCTCAGCAGGCGCCATCACTGCAACGACGATGTCGGCGTCGATCGGTTGCTCAGATGTCTCCACGTTCTCATAGACAGCAATGTACATCAAACATGACGTCTACTCGCAGCAGGTGAAATAATGGCAGGTTGTTCTCATCATAAACGGATCCAACTGCCTGCCAAAACGACGTCTATTGCTATTTAATTGCTCTCCCCCACTGGGCCACTTACTCAGTCGCTGCATCCCTGGAACGCCAACGCACTTGGAAGACTGGGCATCTGAATGTGTGATTCAGTATCTGTGGTTGTTTTCATGCTCGCTGACTGATCACGCTGTGCTAACTGGGTGGTCCATTCTCGAGTCCGCTGTATGCAGGGCATTTGCTGGCATACGTACCCTAAGTGACGTCCGTAATAACCGAGGGTACGTTATAGCCGAGTACGTTATATCCAGCAGACATCCTATGCTAAAGAATAGAAACTAGACAGGACTGTAGAAGGCAGTACGTTGTAATCGAGTGTATGTTTTAACCGAGTCCATTATAACGAAGTTTTACTGTATGATGCTATTCACTCATATACGAGTATAAAAAGAGAACTGAATATGTTGAACGTGTCGATAACATCAACAGTAAGTAAAAACAACAACAGTTCCTTCATCAACCTAACTGCCACTGAATAGGCAACTCCAGCAAACTGTTTCCAGACAATTCTCATAAGCAATCATCCCAACTGTATATATTGCATTCCACAGATGGGCATTCCACTGAGCAAAAATTCAATAGTTCATTCTAACAGTCCAACAGCAGTACACCAAAATTTATTAAACATAACGCAATAACAGTCATCTGGTCTCATTTTCTTTCACTACCAACCTGTTCAGTGGAGTGAATCGGATGCTCATCGCTGGCACCTCCGCTGCTGTGATACGACGCTGCACTCAGATTAGAGTCTGACTGTTGTTGAACACACTGTGGTAGCTGGCCGGCAAGGGCTTGCGTTGGTACAGCCTGTGGCAACGCCCCGGCCTGTGGTGGGACCCCGGACTGCAGAGCTAATGGTTGCTGTTGCAGCTGGACAGCAGGAGAAGATGTCAAATACCCCTGTGTCTGCTGGGCCTGTTGCTGCAGTTGTGGCTGAGACTGGTCCTGCATCGTCAACAATTAACGTTAGTGTTAAGTATTTAAGTTATGCAAATTCATCAGTATACAGTCTTTATTTTGATATAGTTTGTTGACATTTTGGCAACCGGTGCTGCCTTCATGTCAATTTATCAATAATACAAGGTTTTTATTCTATTATTTTTGACATTTCTAAAATGTCAACAATAATAAAATAAGAAGATTGTACTATCGATGAGATTTACATAACTTATTAAGTTACTGTGTCAACTTATGAGTCTATTCAAAGATGGCGCTGCCTTCATCGAAACCACAATCAAATAAATTCAATTATTTAATTACCATTTTAAGGTGTCATGAGTATATTCAATGTAAGGATGTTAAATTCGTTTTTTTCCAAATTCGAATTTCGACCTCTAAAATTTGGATTAAATTAAAACTTTTTTATATATTTGTGGAGAAGCTTAAGCAATTTGCGTTTGATGTCTGCACTGTGGGTTGAGATGAAGGTCACAGCACGCATGCCATCTCACACACCGGGAAGCAGTCTATCAACAGTGCAATCAGCCAGAACGTCAAGCCATGTCTGACTCTATTACCATTGATTGATGTCTGCCCTATGTCTGGGCCACCAAGATTTGTCGCTTTGATAGCCTGCATCAGTATACAACACGCACCAGGGGCGCAGTGCAAGATGGAGAGATGATAATGTTGACCATCAAAAAAAGCATCTCCGAGACTCAATGCGGAATACTGAATTGCAAGCAAGATGGTCAAAAATCAGAATATAAGCCACAAAAATCAAGCTTTACAAAAAGGCTATTTTTCTTCAACAAGTCAATGGCTACAAAACATAAGCCACAGTGTCAAACTCCGTATGGCTCCACACATCTTTTACCACACGTAGAACTTGTGAAAAAAAGTAAGTAGAGTTTCACATCCCATTCCACACATACATGTAATAAAGACGTTATAATTACGTCATTTTTGAGACAAAACAAATCTTAACAAGTAAAGCTCTGCTAACACAAACAGGAACACGCAACAGCGGTGCACTGTTGTGCGCTAGTGATGCGTTGACTTCATTCATAGATCTCATCCGTACGGCTTTTGGCTAGTTTCACAGAAAGCCCACTAAAACATAATCATTCACCAGATGGCGCCAGACGCCCTACGACTAATGTAGGCCCTAAGCTTATAGTGCCTTACTTGTACTCACCAGATTGTGCCACTATCTCGCTCTGGCAACGCCATATCAGCTGGATGTCGCAGATTTTCCCTACCCCCTCTCATTTAGTGCCCTCATTTGGGGTGACTCATTTTGAACTTATGGAAAAGCTTTACTGATCCTAAAACTAGAGTCTTCCACACAGCTGATGGCAAAGATTTGGTGATCGTAGCTTGCACCGTTTTTGACTGATCCACCTGTGTGACGGACAGACAGAATTGCGATGGCTAAGATGCACTACAGCAGTAGCTGCTGTTGCACGCAAAAAAAAAAATAAAAATAAACATATTAGCAAAAACTTCCTAATTTATACTTTGCCACAATTAGCAGTCGCCTGACAGAAAGAAGGGCAACGTACTGCCACCAAGTTTATACATCAATCACCCTATAGTTGACTGTTAGAGCCAAAATTCTGAACTATCAAGTAACGATCAGAGTATTTTTGCCATATCCTGTTACATTGTCATTCAATATCATGTACCGTAACATTTAATTAGACATTTTTGTTTAGATATCGTAACATGGCACATGAATTCAGTCACATTATGATAAGCGTACCTTTTCGTTGACAAACCGAGCTTCAAGTAGTTCTAGCTTGCGTGTGTCCACGTTAGCCAGGTTATGTGTGTCCATGAACACTACCTGCTCAACGCCTGCAACAACATGCCCAGTATTCACATAAACTACGATAATCAAAAATTATTCACACAATATTAGTCAGTCAAATGCCACACATTACACGTGTATAATTTACATACATACTAGTAAAGATGTATTCAGTAGTAAATGCAGATTGGCGGATGTGAGGATCTGCGAACGTTACATCAGTATTAGACTAGGATTATAGATAGGCTTAAGATTAGGGTTAGAATTAACAATAGGGCCAACTGATGGTTGAACTAACAATATACAGCTTAACACAGTGTTAGCTAATGCGACATCCGCAGATCCGTACATCCGGTGTTTAACCGTAGCCCCCACAAATAAACAAACATCAGGAACATTTATATTACATAAGATCAGTAAGTCAATAAATTTTATACAAGCTACACGAAAGATTAACTGAAAATCAGATACCCTTTATGCATGTAAAATGGGGGGCGGCCCGCTACAGCTAGGGGCCACTATAGCTAGGGTCCGCTATAGCTAGCGGCCATTATATATAAACGTCAATGTTTAACTCATGCATGTAACTCTTAGGGGCCTAGGGGCCGACCTTAGTTTAAAAATTGGGGGATCCCCCGTTTACCCCCAATTTTGGGGATTTTTTCGTAAAAACATGCTACAGTGAGGTTAATATCGTTCTGGCAAAGGCTGAGGGGGTCCGAAGTGTGTCTTGAATTTGGTCCCCTGGATCACCATGCAAGGGCGCCGCCGCGCCTGGGAATTAGTGACCCCCC
>Ga0056128_1010719_pt1 | contig 11387 bp, 7 predicted proteins | sample WorMetLIZISLAND2_FD_71113 | JGI IMG/M metagenome (GOLD analysis project Ga0056128, IMG submission 71113) | Marine gutless worms symbiont microbial communities from Max Planck institute for Marine Microbiology, Germany - Olavius geniculatus... ... | reverse complement strand
TGCCACGTCTCGGTCAGTGCAAACACGTCGATATAACGAGTTGTAATGATGTCCGATAGAGCAATGGAGCGTTTCGCGACTGATCGTACATTCAGCAAACCGAAACAGATACCGGTAGTAGTTCTGTCAATGGGCGTGGAGTGGGAAAACCCACCACGTCGTAGTCGGCGTGTCTGGAGTTCACGTTGGTACGGGGCTGCCACAGCTTTCCTAGCACACCTTGGCGGTGTGAGGTCATCACGCCTGAGAGCCCACAGATCGTCAGCAGTGTATCGTAGCATGAGAAATGGCCGACAGTTCAAAGTCCAACCCGCCCATCTGCACAGCAGTCCACGTATATGTACAAAAACTGGCTCCATCTTAGTCCACACCATTTGCGCCTCACATTTAGTTGATTCCCGTTGACAGTCATTGGCATACATACTCTCTTACTTATTTACTTAAAGACAGCAAAGTTAACTTGCTGTTTTTTCAACTAGTCAACCATCCGATGATCCAACCATTAAGCCTATCACTACATTGCCGATTGAAACTATCACGCCTATTCTAATTAATGCTGTTGCATTTTAATCTAAGCCGTACCAGAAAGAAACTACGTAACAGTTAGTAAAATATATGTTGTGCATTTGTTCTAGTTTTTTAATTTCATAATTGCTAAAAAATTCTTTACTAATTTAGCAAGCTGCAATGCTCAATAACTTACGAATAATGAAATGCACAATGCCTGGCTATTTTGTTTTCATAAACAAGTTAACGTGAGAGCAAAAATATTTCTGAAGCAAGCAGCATTGCTATATTAATATTGATATCATGAGTAGTGCCATTAAAATATGTCAGAAGCACGATCAGTACACAGACTCTATAATGTAGCATTGTAGCTGATAAACGAAACGCTATCCGAAGCTGCAAATGAAAGATAGCGAACACGAAAAGTAAGTAACAAACTGATAGAAAATGAGATGAAAAAGACGGTTGTCGTTGTCAAAGGTAAAGGTAAAGGTCGTCAATTTGTATAGCGCATCGTCGCGAGCACGCGCACGCCTCTAACGCGCTTTCCTCACTAACCAGAGCCGCCTGCCGCACGGCCACCGTGTGCAGCCTGCAGACACAGGCTGGCGCAGCGGCCGGCCAGGCAACCCCAGTCAGCTGTACCAAGGTCCCCACCTTCCACAATCCATGTAAATAAGTTACTACTCATTTTACCGTCCCACGGAGGGTAGAAGGCTGAGTCAATCTAGCTGGCAGGCTTCGCACCGAAATGGTTTACCTGCCCGCAGGCAGTCACCCATCGCAGTACTAAGCGAGCCCGGCATAGAATAACTTCGTTTCAGCCGAAACGCGTTACCAACTACGCCACTCCACCATGACGTGGGTGATAATTTAGAAAACGTTAGTCCCCATTGCGTGACCGTTCTGATAGGCTGCAGTATGGGTCTTGCCCGTCCGTCCGCCTGTCCGTCCATCTTTGTTCCGTATATGGGCTCCTAACTCGAAAACAAACGCGCAGAAAAAAATGGTGCGAACGTACTGATCGGTATGAATAACCGGTCTGTTAGTTTCAGCTGAGACGGTCAAACTTCAGGGTTAATTGGTTAGGGCTAGGGTTGCGCAGCTACAGACGGATGATCACATAATATACCGGCATGCACTGGACCGAGATATTTTTAGTTAGACACACAAAATAGTCTAAACTCTAAGAGGAGATGTATACAGCTGGTCGTACGAACACGGCGGAGCAGAGGGCTTTGACGTTCTGGCGGCAGTAGTCCGAAGTACATCGCGGCAGACAATTGACTGACACCATGACTGGACTGTCACTCAGCTGTTCTTCGCCCGTACCTAAACACACCGCCGCCACAACCACACACAAAACTCTAAAACGCAAAGCTCAAATTAGCACATTCTTATCGCAATTTGCATTTTAAATGTGATATTTTTTTCTTATAGCACTTTATCTGTTATGTACATGTACTATGTATAAGTCACCCATGAGCCATAACTGGCTTGACTGTCAACCGCTGCTGCTGCTTTATTTTTGGGCACGAACTTGATTTGACCTTATTGATAAACTACTGGTATTTCAGTGAACAGTGTGCATTACTGAAAGAAATAATAAGAAAAATAATAAAAAATTGTTATCGGATCGCCGCTAGAATCTACGCATCTGGTTTGACGAAAAATGACACTTTCTCAGAAATGATATATACAGACAGACAGACAACAGGCAAACACGATGCAGACACAGTGAACAAAAAATGTCGCTTATATCGGTATCGCCTGATAAACGGAAGGTCTGGTATAGCACGACACATGCTATAGACCTACGAGATTCTGATACAAGTTCTTGGTGCCATGGGCTTAGGAATCGGCCTATTATCAGTACAGTGTGTATACGTTATCATATCATTCCGACAGCTACAGTCGCTCGCTGGTCAAGGCAGGCTGTCCACTAGGCCTACTTGGGCCTATTTCTTTACTTTTATAAACGCTCGGAAAGCGATAAGCAGCACTAGAGACAGCTAGCATAGTCTGGCGAAGTCGATCGTCGAGCGCTCGTCGAGCCAGCTCAATAAATGCTTGCAATATTAAACATATATGATATTGCAAGCACACATCAAGCTCACATCAAGCCAACTCAAAGTGTGCTTGGGGTGTGCTTGCGGAAGTGGTCAATAAGTGGTCAACGAGCGTTCCACAAGCGCTCGACTATTTCCATAAGCGCTTTTCAATCTCGGACTGTCATGAATAATAATATATAAATGATACCGCGGCGCACTATGCGGCCATTCATTGCCCGCGTCAGCGAACAACTGAACTTGCAGTGCAGCCAACAGACGTATAGCCCCAATTAGCCACACCAGGCTTTTCAACCGTAAGCGACTACTCATTTCCCATCTCGTCGAGGATAGGGGGCTGAGCTGACTTGAGTAGGTTCGCAACTTGCTCAAGGTTGCTTGCAAATCATCAGCGGCGAGATTTGCACCACGTCCTGAATGGCTAGTTACGATTCCGAGTCCAATAGCCTACTTGTGCCCTATATTCCACTTTCATCTTAAGACAAGCTGCTGTCGCGCGTCGCTTTAAATGTGTGTTCTGTTGAGAAGTAATCTGTTGCAGATTGCTGTAGCCAAGTAACTGAATAAATACTGAAAGATAGGCGCGAAAGCGAGCAGCAGCAGTTTGCAAACATTCAGCGCTACATACCCTGCTGCGTGCACAAATAAAGACCGACTTCATCGTCACGCAACGCGAAGCAAAACAAAGTCCCGGCGTCGGCACTTTGGCGGCGTTTCGCAACGAAGCACAAGCAAATAGAGATGATGGTTTCTATAGTTCCGCTCACTCAGACTAAACTAACATCTTCGTGGCTTAACAGAATACGAGCGTTATCAGTAAGCCTACTGTTACTAATGCATGCATCTCAGGTCTAAAAATTGCTGTGCTCGCAGTTGCATTCCGACGACAAAGTAAAGATGGGGAAAAGATTTTTAATTTTTTTACTGACGACATTTCGAGTATCGTTACACAGCAGCACAAAAAATGACACACTGTACTGTACACATGAGAACCAAGGTAAACAAAAGTACCAGACTAGATGCAAACAGTTTTCTTCCAGTGACTCTTTGAAAACGATCAAACAGCAAATTTTTTGAGAAAAACCAATAAAAATTTGAGACGTCTATAAGACGGAAGGCAACTAGAGACAAAGAAAATTTTTTTCGCTTCAGAAGAAAATATAATATCGGCTTAGGCCTATATCTTACAAAGCCGGTTAACGATTAACATCTCAGAAGCCTTAGTTACTTGAAATTCTTACTAATATAAAACTACGCGGTGACTGTTCGTCCGGCAGCCGTAAAAATTAGCCTGTAGGCTACTTTTCCGGCAATAAACTAAAACGAAAAACTCGATCGCACTCGCTAGGTGGTAACACCAATGTGGCTCGGCGTAATTGCGTTACGCCTAGTGAGTGACCAGAATTAGCGTTAATATTGTGGTGTAAGGTTTCAGGTTAAAGTTAGGGTTAGCGTATTTTAGAGATTTGTGTGACAATATTGCACACCACAAGTAAGCATATAATACTAGTGGTAAATTCGAAGCTGCTGCAGGCAAGTACGAAACTTGCCAACTCGCGATGCGTGATTCCCTACTTGCTAGGATTGAGGTCGTCAGTTGCCCGGCTGCTGTGGTGTCTCTGCGTCGTGTCTTTGCGACGGCCGCCGCAGAGACACAGCCTTAGCCGGTACGTACGAGTTTCTTCGCCGTGCGTTTTTGCGCGTCGTCGTCGTCGCATGTCGTCGTGCGTTGTCGTCGTCAAGTGACAAAAGAGACCATTGTTTTTTTGAGTAAATGCTCGGATAAATTTCGCATAATTTGTGCCAATATCATGCGTAATTTGCAAATCCTCGAACCCTATTAAGGGTGGCGTCATATGGTTTGGCGCTCAAACGTCTGGCACCCAAACGGTGGCGTTTAAATGTCGGCGCCCAAACGACGGCGCTCAAATGTCCTGCTCCGCTCCGGGCTGAGTAAATCGAGTATCGGCCTGCCTGCCTGCCTGCTTGCCTGCCTGCCTGCCTGGGGTTAAGATGGGACGCATTCACCTGTGTCGTGTGATAGTTAACACTGTATGATCCCATATGGCAGGTGACACTCTGTAGCTCTGCGACGGTTTTCCCATAAAAAGCAATACTCAGCGTTTAACTTTTAGCAATAATGATATGGTAGTTTAAACGTAACTGTAAATTGTTTAGTTTGTTTTGCAAGTCATCGCTTGTCGAAATGTCATTACAAAGTTTAGACCTGTATCATCTGACAGTGACGGGTTATAGAGACTGAGCTAATGCTGATTTCTATTTCACAGTCGGTCGATCCCTTTCACATAAAATAAACTAACAGCCAGTATGCTAATATACTTTTGCGTTTTGTAGCGAGTAGTCAGTAGGTTAGTATAATATAAGTTTCAGGTCAAACTCAAACCACAGGAAAGTCAGCTTATTACGGAGTAGAAACAGATTGCCAATGCAAATAAATATGAGACCGACGACAGACGACAGACAGACCGACAGACCACGCAACGGAGAAATGTGTAGGAACAGGCGAAATGCATAGGAACAGGCGAAATGCACTTGCTCTGCATGCAAGAGCGATTCCGCCTAATAATAAAGGAATAACAGAAAACGATGGTTCCTGTACCTTTGCGGCAGTATCCTTCGGTCTTTGAGAGCCAGTTCAGATCTTGGTGCTTGTAGTCAGTGCGTGAACTTTGACCTGTGTCGGCAGTGATCTTAGACCTATGTGTCAGACTGGGTGCCGTCAGTGGTGAAGTGTCGCAGTACAGACCGACGTCGCACGTGCCCAGGTAGTTCCAGCGGCCGCCGCACGGGTCGCCGTCCAGCTTGGCGCAGACCGGGCAGCAGTTACAGACACCTCGCACGACGCCGCCGCGGCAGCGTAGACGTGACGGACGACGCGGCGAGCAGTGGACACGCTCACAGGGAGGACACTGCAGTCGCAGAGCGTCATCTGCAGCCACGGTCAGCGCATTGACTGCAGGCAGGGTCGTGTATGGTGTGATGTAGAGCAGAACTAGTGCTAACGTCAAACATCGCTTCCACGATGACGTCCCGACGACTGCACGCTGACTAAACCACATCGTCATCATCCGCTGGCCCGGGGGTCGGTCTAAAAACTCTGTGCGTCTTAGGCCTAAGACGTAGCCTATAAGACGAATATCATCCAACTCTGCATCCAACGCTAACTCACTGCATGCACTGGCAGACTGGCTGCTACTAAAGTCTTGATCGACACTGACATCGCATGCAGTGAACCCTGTTTTCGATCTTGAACTTCACTGCAATTAGTCTAATCTAATTGTCGTGTCAGCAATCCTCGTCGAACTGTGTTACAGCAGTCAAACGGTCTGCGGTCAAACCAATACGCTGAAACTGCGATATGTTGTTTTACTGCAGTGCCGACCAGAGATAGCCTTAAAGACTAGGGGCCTTTGCTAGCGAGTTTAGCCTTTAGGCAATTGAAAAAGTACCACGTTAACATAAGTGATCGTTTAAGCCTCCTGTTCTTTCGATTAGTCTTATATGTAGGCTACTTATTGTCTCCGCAATATACAATATTCTCATGTCGTGCGTCAGGAAGTCGCAGTATAGGCTAAGTCTATTGCAGCAAACGACTTGAACGCGCAGCAGCAACTCACCTGCTCTAACTGTCTCACATCCACATCATCCAATGATCGAGTCTTGTCTCTGAACCCGGCGCGCGGCGCAGGTGAGACATACTGGCCACTCTGTGCGATCTCTAGTATAGGCCCTAGACACAGCGTGGTGATTCGTGGTATGGCCTGACTATGACCGGACAGTGGATACCCCGCAGGTGTCTTTTCGGCTTATCGACGCGTTGACGCCACTGCAATGATCGAGCCGTCGAGAATGAGCGAGATCGACGCCTCAGGCGCGTATAGGTAGAATGGGTGGATATGGGGTCTCGAGGCCCTTCCCAGCCGACTAGAACGTCTGAGGAGTTTGGGCAGTGGCCGGGTTCAAGACGGAGCTGCAGCCGAAAATAAATTCTGCGCATTTTTGCCTCATATTCAATAACGTATACGGTACACATAGCAAGCCAGGGGTGTCCAATCCATTTGATGATGATGATGATGAAGGACGAATAAACTTACAGTGAGAGACAAATGCTTTCTAGAAAAGGTTGGGAGAAGTAAATATTTTCGGTGGCAAATTATAACCTAGCCTAGAATACGTACGCATGGCACAGAATGCGGCAGTTCTGCATACAACAGCTCTATTTTTTTCTGCTCGCTTTGCTCGCAGATTAGGCTACTAACTTGTAGCCCCCACTTTTAAATTTGTGGCGCCACGCCGCGCCCTTGTTTACCTTAAAATTGTTTAAACTGCACAATTTTTGTCAGTTAATTCTCTGGAAAATTATTAAAGCTGTTGCCACCAAATGTCATACTTCAAAGCTAAAATGCATCAAATTCGATTTCGGCTGCGCGGCTCCGCCCCATACCTGCAGCTATACTAAGCTAGGGGAAGGAAAAGGAAAAGAGAAAGAGGTAAAAGAAAGGGCGAAAAGAAGAAAAAGAGAAAGGAGAAAAACGAAAAGGGAAAGAACTTGAAAAGAGAAAGAAGGAAAGAAAAGGGGATAAAGAAAAATTGAGGAATACGAGTTGGGTGCAGAGTTGCCTTCTAGCTGGCGCTGGGGGGGGGTAGGTGGACGCCGCTGTAGCAAGCAAGAGAGAAAATTTTTGATGTGCACGTGATTGGGATAATTTGAGACTTAAGCCTAAGCGTTTGAACACAAGCTGTGACTCAGATTTGAGATGAAAGAGTTGGCACGATTTGACTATTTTTATACTTTGCCAAAACTCTGTGAACTTGTACGGATTTGATTTGAAATTTGCGCATCACTAGACCTAGTCGCCTAGGAGACACGCACCTGCCGGAAGTGACCTGTCCGGGCTAGAGCCCTACAGTACGCTGGCCTAAAGATTAGCCAAGGGGTGCGGTCTCCGCAGCTCAGCCTGCGACAAGTTTTAGGCCGCGTGGGCGTGGCGCCGAATAGTTGTGTTGACATCGATTACACCGCGGATAGGAATGTTGCAGTTTTTAACGACTTTAAGGCACTGATTAGCCCACGGCTATTGACTAAATAATATCATCGTAATCATCCGGTAGGTCGACTGTATTTGACTACTGTAGTTGAGCAGCAGTGATCACTTACGCGTATTTCTTGCCAGCTGACATCGCCAGGCCGTACCCTCCCGTCACTCCTTCGTTCTGAATGACGTTGGCATATTTTTTTGCTTCAAATAAGCTTGACTTAGTATCGCTATTTCAGAAATGTATGCTTTCCTCATTTTTGTCTATTTTTTTCTGAACACGGTCAAACGTCATCAAGCTGAAATGGCTTAGAGATACGTTCATACCTATTGCACTTAATAATTATTCCTGTTGCATTTGTGTACATTATTGTAACTGAATTTTTGATTTCAGTTGCTTTTGTCTGTTATACGCCATCTACAGTATATTCTGTATTGTCAGTTGTTTATTGTGACGTGATTTAGTCCAGCACTCATGCTGATGTATTGCTTCAATCTGTGTTGTTGTTAGTACCCAGTAGCTGGTAATGGATTCCAGCGTGCAGGTGAAGACCGAAGTTGACACAAACTCGTATCGTTCATCAGCCAATCATGTAATTGTTGAATATGACAAGTCGTCTCTGGACGAACTGTTCAAAGTAGTTTCACAAAACGGTGGCGCTGCGCCACCACAGAGTAGCTACAGACAGAAAAATCTGCCAGCCTCGTTCTTCGAAGAGCCGTCCAAGGCTCGTAATGTTTCAACCATTCACTCGAGATCTGTGTCTTCTCCGGCAAGTCTACACCAGAACCCATTGAGTCCGGTGGCACGGGTGCCACCTCAGCATGGCAGACAAGGCAGTTATGATGGGTTTCTGGACACTGCGATGTCTAGTGAAGGCTTTGGTGACATGGTACGACAACAGACAACAGCCGATAAACAGACTTTGTGAGTCAGCTCATGCTTTTGCAATGTAGGCCATCGTTATATGTATTTAGCCCTATAATATTTTTGCATGCAGATTTTGCAAAAAGTTCAGCATAATTGTGTTGCTGCATTACCTTGTGAAATCTACTCGCCTTTGATATCAGTACAAAGTCGTAGGTCACTGCTTTGTGACTTTCAGTATATATTCTAAAGCTGGCTGTATCTGACTGTTTTTGCTGAATCTATACTTTTGTCAGTGTTTCACTGCGCATTTAGGGTCTGGTAGTTAGAGATGTGACAAACTTTGTATTCACATTCGACAGCATGCGAATATTGGCCACTTTTTAGCTATTCGATATTTGACGAATAGTTGGTGGCTTTTCTGTCGAATGCGAATAATTCATTTTATGAAACTTGACTGAATTTAACAAAACTTTAGATAGAGGATACTGACTGAAGAGAACACAGAACACTCTGAACTTGATTGATTTAACTGAACTTTGCCGCAGATGCTGATTTTTTTCTGACTGAACACTGAACAACTACTTTGGATGTTTCGCTTGATTCATATACAGGTGTAGTGAAGTTTCCATGAGGCTGAATAACTATTCGCATTCGTATTCGTTATTTGACGAATAATAAATTTAATATTCGCATTCAACAAATGTGAATATTTTCCGGCTTCGTCACATCCCTACTGGTAGTTGGTGTGGACATATTTCAAGTTTACCATTACTGCTTAATGCTGATATGGCTGGTGAAATATCTGTGAAGGTCCGTTAATATTTGGTGAAGTTTTCTGAATATGTGAAAGTTACAGAAGACATGCTTTTAGACATGCTGGTCCATCTGCTTGGAATGCTCTTCCAAACTGAACAAGCAGCACACACATTCTGTCTGCTTTCAGACACCATCTCCAACATCGAGCGCATTTGAGGTTATCACAGTTAACATTAAATTACTTGCTTGTAGAGCTGTCGCAGTTGACGTGTTAATTAACGCATTAATGCATTAATAAATTAACGTGCGTTAAAAAAATTAACGCACATTAAAAAAATTAACGCACATGTGTAAATTTATTTCATTCAGTTACTAAATTCTGTGCAGCAAAAGTTCGGATATTCCATTAAATTGCGGTTATATGACAATCAAATGAAATCAAGTAACTGAACTAGTTTTCGTTTCAATGTGCACACGCTGAGTATGCGCCCTGTAAACACCCAGCGCGCTAGCGGTGTAGGCCTACGCTGTACATTCGTATCGAACTCACTAGGCCTATAGCTTCTCCAGAATATGGACAAAAGTTGGACGCACAACGACGCATAACTAATAGGGTGTTTACACGATCCAGCAAACGTCCAGCATTAGCATGTGTATTTTGAATACATTTGTTGGAAGTTTGCTAGACGTTTGCTGGATCGTGTAAACACCCCATAATTTTATTGTGCCCCTCGCGCGTCCTGCATGCGTGCACCTGGTGTGACCAGAGCTTAACGTACGTAGCAAGAAAAAGTTAATGAGATCAGTGTAATATTGACGACCGACTGACGACCGACCTCCGTTCCTGGAAGAGCCTTCCTGAAAGAACTTCAAACAGCCATATCTCCATAACTGTGCTAGATAGACGCATGGTCACTATGGACCACCCATAGGTAGTCGACTACTGTGAGTCAAATGGTCACGTGACCCCAAAAGATGAACGTCGTGACTCCATTATTTTTGAGGCGCCATATTCTGATAACGGTGCCAGACAGACAGGGACTGGGTGCGTTAATTTACGTGTTAATTAATGCATTAAAAAAATTAACGCACTGCATTAATGCGTTAAAAAAATTAACGCCTTGACAGCTCTACTTGCTTGTTTAACTTTATTTATTTATTTACCTTGATATATTTTTTTATGTCTGTGTGTGTGTGTGTGTTTGTGGCACACAGTGTGGAGTCGTCACATGGTGGCGGTGGTGTCTATTCTCTGTCAAGGCAACCTGACAACATGTCTATCGGCATTCCTCAGCCGCAGCTACACATGTCATTATCACCTGGATCATCGTCAGCAGCAGCAGCAGCAGGGTTAATGTTGGGTCCATTGCCGAGTGGCTGGGAACAGGGTGTGACAGCCGCCGGTGAGGTGTACTTCATCAACCACAATGATCGGACTACAAGCTGGAATGACCCCAGACTCACAGGTTTCACTCAGCCAATCAGTCCCATCAGTAAGGCCTAAGGCCTAAAAAAACTTCTGTGCTTTCAGCTGCAGTATGGCGAAAATGTAGTGACAGGCTGACATAATTTTATTTTCTCTTCATTTTGTGACATTCTGTGTAGAAGTACGTATCTGCTTGTAAAAACAAAGTGGCACACTGAATACTACCCGCGAGAACCACAGTAAAAATGATGCAGCAGTATAACCAACTAGATTTAAACAGTTTTATTTCAGTAAAACCTTGAAAGCAAACGAAAAACTGCACCATATTTTTGAGGAGTTATTATGGACAGATAGCAATTGGAAGCACAGGATTTTGTTACAGCGAAGCTATACATATGAATTCATTAATTTACAGCCAACAATCTTTATTCCCTGATTAGCTGATGAACAGAAATGTTTGAAAAGGCAACAGCAGTTGCTGAAATATCCACCAGTCAGAAAGTAAACATTGTAATTAAAGCTGTATGTTTAGTTTTAAAAGAAAATAAATGTACAAAACATCGGTTTATACACTTGTTAATGGCGACATGCAATGAGTGACACATTGAAAACAGCAAAAATCATAAAAAGGTGATATCACTCACCATCACATCGCCTAACTGTCAATGTGCTGTTGAATAATATCACCTTTTTATGATTTT
>Ga0056128_1010718_pt1 | contig 11387 bp, 4 predicted proteins | sample WorMetLIZISLAND2_FD_71113 | JGI IMG/M metagenome (GOLD analysis project Ga0056128, IMG submission 71113) | Marine gutless worms symbiont microbial communities from Max Planck institute for Marine Microbiology, Germany - Olavius geniculatus... ... | reverse complement strand
TACTTCTTTTATGTCTCTTGTGCTAAATTTTATGTACATAGGCTATTAGGCCTACAATACCGTGGATTGTGCTCAAATCAATGACTAATTGATATAAACGTAAGTAAGTAAATAAAACGTAAATTTATATAGCGTATTATGTTCAAAATTAACCTCTAATGTGCTCTAATACAACAATTAAAACCAGCAGTTTTACAGCATTAAAATTCCCATCTGCTTTAAACTAACGGTAAAAGGTTATCAACCTATCCTCAAGTTTTAGTGATTCAAAAAGCGTTTTTGCAAAGATTTACGTTTTATGAGTTATTATCTGCAAAAAAAATGGTTGGGCTTTTGTTAGTTTTTTCGTTGACAGAGATTTTTTTTACAATAAAACAGCAAGAACTGGCGTAGACATGGCATTATGCGTTTTCGATAGCCAATGCGACGGCATGTATAATTTTTGCGAAATTCTGTACGATGTAACATATTAAACATACCTTTTTTGATTGTTCGGCGTTGCAGTCATTGATTTAATCGTTTTAACTTAGCACTGTTCAAGTTTTAATGCAAGCGAAACAGAATTTGTCAACATCAACATTTGAACAAGAAGAACATTAAACGTCACAAAGTAACATAATGTATTCACAAATGCGAGCTATAGTAATCATAGTGTTTAACTTGTTTATGTTTGTGTGTTCGATGTAATGTCAGCGAATAAATGTGAAATATATGACCACGTAACATAGCTAACGCTAACCCTAACCCTAAAACCTAACCAGGCTAACCGAAATTCTTGCACTTTAAATCGTTCATGAGCAAAAATTAAGCAAAAACCCGCAAATTTTGTTTTAGATATTGACTATTAAGATGAAGTAATATGCAAAAAAGTAATTTAGGACACAATGATCTGAGGACAGGTTGGTAACCCTTGGCCAAACTAACTAACAGACAGACAAACAGACACATCAGCATAGTTGTAGCGCGTCAGTAACTAATTGTGTGATTAATCGTTATCTCCTCAGCTTTAATATATACATTTCAATACATAGATTTTCATGACATAACAGCCAAAAGTGAAAAGACACTTCCGTGAAAATTCATGGAAAATAAGTAGTCGATTTATTATATCTGCCGATTATATTATTATAAGATTGTAAGATTATATCCGCCGTGAATTTTCACGGCAGATATAATCTTCGATTACATAAACTGTTAAAAGTGAATATGACTAAGATAATGTTAGCACAGGACAGTATTCTTTCAAAAAATCGACCCTGGTGTATCTATTATATGTTATAAAATGCAAATCATTATTCTATCATGATCAGTAGTCCTGAGGGGAAGGTATACTTTGCGGAATGTGGAATTTTCGGAAGGTGTATTTTGCGGAAATTTTGTTGCGGAAAAATCTTGCGGAATAAGGTGTATTTTGCGGAATGAAAATTTGCGGAAAATGATGCTGTTGTTGTTGTTGAGTTTCGTCATAGTTTGTGGCCACCGGCTTAAGATAGTAAGCTAATTTGTAGCATTGTTTTGGTATGCCTAGATGTTAAGTTGATTTAGTATTAGGCCTTCACTAACTATGTGACCCGTTTTTTAGACAGTCGTTTTAGCAATAATGTTCTTATAATGAAAGTATTTCTTACGAAGTATAGAAAGTTAACTCCTAATAGCTTCAGCTGAGTAGCTGGCGAGGTGGGTGCGGCAGCTGCAGATTCCTGGCTGGTAGACTCAACCGGCAACGTGGGTCAGACAGCTGCACAGACAACGGTGGCTGTGGCTTCGTCGGCGTCTCCAGCAGCAACAACGTCCACGTCCTGCAGCTGCGAACGTTTTCTCCCTGACGTCTTATCAGGACACTTCCTGACGTTGCACCTCAGCTGTGTCAGGTTGAGCGTCCGCTTCTGCTGTTTGCTCCTTGTCGCCAACGACCATACGTGCTGCCACCACGAGATAGTGACTCAGTCTTTGTGCATTACCTAATCCGACGACTCGGCCCTCGCGGCGGCGGGCATCCCTTTGTTGTTGCGCTGCGTCAGGAATCGTTTGTAGATTGTGCCTATACTTGAGTTGACCTCGCAATCTAGTGTGATGTGCCGGCTTCTGCTCGTGAGTTAACGGACTTCGAAACGTTTCAAGAGTTAGGTTAAATAGGCCTACGTCGATATGTGATTACTGAGCCGATTCAAGACTTAAATGTGAGCCTAAACCTACGTTAAGTTGATGATTTGACTTTATTTGAATTTTGCGGAATGCGGAATGCGAAAAATCTCTAAGGTGTACTTTGCGGAACGTTCCGCCACGAAAATTCCGCAAAAATACACCTTCCAAAAATTCCGCATTCCGCAAAGTACACCTTCCCGTCCTGGGGTACCGGTATGCACTCAAGACACTTACACTTCTTAGTCGATCGACCAATTCCTTCTTGCTTCCACTTTTCGAAAGACCTCGAATTTCAAGTTCTTTCTTTAATTCGACTACTCGTAAATCGTTCAAATTGTCTACATCCATGATAAAGTAAATTAACTAACGGTAAACAACAAATTGGCAAAATGGCGAGCAGCGACAAGTTAATCATACCAGGCATACAGAGCCTTGAGGCTGTGCCAAGTACTCGAGTATCTTACTCTAATGCTAAATTATACTCGAGTACTACCACAAATAAGATGTGCCATTATGATCTGATCAGTTATAATTGATAAACAAAAACTATCAATGTAATTAATTTGTTGCTTCAATCGATTGCAATCCTGATGGTTGGAAATTTAGCTTCAAACTGAAATAAATATTTAGATTACACAAGTTTTGGGCCCACAGTCTTAGACACGATATTTGTGTCACGATCGCCGTCTGCAATGCATGTATTGTGGCTAAACCCTACATCGTAAGGGGCAAACGCTACCATTGGCTAGGGCGATGACGACAGTTGGACGCCAGACTATGGATAAGTATGGTCAACACAACCGACAACTGAGCTACATTGTAACATAAAGTAAATCAAAAATAAAGATTAAAAATGTAATAAAATATACATGGTAAATTTCACAAGCAATAAAAAACCTGAAGACCAAAATTTGCACTTTTGAGGTTTAAGAGTTTTTAAAAACCTAAAAACCTGGGTTTTTCGACTGATTTTCCTGTCCTGGCTCTGCCCCAGATGGATGCATGACGAAGAACTGTAACAATGGGCGAGGTCAGTGGCGTATTTAGGGGGAGGGCCACGGTGCGATGCCCCCACCTTTGGCCCGAACAAGAAAATTTTTTACAGCCGACTTTATATGAAAAGGTGCGTTTTTGACGTTTTCCAGCAAGAATTGCAAAATTCAACAATGTTTGATGGTCTTTTTTGATACCGATACAATCTGCGATTAAAATCACCACATGAGATTGCATCTGATATGACGCTGTGATTTTCTGCCTTTCCAAATTTCAGAAAAAAATGGGCGAATTTGCGGTTTTCATTGAACATTCAAAAGCAAAAAATGTTTCAGCTGCCCCTGGACCCCGCTGGGGGCTCCGCCCCCAGGCCCCCATTATAGGCTCACGCTCTGCGCGCTCGCCATGGCTCCCCCTTTGCCAAATCTTGAATACGCCACTGGGCGAGGCCAAGTTTTGCTAAGACTTTAGTCTAAGACTTAAGTCTTGACTTGACTTTGGTCTAAGCCCAAAATCAAAATTAAATCAGCTGACAATTTTAAATGTCAAAACAATACAATTAAAGCTTAGCTTGACAAAACGGACGTCCCAGTTTGTTATTTGAGTGAAATATTTACTTTTTAACTATGCAGACGACACTAGTAATGACATAAGTAATGACGTCATCTCTGGCACAAACATTGCACAAAATTCCTTTTATATAAATAAAATGGCCATATAGGCAAACAAAGTAATATTACATACATCACACGATTAATATAGGTCTGGAAAACACTTTTCAGGGTGGTCCAAAACAAACTGCACAAAGTTAATGACACCATAATTTTGCAACTGTACGTCATAGTCATGTGGTTTTCAGCAAAATGTTCCGAAAGAAATTTTTTATGTGACTAAAATCAGTATTTGAATACAGTAGTTAAATATTCGTTGTTATTGCCGCTGGCAATTAACTATGCAAATACCCTCGACACAGTGGTCCATAAAAACATGCCACTTTTATTTTTTCACTATCTTCCTGAAACATTGGCCAATTTTAATAATTTTTGGCACGCGACATTAAAAAGAAACTTGATGCAAATGTCTGTAGTTTTGGCCATCTCGCCCTAAGGTTGTTGCTACACTACCTTGTGAAATGCAGAAGTCGTAGTTGGACCATTCACAACAATGAATTCATAAAGGGTAGTGCATGCGTCAGCTCAGAAAATTACTGACACCACAAAATCATTGAAAATCTGTTGCTTCGTCTTTATTTTAAAATTGTAAGTCGACAAACTAAAATAATACATCAACAGTAAGTGGACCGCTTGAGTCATGCAGTTACTGAACGTGCTGTTGGCAAATGGTACCAACATCTACCGCTTACGTTTGCGCTGCAGGACATTTTGAGCACATGCTGAAATGAAGACGATGTGGTGTGACATGTGTGACTTTTTGAGTAGTAATAATCGCCAATTGCGTTTATCGCTACTGAGTAAATAATTTCTGAGCCGAAGATACGCTACTCGGTAGGAATTCACTGTTGTCAATGGCCAAACTGTGACTTATGCATTTTACATGGTAGTGTAGTAACAACGTTAAGATAAGGTGGCCAAAACTACAGACATTTGCATCAAGTGTCTTCTTAATGTCGTACGCCAAAAATTGTTGAAATCGGCCAATGTTTCATGGAGTTATTGAAAAAATAATAGTGAAATGTTTTCTATGGACCAAGGTACATTGAAGGTAATACTGTTTTTCAGTAGTTCACCTGCCAGCGGCAAAAACAAAGAATATTTAATTGCTGTATTTAAACACTGACTTCAGTCATGTAAAGAATTTCTTTCGGAACATTTTGCTGAAAATCACATGACTTTATTATGTAAAGTTCCAAAATTATGGTGCCATAAACTTTGTGTCATTTTTTTGGCCCCCTGTATAATGTTGATTTAACTAATCGTATTATTGCAGTAATCCGACGATTGCATAAAAAGATGGACGACCGCAAATGAAAGTCAAGTCTAAAGTCAAGTCAAAAGTCATGACTAAAGTCAAGCCCAGCTCGTAGATAAGCTCAAAGTCAAGACGAAAGTCACAACTTTAATCTACGACTTTAGTCTCAGACTAAAGTCGTAGCAAAACTTGACCTCACCCAATGGGCAACACCTACCAGCAAAGACATAAAAACATGGCACATTTGTGTTTCAGTGAAATATTGTACTGAAATGAATAAAAGTGCCTGAATAAAATAAAACAACAAATGGCAACTTCTGATCATGTTCACATGCATACATTACATATTACATATCCAAATCCAGCAAATACATGCACAGGAAAGCTTACACATGCAACACTTATGCTTGTTAAAGAAATGCAAGCCACTGACAATCCGAACCAAAAGCCACAAGTGCAATCAGCAGAGCTGTAACAGATGCTGACAAAAGCCGAAAAATTTAATTACACCAAAACATGTTCTCCAAAGACACCAATTAGCCCGCAGATCTCAATAGCTTAAAAACAAATTTTCTGCATGAATACTGAACAAGCAATTCACATCGAAAGGATCAATCAACATATCATACATAAAGTGCAGGATGCCATAATCAGAAACACTACTAAACCTAGGTATCCCATGCTGGTGGCACTATGGCGTATACGGGCGCATCTTCTGGGCAGAGGATAAAGAAAGCCCTTTGTGAGGCAACTCTGAAGGGCTGTTCAGTATAACGTAGAACTAGAAGGCGCTCGTGAGAGTGCATATCTCCGCCAAGTAAAGTGATTTAAACAATACTACAAAAAGGGGAGGAAGAAGGAAGAGCCGCTTCTGGGAGCGAGGGAAAAGTAATTGCCGGTGTTGCTGCTCGTGCTGTTGGCTGTTGGTGTAATGACGTCATTACTATTATTAGTCATCATGTACACACACAGAAACTCGCACAGAACGACCAATCTCTTAATCTCCTCCATTGTTCACTACGTTCACTTGGCGGAGATAATAAGGCATCGTGGACTAACAGGGCCCAGTAGCTACTTCTACGAGATAGCACAAAAAGGCCGACCTCTGAGGCAGCTCAGGGTGCTGATTTGTGATAATGCCTTGCTGGGGTTTGTCAGGATCTTACACATACCCATGGGTGTTTGCTTGGTTAGTGTCACCTGGTTTGTCGTCTCATCATATGCGCTGGGTGGCTTTGCTGTTATCGTTATGTTTTGAAGTCAAGTGATCCGAACTAGCCTATCAGGCTTGCAAACCCTGTGGGGGCTCCCCTTCACCCAGTATGGCTCTGTGGTGCGATGGGAGTAGTTTGGCCGCACTGCTCACGTGGCTAGTCTGCTGACAGGCTGGACCACAAGCCGGCTAATTTCCTGTGGAGACTATAAAATCTTTTGGTGAGCCCCAACCCCACAGTATAGAAATGTTGTATAGTTATGCTCTTTGCTATTCCCGTCACAACTTTCAATACCCAGTACTTGCGGAAAACTTTCTGGGGATTGCTGGTGACCCGCAACGGAACGATGGAAACCTAGGCATGGTGTTTATACACTATCAGCAGACACTACACTGTCACAAATACAACCTGCAAGACAAACGACTCAGTCACCTTCACAGACGTGGAACATTACTGCACTTAGGCTAAAACCAAATTATACTGCTCGGTGATATAAAGAACAGTACCGTATGCTAACAATCTGCCCCAAAACATCAGTAAAACAGTAAACACCCGTGTCGATCACTCAACTTCACGACTGCAAACTGTTACACCACAAAACCAAATATCCATAATATAACAGAAAATACTGAATAATTCATAACACATTGCAGTGAGTGAGTAGTTTCTTAATGGCATGTGAGCACAAAAGGCTGTTCATAGCAGAAACTAGCAAATATATTACAGCATTCGGTTAAAGTGTGATATGCAAAACAGAACACAATATTCATAATTTCACAAGTGCTAATGATCACTCTGATCCGTTCTACACATTAGGAGGCATATACTGAATTCCTTTACTATTTAAACTGGTAAGACTGGCTGCAATATGATAGCACTTATCAAAAAGAAACAATACTGTACCAGATAAAAATCAATGAAAAATAACAACTTGTACACAAGCTTATGCCAAACTCTACAAAACATGGAACAGTATTAACTACAGTGATATTACTACTTAGTTGAATGCACACACAATGCTTTTAACAAAAGGTTTTTCGATCTCAGCATTAAACAAAATTTTTTTTCAGACTGGACATTAGCAAGCAGCAAACAGAAAGACAGAACATGCTCATCCAACTCGGCCATTTTCATCTAACATCAACAAGTACATGTTAGCTTCCAACCTAAGCAGTAAGCACACAGCCCGTATCTTACGCCTAACAGCGGACATATTAAAAATACGTTGTCCTAATCATCAAATATGCTACAGTGTCAACGATCAACTATGTTCCGTATCTAAAGCATCGAATTTGTTCTCGAGTGAAAGCTTGGCATGCTGTGTGCTTGGGTCTTCAACTGGTCGCACTCCGATACGAATCTTTTCAAATGCACCACCGTCACTGAGCACCACGTACACATTGACATATTTGCAAGTATACTTTTAGATCACTGCAAAAATAACTAACAGTATCGATACATGACAAAGCCTGTTGACAGATAATCGCTAAAGTATGTGCAAATCAACACAACATTAAGCACCAACAAGCTAATGTAAGTAAGTCAAATGACCACAGAGTTCTGACTTGGTGATGCATTAGCCCTTGTACCTTTACGTATTTTGCATTTACACGATCTTGACCTCCAAACATGCTTGACACAGAAGTTAAACTAGAAAGCAGTCAGAGACCGCAGATCTCCGCCAACGCCATGTTGTTCGCCAGGTCGCAGCACCACATTCGGTTTGGCAGCGGTTTCCTTTATGGCCCATTGAAAGCAATGTTAACAAAAATTTCAAAGTGATCCAGATTCCAGGATTCCTTCCGGATCACCCCCAAAATTGTTTTTGTCATTCCCGACATTCCCAGAAAATTTCAGAAAGATCCGTCCATAACTTTTTGAGTTATCTTGCTAACACACAGACAGACAAACTCTGGCAAAAACATAACCTCCTTGGCAGAGGTAACAATGGATTTTCTTAAATGTATTAATTATACGATTGATACTTTTAGTACATGTTAGTTGCAATTTTAGTGGATGTCTAGTTGTGCAGTAGTGCACGACTGCATCAGATAAAACAAGCCCATCATGCAGCTAAAAAATTTGTACATAAATTTGTAAAATCTAGAATGAGATTTCAAAAACACTGCAGCATTTTTAAACAGCTTCCCACCATGCATGGTAAGAAATGGTGACTACAAATCACTCACACAAGTCTGAGACTTAAACCCTGGGGTGCACAGTCCATCACCCAACTAGTGGGACGATCGTCCTGATTTGTGCTTTGCAGCAAAATTTCAAAAAAAATCACACATGCACAAAACTATATTCTGACTCACTGATCTGCAATAAGCACCCACCCACCCAACAGCAACTAACTGTGTTGCAAATGCAGCAGAAAATATGGGCGCACTCTAACAGCAAAACGCAATGCAGTTACCTAGGTTCGGCCAGACTTCCAAGCGTCGGGAAGTCTTCCTGACTGGAAACGTTCGGTGCTGTTTTCTTCCCCCTAGGTTGTCTACTGGGACCAGAACTGGTTACCACTGCCTGATCACCATGCGCTCGACGCATCGCTGGTGGAACATATTTACCAGTTGACTTTGGAGCTTCTTGTACTGGACAGTCAATGAACAGACAGCACACAACATTGTTGCTATATAAAATTAGCAACAAGTGTCAACAAATGCAATATTAGTTAAACAATAGAAAAGCATGAAAAGGTACTGTAGATACTAATGGCCAACAGTATCAACTTAACATCCGGTAATATTAAAGAACCACAAGACAGCAAACACCAGACATGTACTGGCACAGTCTGATCAGTGAGCAAAATGTCAACCAAGACACCCAGGCTAACTCAGCCTGGCCATCCCTCTATCAGTAGGCAAGATGACTCATGGCTACTGTTAGTCCTAACACGGCTATCGTGTAACAGTAGGCATGACGGCTGGCACAGTGACTCAGTTGGTCAAAGCCTAATAACAAAACTGGCCAATTGGCTGATTTGAGCTGTATGCCAGCTTAATTGGTTTAAACTGTCACATGCTGACAGCCTGAAAACAGTGGCGTCATTTCAGAAAAATCATTGGGGGTCTCAGTAATCCTTGAGGTCTCAGTCTACGTAACTAATTGTTTTTACAGCAGTAACAGTGCTGCAAAAGTGCAATTAACAGGGAAAAGATTAAAATCATTGATCCTTGGAGGGTCTGCAGACCACTCCAACCCCCACTAAATGACGCCCCTGCCTGAAAGTGCTGGAAAAAAGACAAGCTCTCTATGTAAAATTTTGTAATTTTACACTGCTGGTTAGGCAACAGAAAAAGCATAAGGTTATCAGAACCAATGCAAAGAAAAAATTATTCTGAGTTAACAGCGTAAAATTAAATCAGAATAACTGTGCAAAAATGGCTACCCATGACCAAACAAACACCACGTGTGTCTGTGAGTCAATGACATGCCATGTAATGACCAAGTGTCACAAACCTGGCTCAAGCACTTGTGCCGGCTTGGCAGGTGGAGCTGGAACTGCTACCTGTGGCACTGGTTTCCACGGTCCTTGTGCAGCAGCCTTTGACTCTCCATCATCACCTTCTTCATTGCGCAATGACCCGGCATCCTGACGCTCCTCATCGCCTTTGGCACTGACAACAACCACTGTAGTTACAAGGGCTTATTAATGGGTGCTGCATCAAGTTTGCTAATTACTGATCGAAAGTGACAGACTGATAGACTTGTTGATCACGTGGCACGCTGGCTAGCCGGCCGGGCATGTAAAATGAAGTGCAAGTGCCCAGTTGTCCACTGAGTGCAGTTGCCAGCATGACGGTAGTCGTGAGGAGCTGCTGTCTGGTGTGAACACTTTCCCACGGCGATTGACATGGCCGGCATAGACAGAGTTAGGCAGACAGACAGACAGAAACAGGGACAAAAAGACAGAAAGGGAGAACAAACAACATGTGCAAAAACACAGGCAAGGTTAGTCACACCTGGATTATGCCTGCAAACAAGTAATGTCTACTCAAATAGGGATGTTGGTTTATAATGGAAAATTTTCTTAAAATATGTGGAACTTCTTGAGGCAAAATATGCGAAATTTGGCGAAATATGCAGCGCATATATGCTGCATTTCCGGCATATGCAAAATTCAACTGAGGGAGAATCATAATCATGATCATTAATAGGCCTTTTCTGCACAGTTTTGACATTTTCTACTTCAATTTATTCAACATCTAATTGTAAATATCGGCAATCGTTTGCCACAAAAATATTTAGCAGTCTTAAAACAACGTTGGACAAGGAAAATGAAGAAAAATGCGATCGCATATGCGGAAACATGCGGCACATATGTGAATATATGCAACTTTTTGCATATGCGGCATAATTTTCGCACGTGTGATTCTGAAAATGCCATTATATGCAGAAAAATCTGCAATATGCGGGTTTTGGCAAAATATGCGATTGCATGCGATCAAATATGCAATCACATATTTGCATATAACCAGCATCCCTAACTCAAAGCGACGTGTATCCTAACAATACTGCATTCATACTTCACGCCACTACATCGGCTGTTGTTAGCAGCAGTTGACACAGTGACTACATGATACTGCCACAGCGCATGCCCCTATCCGTGTTGCTCACCGTCGTTGCAATAAATACCTATTACGTAATGGGTCGCGCAGTCTCACCGGTTGCATCACCAGCACCGCTGTCTGGCACTAATTAGCATCACCCATTCATTCATTCATTCAAACATGCCAAGCCTCACCCTCCCCCCTCACCTAAGGCGTACAGTGCCACAGGCGATGTCAGCTTTAATCACGGCTAATGACTGCATCAGCAAGAGCAAGAAGCGGGCGAGAAGAGTCGTGGCACCACGCGTCTGGTCTCGTCTATGTGCAGTTAATGGTTAACCAGACTGGCACTCTCAGGCTCAGTTTTGCCTTCAGGACCAGTTAGCTGGTTAACTGGTTAACCACTGCTAACCCTAATTGCTAAGTACCGAAACAAGAAATTTGAGCAAAGCTCACGAGACGCGCGAAAGCCTACAGCATTTCCAGTTCAGTAGTTATAGTTTCGAAAATCGCATATCACTTGGACTCGGCCCATCGGGACCATAATACA
>Ga0056128_1010717_pt1 | contig 11387 bp, 6 predicted proteins | sample WorMetLIZISLAND2_FD_71113 | JGI IMG/M metagenome (GOLD analysis project Ga0056128, IMG submission 71113) | Marine gutless worms symbiont microbial communities from Max Planck institute for Marine Microbiology, Germany - Olavius geniculatus... ... | reverse complement strand
CTTTTAATGTAATGTACGGTATGGGACTTTATAAATAATCTTGTATATGGTACGATTATGTTCAGAAATGTGGGTGGCCAAGCAAATGTGGTCACACATACAATGATACACGCAAGCTAGAGGAGGTGAGTTGTGGAGATGCATGGGACAAAACATCAGCAGTTCGTCGGATGTACGGACGGTGTGTGTGGATGGCAGGCCTAAGGCGAGTAGTTGCGATGGCGACGGCGCCGCATTGGCGGACCTCACGGACACGCGGCCGGCGTAATTAGCGTACTGCGCTGCCACGCCGTGCTGATAAATCGCTACACTGCACTGCACAAGACTGCCCCGATAAAGATCTGGCGTTAATTAGCCACACGTACACTCTACACATTGGCTACCTGCCGTCGGGCATTACCGTATTTTAGACAGATCGCACTTGCAAGGCACGTTCTCCGGCCGTATTGTACTGGGCCCATTAACAGTATATCAGCTGAATGCTGACGGGCGCCAAATGGTGCCAAATGGAACCCTGGCCAACCCACACCTACGACTACTGGTGGTCGAACCTTTATTTGAGTTCCTCCGGGTCATTTTTGTACAGAAGCGTCCGACAAAACGGAAAATTTATAAACATCTACTCATTGCACTCAACGTAAGCTAAATTGCGTGTACGTTTCTTCATTCATATCGCTGTATTACATGTCGCAAGTGACTCAAGAGTTATCGGCAATTGATATGCTGCAGTTGCGTCGCATGACTTATAATTTTCGTTTTCCTCTTGTTTTTCTATTTCGTCCTAGCGCTTTTTTTATGACGAACAGGTGATAAAAATGCTGCATGACAAATCGGCACAATACGAGAGGCATCATTCAATGCAGCGTGAACACTGAACACGACGTTATGTCGTGGTTTCGCGGGCAGTAATTAGAGGCTACGGCGTATCGTGGGTTCACGCAGCGTGCACGCCAAGGCGACGTTAATACGCGCTGATTACACGGCTACTTCTGACCAATTTTCCGCCGCCGCGCGTGCACGAGTTGATATCGGCACGGCGGGACACGAACGGCCGGCCCGTGCATAGTGGAGTTTCAGCCCGCGGGGATACGATATAGTCGTCCCAAGCAAACATGCGTCGTTGGAGAGGCGCTGTGACGATATTTAGGGCCATACAGTCTGAAATCACAGTGGTATAGTGTGCTGTACAGACTAAACCGGTGCAATTTTTAGCTGCATTCCCTACGTTGGACGTGCTTAAATATTATTCCCAGCTGATTAAGACAACGATATATTTTGCATTTTCTTTTATTCATCCAAAAATTGTCTGATTTGTTGATTGCAGATTGTGTATTACTGCGTACTACTGTTATTTGATGCTGCATCTTCTACACTGTTTTAGAATTATTTCAGCTTAGCTTTTGAATAATTTCTAAGTTGTGTGGTCTTTATTGTAATTTTACTGTGCTGCCTATCGGTTCATAAACCTGTGGATCAGCACCTGTTGAAATGTAGTTCAATCATTCATTTATTCAATATTCAACAGTTGTATGGCTACTGTATATCTTTTATTACAGTGTATATGTGTGATATTGTTACGTAGGCCTACTGTATTATTTATGGAATATATATCACGCACGGCAGATCACGCGACACACATTTGAGTATGTAAGCAAACATCATAAATATAGTGATGAATGATTATAGTACTATAAATCATCGCACGTTTCATGTGTTGCCTATCGCGTGTGTATATTTTATAATACTAGCTTAAGTGTAACTTTTTTGTTTATTAATATTTGGTAAAGTAATTTATAAAGCTGTCATAAGAAGTCACTCATGCAGTGCTAAACACCGCGATGTGTCGCTGTTACCGTATTTCATGCGACGGTACAATATCGTCTTGGCCTTTACGGCACATCTCTACTGTAGATGCATGGCGTAATCTGCTATCGACCAGCAGCCACGTCCCATTGGAGTAGATCAAAGCGTAGACAATCTGTTGTCAGTCCGCCCTTCACTTCATTTATTGACATTGATTTGAACGACTGCAATAGCAGGAAAATCGTTCAACTGTATGCAGCGTTGGCTATTGTGCAACTCCCTAAATCACGTTGTTTTAAACCGATATTGAGTAGGCTAATTTTGGACTAAATTTGAGAGTATTACCGTATTTAATTTCAAACTGATGTCCTTCAGTCGGCCTATGTTGTAACCACTTGTTTCTGTCAAATTTGTACTGACTTATAAAGCTATAATTGCTTTCAAGTTGAATTTATTTTATCGATTTATTTATTTTATTTATTTTTATTTTTTTTATACAGCTTGCTGCTCGGTTGTAATAGGAGCATCACATCACTGACGGCGGTTATTCACGTAATTATTACAAGCCATGTGCATTAGAATGTCTTTTTATCAGTAATTCAAGACTTGAATCCGAATGCCATGGTGTCACAGTGTCTGTGACCAATGGTCACTGTTGTACCAATCTGGCGACTGGCAGAATGAACATATGTGAAATAAACCATATATCAAAGCCTGGAATTCCACTCAAAACCTCAGCTGATCGATCTGACCCAGATAAGCGACTCGTAGTGACCACGGCTATGTGCAGAGATGATGGTCGACAGTTCGGATGCCGATCTGTCACTTACGATTCAATGAAGTTCATTCTCGCCATGCCGTTGACGCGTTGACGACCACATAATGTCTACTGAATGCTAGGCTACTGCGAGCATACATTAGCTATATTGACGACAGCTGGACTTGCAGAATAGTGCCCCGGGGCGTGTGACTGGACGGTAGATGGCACGCTTATCTGGGCGTCCGGATCAGCAAAATGACGTCGATACATCACGTCCGATGTTCTGTGTTCAATGCGACGTCCCCGAGAATCTATAGCAGCTGCTGGCATAGCAACAGCAGGTAAAATATTGTCTGTTTTCATTATAGACTTTTTAGATTGCTTGGAGGTTAAATCTTCAACGCATGATAGTTGGTAAAAGAAAACTCTTCTTGATGATATCGATAACTTTCTCGGTCTCCTGTAAACAGATTTAAAAGATTTATGCAAGGAATAGTGACCCAGTGCATAACGTTGGATATGTCTTAAGTGTAGCATTTATTTCGTCATCTTAGCTCATTTTAACGACTCTTCTTGCAAACTAGTAAATTTTATTGCAATTGATCAACCGCAAATAATGCTAAATTTTAAAATGTAGAAGTATACATTAAATAGAAAAAAAAATTTTCGTTCCCTTTTTACAGTTGCACAACAGTTTCGTATGTTCTTGTGTACAATTGCTATTTTCTGTTTGCTTATTTGCCATGTTTATGAAACCCGTCGATATGATAAATACAGATGGGACTATAATGCGTTTTTGATTTGGTCGTTTCATTGAGGCAGCAGTTGTCACATGGATTGAACGAGACCCGCGAAGTGGCAACAAGTCTTCTGAAACGGTGTACGGTTACCATGCAGGCGGCGTCGGACGCGCAAAGTAGCCCAAATTTGAGCGGATGTCGTGACTGAGCGAGCGACGTCGAAGGACATTATTGAGTCGCTCCGAGCAGCGTTGACACGTTATCGACATGTCAGGGCGACTGCCTCAAACGAACACCTGGAAACTGCATGAAGACATGCACTGTGTACGACAGATCAGCCGTTCCGTAAACTGTGACGTTCTGGAAACAAGATCGAAATGTCCCGAACTACGGCCAAAACCAAAGCTGCAAGAACAACTCCGAGCCAGACCGATCTTGGTATATAGACCGCAGTCTCAGACCCAATGCTGGTTTTAGAAAAATAACAAAAAATATACAAGCCGACGAACTTAGCAAATTATCTCCTGCATGCTTTTAAGCTATTTTCTGCTCTGATTCATGAAGTGAACGGTATGAACGCATTTAAAAATTAATAACCTTGTGTTTCTTTTAAATTTGCGACACTTGTTGGCATTTGATGTAATTGTCTGTCCATTGGACAGAGTATAAAATCACCTTTGTGTCCGTGCGTGTGTGCGTCCGTGCGTCCAACATTTCTTTAGCTACCTTCTTTAGCTATCTAGTGACGAATTGAATGGTCTCGTGACTGACAATGTCTGTTGTTTAGTTAAAATAATACAGAAAGATGAAAGAATCTTTGCTGCTGTATATATTTGAAATTAAACTGTTTGATTTTTTCTACCGGTCTAAACGGTTCACTGATTATATTTATACGGACATATACTGTAAACTATGGAAATGCATTGGACAGACTCCGTGTTCGTATGAACATTAATACATAATTTTGTTATGATATGATTATGCTTGCGATTGTTAGCATTTCTTGTCTCGTTACCAATTTTAGTGAATTACAATCTTCAATTATCAGACACTGTTCATAGGCATTATGGAACGTTTGAAGACAGGAAACGTCCGTGGGGAATGCGCAGATTCCTGTTGTCCAATGTGTCACTGTGTCCTATCCGTCCATTAGTTGGCGCTTCTGTTATCGCGCCAACCACCAACAGCAAGTCAACGGCTATGGGGACCACATACACACACAGTGAAAAGAACATTTTATCCCAAGGTTCCACCCGGATACAGGCTAAAAAGTAAGCAAAGAGCTGTTGCTTTTAATTCGGTGGTCTATCGTGCGTTATATCAAAACGGGGAGCTTTTGTTTTATACAAAAACCCTCCCGCAGACTATATTCATGAGGGCTTTTATCCTATGTCCTACCAAGGCAGATTGGTGTGGGCTAGTGTTTGGGCAAATGGGCGGCTTTTGTCCGGGGAAGTGGGGGGCGTTATGTCCGACACCGGACCGGACATCGTCCCGACTAACTGTTGCTCTTCCTTCGCCGCTAAACAACGGTTCGGACCGAATGATAAATCCTACGATTACCGTCAGACTACAAAATACTGATTGGTTATTACTGTCAGAATGACCGGCGCTTTTCACTGCAAATTGAACCATTATAGAGCATATTGTTGCTGCAGTAATGGTTATTAATGGCAGTAAGCACTAAGTATCAACATAAATAAACATTTTCCTCGTCATTAGAAATGACATACTTTGTCATAATGAAAATAAAAATACAATACCGTGCTATTAAGCATATGCGATTTGTTCATTTGATACAATTTTTGTGTCCAACTGCAGCTGCATACCTTTTTTTCTGCGAACTTATTGCTAGGGCCTACGAAAAAAACTGTTACAAATCGGTCTGTATTTACTACAAGCGGACAGATCGCTACGCTCCCTGTCCGCTTGATTTTTGCCATATTATCGGCCTCCGGCCTCCATTTTCGACCCTTCAAGCTTCAACTTGGCCTGTGGCCTCGATTTTCGTCCCTTCGGGCCTCAACTCGGCCTGCGGCCTCAATTTTCGGTCTTGCGGTCTCAACTCGATCCATGTTCCTCAGCAGCATTATGGGCGCTCCAGCAGGGTTCTCAATAGCGGACGTCTGGGCGTAAATACACCCCCAAAATTTAAGCCCGTATACGACCAAATTTTTAAGAGCTGGACGTCACGACGTCCAAATCAAGCTATTTTTTCATGTTTGTCTTTGAATAGTAAACTGCGAATTGATGTCAGAATCTGTATTCGAATGTTTCTTTAGTCCAATAACATCCGCTGACTGTCGTGTTTCTGCATACTTCGTTTCATGAAGACGTATTGTTTTGTATTATGTCAATTTTTTGCTTGAGTTTTTTTGTAGGCCTCCTGCATGACTTCCAAATTTTGTACACTGACGTCCAAATTTTTTTAGCTTGGAGCTCATGACGTCTTGAAAAATGAGGTCTGTCGAAAACCCGGCGCTTCAGTTTCCTCGCGTTGATTTCCTCGCGTTGTTTAATTCATCGATTGATTTCGTCGCTGCATCATGACGTCACAAATTTCAATGCTTCAGCATGGACATCATGAATATTCATGTGCATCGATGCACTGATGAATTAACTCTGGTCTGCGTGCAAAATTTCGCCGACGTACGTCGTGCCGTTCAAAACTTATTGGCGATGGTAACTCACAGATACAGTATAGATACATACAGTAAACGTCACTGTCATCTGAAAATAATGTTATCAGAAAAAGTTTAATATTGTGTAATTATTTCCTGGATAATGAGGTTGCGTTTGGGTGGCTGTAGTATACTGTGCGACTTAGTTTAAGATTAGTTTCCATCCAATGCAACGGACGCAACAAATACGCAACGTAAGAATAGTTACCGCTTCTGTCTTTGCATTTTGGTCGTCGCTTGCGTCAGTTGCCTCAGAAAACTACGCAAAACCCTTGCGCTGCATCATGCGCTGCGTTGGATTGCAATTCGAGGCTTTATTCGCGGCTACAGAGCATGCATGCCCGGCTAGTTGGTCGTTGGTGGTCGGTTGGTCGGTTGGTCGGGTGGTCGTTGTCGCTGGCCTCTAGCTGAGTTCATAAATAAAGCTGATGACGGGATGGGACGCCGAGTCGAGTCGTGTCGGCGACGTGTCGACTGTCGGCCGCTGTCACAATAAAATGTTTCTCCATGAAAAATCCGCCCGGGGAGAGATGATCACGGAATTGATATGTCTCCCCTTATTAAAATATTGCCGGTCCCTTAAAAATGTCACCCCATTATAGGATCGCACCCCCCAAAAAAGTATCCCCCGGCCGACAATTTAGCCTACCGGCAAAAATTCGCCCCGCCCGGCGGCCGCCCGAGCGGGACGAAGTTTTACCCGTAAATTGTCAGCTGGGCTAGACTTTTCTGGGGGACGATCCTATAATGGGACACCCGCCGTCGGTCACGCCGGTGCGTCTAGTACACCCCACAGTCGGCAGGGGGAGGACGACCTCACCATCCATGGGGCACCATGCAGCGGCGCCGGGCGGCGTACTTACGTACGGACACGTGCATGTACGTACGAGCGGTCTCGTTTTACGCCGTCGTAAAAATCCACTTTGTCCGCATCGCCGGCTCGTTGCATGTATTGCTTGCAATTGCTGCCACAGAGCACTGAGGGAGGGGGCGGGGGGTAGGAGGCACAGACCCACAGTCCTTAACCACCGGTCGTCGGTCGGTAATGGTTGGCTAGACATACACGCGACAAGCAGGCTTCAATACCAATAGCATTCATTCTGCCTTTCAGTTTCAACAGTAACGTAAAGATTTCGGCGCCTTGTACCGACATGTATGCGGCGGTCCGTCCAGTTTCCGAGGGTCTTAAGGAGCATACAAAGCGACGGAACTGAGTTGAGTTGCCAGTTGAGTTGCGTTGCACGGACTGTACAAAACAAAGTTCAGTTCATTTCACTCGCTCTGTACAGCCTCGACTGTAAGCAGAATCTCACAAAGTTTATTGACCTTAGGCCCAGTTTACCCTCGACGCTGGAGCAGCCCGACGCGCGTCATCCGTCACCCGATAACAAAAACACGCAGAAAAATCAAAATTGGTGCAAACGTTCGATAACGCACGTGAGTAACTCAACCGATGTGGCAATTTTCAGATCAAAATGTCAAAGGTCAAGTTCACCGAACGCCATATCTTACGTACACCTACACCTGTTTGGCCTAGTTTACTGTCAAGACCTGCGGCAACTGGACGGACGGCCGCAAACATGGCGGCACTCGGCGCCGACAGGTTTGCTTGTGGTTATCTTTGTGACAAAAACCATTAAAATATTTTTGCTGCTATGGCAGACAGCAAACAGATGCCTTTTACTTAGACGTAGCATACGACTTGTCAAAACTGTACTGTACATCCTTCTAGAGATAATGTCGTAGACTACAGTAGGTAGCAACACGCTTCAGTGCAAGTCCTTAGCTGCAGCCTGCACTACACTACAGATTACTGCTCAGTGTTTAGCAAGCAGCGGCAGCATATAGCAGATGCCAACGTATCTCATTTTCCACCTCATTCCTCAAACTCAAAGCAAGCAGGCCAAGATTGCGTCACTTGCCCGCCATCAGAACAAGTCTATCATATACTAAGAAGATGCTCCCCCATGCCGGGGGAGGGGGGTAAGGGAGCAGCAGAGCAGCGGTAAAACATCAAAGGATCGACTGTGTGCTGCAGTCCAGCATCGGGCAGCGTTTACTGCGTGAACTGATCAAAGTACAAGCAGAATCAGCACTCACTGCATTGGCTATTATCTCTGGTCATTCAGCGCAAACGCGCCTCATTTTGGGTCACACGGTCAGTCACACGCGGACGTCAGGTCAGGCCAACTCGTTTTGCTCTCTGGTGGGAATGGCTCCATGCATTGCAAATTTCAACACATCATCCACCACAGTTCCCCGCGCCTTCCCAGACCGTACTTTTTCGCCAAACTGCAACAAGTTTCGCCCTTAATATAACGAGAGATCCATCACAAACCGAGATGTCTGTGGACGGTGAACTGAGGCCGTGGGGGTTCAAAGACGATGACGTATCGTTCTCAACTGACGTCAACCGCTCAGTAGCATTTTCACCCAGTGACGCTGCACGACAGTGCCAATACACACGACACGTGTAACTGTGTTAAAGGAGTGCACTTTTATCTCACAAATACGCAGCGTCAACTGCCATACAGGTTCACGAAGTGTTACCTACCACCCGAAGCAAGTGAACGTGCCCCATCTTAAGAGCAGCCAAGTAGGTTGCACTGGCTGATACTCAATTTACCTATCCCGAAGGAATGGAAAGCTGAGTTGACCTTTGTTTGAATTATACATGTATATTACATACTCAGATACATGCCCCTAAAACAGTATAGGTTTATTGAGTAAATCCAACTAAAAAATCCACCCTAAACTTAATCCAAGGTTAATTTTTTGCTCCACTAATAACACAGTAAAACTGTACTTTTACGCGCGAAAGCAGCTACTGCTTAGCGCATATTAGCCATCGCAATTCTGTCCGTCACACGGGCAAATCAGTCGAAAACGGTGCATGCAAGCTAGGATCACCATATCTTTACCGTCGGCTGCATGGAAGACTCTAGTTTCAGGAACCGCACAGCTTTTTCATAAATTCGAAGAGAATCACTCCGAACGAAGGCGCTAAATGAGCGGGGGTGGGAAAAAATTGTGATTTTTAGCTAATAAGTCGCTGTATCTCTAACGGTGCAAGATAGGGCCTAGGTTACTATTAATCACTAATAATAGCGTAATAGGAAGTCGTACACTGGCTCTCGATTGGCGCCGAATTCAATGACCTTGGATGACCTTGAACGCCAAAATAGGGGTTTTTATAGATTTTTTGGATGACTTCGGGATGCGAGACACATTCAAGAGCGAATTGCGCTGAAATCAATCGAGACAGACATGGACAAGCTGCAGAAGAAATTTTCAGCATTGAACGTAGACTTCGACGATCCAAGTCTCGATTTTCTACGTTCAAGGAAACCTGCACACGACGGCATCAAAGGCATGCTGCCTGGCACAACAAAAGTAGTGATGAGCTGTTTAGTCGTATCAAAATCGATGACTTTAAAAGACCCCAAACTTCCACAATAAGGGATTTTATTGATTTTTGCGACCTTCGGCTGTGGCGGCGCACACACAAGAATGAACTGCGACGAAATAGCTAGAGATAGACTGACTGACAGTTTGTGATCGGGAACTGCTATAGGCTTTTACGCATTTCGTGAGCATTAGCTCAAATTTCTTGTATTAATAAATGTGACAAGCGCACATTAGCAGTGGTAAAGCAGCAATACAATAAATGAAAAAGAAATAATTTCTAAAAGAGAGCAAAAAAATAATAACTTTGAGGAATCTACATAAACAGCCAGATGCAAGTCAGCAGCCATCACAAATCATGTCAACATATTTATAGTATGTACTGTTTATAAGTTGTTGATAACTGACCTGTTGCTAGATCCGTGAAACCGGAACATTGCAGGTTCTGTCCCTTGGTGACGTCATCACACAGTACCTGAACAATCAACAGCAGCCACATATATGCATTTACGACCGGCTGACTTGAGTTCTCATACCCTCGTTGCTAAATCAAAACCTATAAATCAACTCGGCCTGGCCATCCCTCCGTGGGTAGGCGCAATGAGTACCAGCGAAAGCTAAAAAAACGCAATGCATCAGCCCCGTATCCGTGGCCTCCCCGCAGTGTAAGCTGGTGTCTGGCTGAGGGCTAAAGAAACGAAGATCATCAGCGCAGCGCTATGGGCCTTATAGCCCGGGAATGACGCTGGCTCAATGCACTACAAAAGGCAAAAGCTCCCAGCTTCCCACGCACGCAGCAGACTGATCTATTTGGAAATCCTCTTCCTATAAGGCTAACAGTTAGTGGACACCTCATCTCGTTAAATGTAATTCCTCTATCAGCAGTCGACTCGACGCAATCCTGCAACGGGTGTCAGACAGTCAGATTTGATACAGATCATTATTCCATTACGCAATATATGCATCTCAGCTGTTGCAGACACATAACGCGACAAGAAAGAACAGGAAATCTGCTCATACTGATGCTAGTAATCTTATACGTCAGCACTGTATATGCAGGAACGAGACACGGGGCCGTCAGTCAAACAATGACTGAGGAGCTCTAATGCGATCCGACATGAATCAAGCCAGACTGACTGACAGATCGCTATGACAGCAGGCCCATTAGACAGCTGCCAATGCCAGCAAGACTGCCATCTGAGCGTCTAGTCTTCTTGGCCATTAGCTTCGTTAGCAATGTCAGCCATTTTCACTGCCTACCATTCGACTCCAGTGCTTTTTCACCCTGCTTTTAAATACCTGTAAAAAGATCGCAGTGATAACAAGAAATATGAGCTAATGCTCACGAGACGCACGAAAGCCTATAGCAGTTCTGGTTCAGTAGTTTAGCTGAAAATTGGGGTGTTCACGCTAAGTTAATATACAAGTACCAAATTCTCTATCTGGATCGCATAACGATAGTAGCGTGGCGCCACCTTGTGAACGATATAGACTTGTGTTGCAGCCTGAAATCGCCAAAAAAATCTATAAAACCCCCTATTTTTGTGTTCAAGGTCACTCAAGGTCACTGAATTCGGCGCCAATCGAGAGCCAGTGTAGGACTTCCTATTAGTGATTAATAGTAACTTAGGCCCTATCTCGCACTGTTACTGAGATACAGCGACTTATTGGCTAAAAATCGCAAATTTTTTCCACCCCCTCTCATTTAGCGTCCTTGTTCGGGGTGATCCCCTTCGTATTTATGGAAAAGCTTTACGGCTCCTGAAACTGGAGTTTCCCAGGCAGCCGATGGTGAAGATTTGGTGATCCTAGCTTGCACCGTTTTTGACTGATCCACCTGTATGACAGACAGACAGAGAGAATTGCGACGGCCAAGACGCTTTCACGGGTAAAAAGCAATAGCGCATACAGGCACCAGTTTTCTGTGAGTTATATAACTATATATTTATGTAAAAAAACTGTTCAGTTTATATACAGTGTAAGGGTGACATCGTGGTT
>Ga0056128_1010715_pt1 | contig 11389 bp, 9 predicted proteins | sample WorMetLIZISLAND2_FD_71113 | JGI IMG/M metagenome (GOLD analysis project Ga0056128, IMG submission 71113) | Marine gutless worms symbiont microbial communities from Max Planck institute for Marine Microbiology, Germany - Olavius geniculatus... ... | reverse complement strand
CAGCAGCACATTGACACACAGTCAGTGTGATGCGGGCAATATCACCTTTTGTAATTTTTGCTGTTTTCGATGTGCAAGTCCTTAAATGTTGCCATTAACAAGTGTATAAACTGATGTTTTCTACATTTATTTCACTTAATAGTAGTAGAAATAGTAATAGCAAAAGTAATAGCTACGACAATGTTTATGACGCTGTCACCATGTCACTGCCATTGCGACAGTTTACCCGGTTCATTTGATAAATGTAGCACAACATCCGGTGACAACCAACCTTTGGACCAAGCTGATAAGCTTGAGCCTCAGATCCGCCTATACTGGCAGCTACAGTACCATATTCACCATCACCATTTATTAATATAAATGTACAAAACATCAGTTTATACACTTGTTAACGGCAACATTTAAGGACTAGCGCATCGAAAACAGCAAAAATTACAAAAGGTGATATTGCCCGCATCACACTGACTGTGCGTCAATGTGCTGCTGAATAATGTCACCTTTTGTAGTTTTTGTTGTTTTCGATGTGCAAGTCCTTAAATGTTGCCGATAACAAGTATATAAACTTATGTTTTGTACATTTATATTTGCAGTTTTATTAATAAAATAACGTTTTCCTACATGTAATCAGTTACAGAGATATCTGACCACAGATATTTTACAATCACGATTTTGACTGTTTGGGATCACGTGACATTCAAATGGCAACAAGAGTCGGTTGTGGTGGAAGTAGGTTGGCCTCATTCAATAGCCTGTCCCCCAAAACCTCCCATTATCAGCAAAGATCTTGAAGATATCTCTTACAGAATCCGAATTATAGCCCTTTTGTGTCAAATTTCGTTGCCATGGCAACAAGAGACGATCAGCGTAAAATTTTGTTGGCAGCATTCGATGGCCCAACTCTGAAAACCCCCTTATAGATGCAAAGATCTTGCAAATATCTCTAGCAGAAGCCCAGTTATAGCCTATTTTGTCCCAAATTTCGTTTCCATGGCAACCAGGGAAGGTTGGGGCAAAATTTCATTGGCAGCATTAAATGGCCCAACCCCAAAAACCCCCTATAGATGCAAAGATCTCACAGATATCTCTAGCCGAAGCCGAGTTATAGTCCATTTTGTCCTAAATTTCATTCCCATGGCAACCAGAGAGAGTCCGTGGTAAATTTGAATGACACTATTAGATTGGCCATCCCCGAAAACCATACCATAGAACCAAAAATTACGACTCTATCTTATACACAGCCAAAGTTATGACAGTTTAAATAATTGTTTTATTTTCCCCATAGGCGCCACTGTAATTTTTTTTCGAATTTTTCTCCTAAATAAATTAAATATTGAATTTTAATTTTCTAACCCCAAAAAGGCACACCCTTGCCTGATACCACATCGTTTGAGCCATCACGCACAGAAATCCACCAAAGAGTCTGACCTGTAGGTAAATCAGTAAAAAAAGGTATATGTACAGCTATAAAACTTTTTGCATATTTCACCTATTTGTCGAGAAGACCCTTGGTCAGATTTGCATAAAGTTTTGCATGAGGGGTCATCTAGCCGACGTAATCTACCATGTCAAATTTTATCTCAATCAGATCAGGGATTTTGATTCTGTGGGGGGTCGAATTTTTGCCTTTCCCATAGAAAAAAGAAGTCACCGTTAACACATGGCTTGAACTACCGTTCAGCCTGTGATTTGGCACGAAAGACGACGCTCATTTTACCACCTCACAGAGAATGAGTCAAGCTCGCAGCTCATTATATGTCAAATGATCTACAGTCACCCTTCCTGGTACTATCCGGGCCCAGAGTACAGTAATAATTAATATCATGTCATTTCCATGCTTCCCAGTTCAATGTTTGGCCACATCCAACGAGTTTCATATGCCAGTAATAAGTCATGTGGATATCAGCAACACTAAAATCTGACTCTACTGGGTCCAAACACCCCAACATAAAATAAATATGATAATGTAAAAATCGCTAATGAAATTAAACTTCTGCAATGATAGTACACAAACAACAGTGTCAGTTCAGCAATTAATACTGCCACTGATACCACAGTCTTTACAAATCTTATAACAGATGGCCATTTTTAGCATTTTTATGACATTATAAATTAACTAAATAAAACTAAACACTGACTATGGTGCTGGCATTGATATACGATGATCCATTCACATTGTTCAACACAACTCTTGACTTCTCGACTGCAAGCAACCAACCAACCAGCGCTTTAGTAGAACAACCTTATATACTAAATGTTTGAGGCTAACAGTTGACCAGAAAAACAAGAAGCGACTTCCTATTAGTGATTAATAGTAACCTAGGCCGTACCTCTCACCGTTTCTGAGATATGACCAGTTTTCCGTTGGAAAATGGACATTCTTCCTACCCCACGTCCATTCAACCCCCAATTTGAAAATGTTCCCCTTGAAGTAGATGACTGAAATTTTGTGTGCCTGAGTTTAATACCCATAACTAATTATTCGTGTAAAAAGTTTTCTCCTGAGCCCAACCAGTTAGAGTTAGCCACAGTACATCTGTTTCAGACATACAGACAAACGGATGACAGACAGACGGACAACAACCATGACAATAGCTCGACCGTTACTAAAGTACGGTCAGCTAAAAACTTAGCACTGCACATCAGAGATATTCAGTGAATCTCATACACTGACATGAAGTATTCTAATACAACGATAAAACATATTCGTATTGTCTAAAGAATTAAGATCATATCATTGCATATGAGTGCAGACTCTAAGCATTCATAGCAAATTCTGATGTTGACCAATCAAGGTTTTCAGTGTATGTCCTAATAAGACCACATACATGAATATGCCATGCCTACAAGTTATATCATGCGCATCACCATAGAATATTGATATGAAATAACTTTGTTTTTACTAATTAAGTGTAGAATGCTTGAAACAGCTTACCAGCGATTATGATAGACTTTACTGGTATTCATAAGTTTAGACGTCCATATTAACAAATGTCAACTGATCGTTTTAACACTTCCGGTAATGTTTGCAGCTACAAGAACTGTAGCATGTAACAATGTTTTTACATTGCAATACTGTATACAACAATAAAAGCCCAGCTAATGCAAAGGAGAACGCACAACAGCGGTGCATGTATGAAAGGCCAGTAAAACAAAATCAGTCACCAGAGGGCGCCAAACGACCGGCAGCTAAATATATATAGCGTTTTAGTTGTACTCACCAGAGGGCATTACCTGTCTCACTCTGCCAATGCTGTATTGGCTGAAAATTGCAAATTTTCCGTACCCCCTCTTATTTAGCGCCGTCGTTCGGGACGACCCCCTTCGAATTTATAGAAAATCTTTACGGTTCCTGAAACTAGAGTATTCCAGGCAGCCGACGGTGAAGATTTGGTGATCCTAGCTTGCATCGTTTTTGACTGATCCACCCCTGTGACAGACAGACAGACGGACGGACGGACGGACGGACGGACGGACAGACAGAATTGCAATGGCTAAGACACACTACAGCAGTGGCTGCTGTTCCACGTAACAAACAAATGAAAAATGTGACACTGTCATACATGGCAGAATGTCGGCATATCGGTTCTTCTGTGCATTAGTAGGTAGAAAAGCATCGGAAGCCATTTCACTGAGTTCCACATTGGCAGCAGCAGCAGACAGCTCGGCCCACTCTCTGTCTATACGCTCAGCGTCATGCACGTAGCGCTCCATGTACGACTGCAACACAACGATCAACAACGTTATACAATGTCACAAGATATACTGCCCGTAATATACACACAGCACATTGTGGGCCTGTGGCTAACTGCTAAACTTGCACCTTCTAAGTCCTTTTACTTACTTACTTACTTAATTACCCGTCCTACATCAGATATGTGTAGGGACCAGGCACAGAGACGTTAACTCACTCAACTGGGCTTGGCCAAGCCAACAGTCAATGAATGATCCGTGCCTGGCCAAAACAGTTTGAGTTTAGATTAAGAGTTTAATGTTCAAAATTATAAATATGAAAGCCTACCCAACAAGCGGATTAATTATGAACAGTCTAGATTGATCAGCATCTAACTGGTTTTGTACAATATTCGTACAATTCGAAAAGTTTTAGTGTCAAAACATTCTTACTGAATGACTTTTTGTCCCTGTAAGTGAGCAGGTTCACTGTCAGTGGATGATTGCAATATTTTTGTGCTGTATCACACCAATTATTCATCACTGCATTCTAACTAATATCTTTATCTTAACATTTACTTGCTTTTTGATGTGCTACAGCTGTGCTGCATGGCATCCTTGTCATCGCTGTCATCTGCCTGCTTTTAATGGATGTACTGTGGCTAAACAGTGCGAGATACGGCAAAGGTTGCTATTGATCACTAATAGGAAATTGCATATTTGCTTTTCAATGACACGACAACCTTTGACCTTGTATGACATTTAAGGTCAGTACACGCTATTGTGGATAAACAATGAGAGATAGGACCAAAGTTGCAATTAATCACCAACAGAAAATCGCATAAGCCCTTTCAGATGAGATGAAAATCATCGACCTTGAATGACCCTGAAGGTCAGTACTGCAAAAGAAATTCTACTGGCTATAGCGTGTCTTCCCTAGTGACAGCTGGGCTTTCTTGTTAAATAACGATGTCAACTGAACCTATAACATTCAGTTACAAGTCAGTCACCAAGCACCACAGACCAGCAGTGTGCGCTAAACAATAACCATGCAACTAGAATAATATTACACACAGAATAAATCTAAATCAACTGCTCACCAAAAAACGATTTAAAACAATTTTGTTCTAACAAACGAAAATGTAGCAAATAAAATAACTAAAATACGATAAAAAAATTATCATAATACTTACCAGAACAAGAGTTCCAGTGTTCATGTCAATCTGCGGTCCAACTGGCTCGTCATGCCTGACGAATAAAGCAACATCACTTAACTAATAGAAAAAAACAATAGAAGAGTGGATAGATTAAAATAATTTCAGTATATGAAATGCAAAGACAATGCAAAGACAAAGACAATGCAAGCTGATGTGTAAGAAAGAACGTTCTGTAAACAAATTAGCTGAAGGTAAAGTTTAAACAGCTAATGTCAGAAATGCTGCGACAAAATATGCAAAAATGATTGAAAAACCGAACTCGATCACACATTACGTAAATAGATGCAATCTGGATAAATGTTAAATGTATGGATATGACAAAAACAATAAACAATAAACTTGAAACTTGAAACAATAAACCAAGAAGAACAAGAAGCATCCGTCACAGTGTCAGCAAATTATGCGGCCATCTGTGATCACTGACCTGAAAATTGGCACAGCAGTTACTAATGCCTTAATGTTTCTCTGGGCTTTTTTCCTACTCAAGAGCTCGTATAATAAACAAGCAAAAACCCATGTGACCTATTAGAATGGATGATAATATATGACATGATATGATAATATACAAATAGTGACTAGCGTCAAGGTTATTATTGAAAATTTTTTCCCTGAAGTTCGTAAAATATTGCCCAAGGTCGAAGACCAAGCAGTGTTCGATTTGCTGGGAGGGTTCAGGGGGTTTAACCCCCCACTGCATGAGGACGACCTCCCCACTGTAATTTGTCTGGGGGGTCAGCTTTGACCCCCTAGTAGGATTCCAGGAGCAACTGGACAAAACGTGGAAGTACAAAAATTATTTGTGTCCCAACGTTCAAGTTTGTGACGCCACCTTTATTTATTTATTTGTTTTTATTAATTTTTATAAATTTGGTCAGTTGATTCTCAGGAAAATCATTATTGCAAACGTTTATAATTGCCGCTCACACTTGAAGTAAAGCTGTCGAAGCATGAATTTGTTAACGTGTTAACGCATTGCGTTAGACCTAATTTTAAAATTTTTTTGCTGATATTGTAAGTGGACTACATCAAAAGGGTGAGTGTGCCTGTATCGCAAGACTGTGACAGTAGTAATACAAGAAATTTGAGCTAATGCTCACGAGATGCACGAAAGCCTATAGCATGCCCATGCTTATCTGCAACTATTATCATGAAAGACTGGCCAACATCAGAAAAATAGCGACTTTTGCGGGGTACTGCTCTTTGATGCCCCCGTGTGCATGTTTTCTTGAACCTAGAAAATCGTGACTTTTACTTTCAAAATCTAAGTTCAATGCTGAAAATTTCACATGCAGCTTCTCCATGTCTATCTCAACTGATTTCAGCACAATTCGTTCTTGAACTGTTTAGCCACAATATAAGCACACATGACACTACAACATATAGTTTAACTACAATAGAGCCAGCCAGCCATGTGTCAGTGGTGTAATCATAGACGTCTTGAATATTAATGAAGCGTGACCAGTCAAAAACCACTATAATATTGCTTCGAGAGCAATATCAGAATGACTTTTGACCGGTTGGTTAAGCAGCTGGTGAACAGTGCATATTTGAAAACGTCACGTGACACGATTTGGATCAATCATGTGCAGGTATTTTGCACTGAGGTGGAACGACATATCATATATGACGGTATGCACAAGACCACTCACAAGGACGAAGTGGCACTTCTGACAGATGATGACCTTGACAGTAGCCGACGAAGGTCAAACGTCGGCGTCTCCGCACTACCAGCGAGCAGCATGTCAGGCTTGGCAGACAACTGCGAACCCATGTGCTGGCGACACAGGTCCTACACAGCACGCTACATCTAACTCTGTGCACAAAATATAATGCTTACTACAGTTGTAGTAAGCCTACAAGTCAAATTATTGCTTTTATTGTTATTTGCTAGAGGCCCTAGATTACCCAGATGTGTGTTTTTTACACCACAGATTTTCTGTATGCCATAGAGCCAATAGTCAAAGCACTCAAGGCAGATGAAGAAACTGAAAATCAGCTCAATTACACAATTACACAGCTACAATTACACAACTACAGCGGACAGTGGCAATGCGCCAATACCTCGTATTCCGCTGGTGTCACTTTGCTGCTGACCAAACCATCCAGCTCCTCGTCTTTGATCGTTCTGTAAACTCGGCAGTACCACAGAAAGATGATGACAAAAATGACGGCCAGAATTATGGCAAGACCAACGAGAACGTAGAGCAACATGCGGCTTTCGTCGGCCAAGTCATAATCGTAGCTCTGCAATGTTTGATGCATACATCAAATGAATTTAAGCTTTAATAATAGCACAGACTGTCGTTGAAATCTGGTGAACATAGCTTTAACATAGAGCTAATACTAATTAAACTTTTTTAGTAAGTCAATCTCCAAAAATTAATCAAAATTAACTGATTAATTCTGATTAACCGTTGTAGCCAATCGCAGAACCAGGAAAACTGCAGTTCGATTATTAGTTGTTGTTATCTTTTGCAAACAAAAGCAATATCAAAAAGTGATGATGATGCAGTGGTCTACGCAAACTGTGTAGTCAACTCAAAGCTCATAAACTTAATGCAGACTGTTAAACTTAACACTATACAAGAACGAATCTTGGTGACATGTCCTACGCAAAATAAAATTAGATCACAAACACTTAGCATCTTAGGCTGCTGAAAAATGTAAAATTTTAACAGAATTGTATTTAATGAAAAATATAATCCATGAACTTTTTTAAAGATTATTTGACTAATTAATGATCAATTTCCGCAGCCATACTTAATGTGTCCAGATAAGTCCAAAGAACTTTCAACACTTCTATCACATTACATTGTACGATGACAAGCTTGCAGATGGCAAAGTGGCTAATAAATACCTTCACTCACATAAAACTGAAAGTTTATATAGTTCCATAAAATTCTACAACACTACACAAATTTAAAAACTGATAAACTAAAAGAAACATGGGAAAATTAATGCATCACAACAAACCTCGGGCACATCACTAAGTGCAACGCCATCTACAGGACAACACATAAACACCATATGTAAGACCATTCACAATGCAATAACAAAAGTCGCACAAAGAACACAAAACAGCCAACAACTACTAGTCAAATATCTCATATCAAACAGATTTATAACAAAAACTTCTCTTCTTAAACACAAGCAAAAAAGCAAAACCTGAATTCGACTGGAAGCTGTGGCGACTTTCTGACTTTATCTCACTTGCTGGTCTGCAAGAACAAAATGTTACTATTATTCACTGTTCAACAAAAAAAAACATTGACAAAAACACTGAAAATGTGCTAAAATTCAAAAAATAATTAAATGACAAGCAAAGGTTTGTCAGATTACATGGAATAAGATGACTTACTGTGAGTGAAAAGATGAAACTTCAGCATCAACATCATCAGATACCCATTTTATCTCACTGCCGGCAGACTTGTCTGAGGCCGCTGAAATAATAAACACATCAAATAAACCATACATTCATACTGCCACTACCACTATGCTGTCAATTTTCAGTCAAACAATTCTTCAGGGTTACTCAAAATAAATCTAAATTTTTAAAAAATACAATTTTAGAAGCAGAATGTACTAACTGATAAAAAGTAAAAAAACAATATACATTAAATCAGATCAGCATTCGGTCGAAACATGACACAAATACTGTTCTAGTAGCAAGCAGATTTCCTATACACTCAAAAACACCAAAACAGAGCACTTATTGCTCTGCTAATGTCATGCCATGAACAACAATACAACATACATGAACAACTGTACATGTAGCATGCATCCAGCAAATGAGAAATGATTAACATTCTAAAGATTTTCGTTTCTACGTCAATAAACAAACAAGTGCAACGTGCTAATATTTCTGTGAGCTGTCAAAAAATTAGCACCCCAGAAACGTTAATGCGAGCCACAATACAATGACCGATCATTCATGATACTGATATTTACAAAATTTACAGTCAAAATAGCATACCAGAATGATCTTGCACACTTGGCTCTACAGATGGCTTCATAGACTCGGGCACGGTTTTGTAACTTTTGTCAGACACAGGCCGCTTGTAAGACGAATCACCTAACAAGAACTGCTTCAGAGCAAACAGATCGTCGGCTTCTATGTTCTGCATGAATTTCTTAAATTTGCCGAATGCTTTGTCATAGTTCTTAGACGGGGAACCACTTCTTGCATTTGGAGACATACCAGACTGGCTGAAGTTCACAAGGCTGGGTTGAAACCGAGTATCAAGCAATTGAAAATCAGCACACATCAATGGAACATTGTCCACTGTAGAGCCATGACGATATCGTGAGAGTGTTGCGTAAAGTAAGCACTGGGTGTGACGGTGGTGCCAAGTATAACCATCAGCCACTAGTCTGAGTACAATAAGATATAATTCGGAGAGTTGTGCACCAGTCAGATGATACTGATAACTATCGACCCAACCTCTGTCAACATGGTTTCGACTTTGACAGTTGCCAAACAAATTGTCTACAGAACACAAAAACAACATCTGCACTAACCGAAGCATTGAGCACTGCGCTATAACTTTAAATGTAACAACAATAAAAAAATATCACAAAACATACAAAATACCATATTGATCTGCAAACAAACATTACGAAAAGTGGTTAATGATATACTATTATAATCAACATATGATAACAAAACATTAGCAGTACTAAAACTAACAAATGTTATTACACTTTGTCTATATTATAATATTTTAGAGTTACCATCGCCAATCACCCTGAAGTAACACAATGTGCGGTAGCAAAATTTTACATGCAGACCCATTCATACTTGGCCAGAACATGGGCTTAATCAGATGCTGACAAGAAATGCTTTCTTGGAGAAGAATTTTTTTCAAAATTTAGGCTGCAGGTTTGCTGTGTGCCACAGGCATGCACAGCTCTAGCAGCCTGTCAGCGAGCTGCTGCTATGCTGCAGTCGTGTACTGACTGTAGAGCTGTGAACGAATCTAGGCCACATACTGAGGTGAAACCCAAGGGCCAAAAATCAAGCAAACAGGGAGCTAAGTTGTATATCCTTACAGTCTGACTTCTTGTGCTAGCAAGCAATCAAAACAGCATTCATAACTAGCCATAAAATCATGTGAAACATTTTCACACACAAACTGTCATAATTTTTAGTCCGGTCTTCAACTGTGAATACCCATAAACACCTTAAAACATTTCAAAAACACATCAAAAATTCCTAAAACCCCTAAAAGCCCCTTAAAAAACCTCTATAGTCCCTTTAAACAGCACAAATACACTGATGTCAAGCTTAATATTAAGTTATCAACATTAAATTTAATACTGCAATGTTACCATCAAAACATTCTTCATCAGCATGACACAGCGAGGCACTGAACAGACATCCTACACAGCACAAACAGTTTACATCAGATTACTGACACCAGCATGTTATCCTGTTAACTACCTCCAAGTGAGCACCAGTTAGCTGCCAATCTGTTAGCCCAATGTGCAATTACCAAATAACAACAGCTGAAGCTGACCTAGATGTCTCTCTCAGCAATTTCTTTAAAAGTTATCTGCAACATCTTAACTAACTGGCAACTTGTTCACTATCAGGCGTGCTCCGACGTCTTTCTGAAGATAGGACAAGCCAAAATTGGATGAATGGGCATTGGGCAGGATATCAGGCAATGTCTGACTATACTGTGGCTAATAACAATCACAGTAGAAAACGTTTCTAAAACAAATCGACGACTTGCAGAGAAACGACAGAAACACATTTAGACAGAAATTTGTTAGCAGATATTTCACAACGGCTCGTACCAAAGTGACCGGAAATGACAGCCGTTAATGTCAATCCAGGTGAAACGACCGAAGCCCATATGGCCAACTTGAAAGCCAGCAAAATCATCAAATAACGCATATTAACTAAACGCATCTGCCCGTACGTAAGGAAGACTAAACCACTACCAGTCACTTCTAAGCGAACGTTAATTAAACCTTTCAGACCATATCGCTTGTGTCGTGTTTACTTTTGCAAGTGCCACGCCCCTACATAGAATAGATAATAGATATTTATCCAACGTACTGTAAAGTGTAAAGCCTAGCTTCCATCATACGCAATTGCGCACCCAACACAAATTGCGAACTTTTTTACGCAACTGACGCAGACAAAGCAAAAAGTGTGCAAGCAAATACGAAACTAACGCAATAAACGCCCAAGAAAAATATGCAAAAAACCAACGGGCGCAGCTGACGAAAACGAGTAGCGAGACAACGGCCAAAACGCAAGGATAGAAGTGGTGTCTATAGCTTTGAGTTTGAGTCTGCATTTTTCTCGGCCACAAACGGTACACTGTACTAGGCTTATATCGGTAATTGGATTACTGTTAGGTCGAGCCTTAGGTACGTTTACGTGTACAAGTGTACGTGTACTGTCGTCTGTCTGTAATCCATTTATTGTGGCTAAACGGCAGTGGCTTCTATCTCCCCAAATTTGAAGTCGAAATCGGGCGCAAGTTCCCCCC
>Ga0056128_1010712_pt1 | contig 11391 bp, 4 predicted proteins | sample WorMetLIZISLAND2_FD_71113 | JGI IMG/M metagenome (GOLD analysis project Ga0056128, IMG submission 71113) | Marine gutless worms symbiont microbial communities from Max Planck institute for Marine Microbiology, Germany - Olavius geniculatus... ... | reverse complement strand
CAGAATTGCAAAGGCAATGGCAAACCTGAAGGCCTTGGACAAGATTTGGAAAAGTAAGGCGATCACTCTGGAAACAAAGCTCAGCATCCTGAAGACGTGTGTGTTCAGTACAATGCTGTATGGTTGTGAAACATGGACAGTTACAAAACGCTGCGAAAGCCGAATCCTGTCCTTTGAGAGAAAATGCTACCAGAAGATTCTAAGGATAGGACGGACACAAAAGGTCACTAATGAAGAATTGTACAGAAAGATTCAATTGACAGAAACCCTACTGCAGAAAGTGATACATGAGCCACATAATTTACTGCCCCCAAGAGCGTGTCGTCTGCTATTAGTGACGCTGCATTGAAGACGTGATACACGCGCCATGCGGTCAGCAACGTTGTGAGTTAAACAAGCAAACGGCGCAGCAAACTGCAACTTTCGACACACAACTGCCGACAAATAGTTGCTAATTTAACAGGGAAGAGATTACGAGTGTGCAAAATTTTAATTTCACCCCTAAAATTTCTTTAAATTAAAAAGCGGGTTTTCAGCCCCAAACTTTGCATTTCTGTACGAAAATTTTCCAACGAAAAAATGTTCGGACATTTTAAAGATAGCCTTAAATTTGAAGTGCGGACAATTGCCCACTTTGTCCCGCGGCCACGACGCCAATGTACATGAGTCAGAATTGTGATATCCAATAGGTTTTTAGACGTAGTCAAGGTACCTGTTCTTGCAAATTTTCATCAAGCTATGTGCAACGGTTTGTGAGTCAACGTGGTAACATATAAACAAAAAAAACTTTATCGAAGACGCTAAAAACAATACTGTCTTCGCTACCGCGAACAGCAAAATATAAATTGCAAAAACAAACGTTGTCGTCGTCGTCGTGACGAGCTCGTCGGGCGCTGCGTGTATGAGAGGCAAATCGTGCAAAAGCAGCGGCAAGAAATGAGAAAGTTGCTGCAATACCAAACGCGGATTTTGTCATGTTTATAGCATGTTCGGGGCCGGCGAACAGAAACATTTTCTGTTCTCTGGGGTTTCTTGTGGCGTGTTGCAACATTTAACAGTTTACTTGGTGCAGCATGACATTCTCTGGCATGGGCGGGCCTTGTACGATGTATTGCTATATAGGCTATGTCAGTTCTCTGTACGTGCGTTGTTGTCCGGTTTTGGGCCGACTGTTTGCGGTTCGGCTGTTAGAAAATTTACGTGATTAGGCTCAATCGGGTATAAATCCGGCTTTGTGCAGTAAAAAGATAACAAGCACATAGGCCTAAGTATGTGTTAACGTACTCTCCTATGGGAACCTGTCCGCTGGCACGAGCTTGGATCTCCTTTTCAAACTCCTTCAAGTATTTTCTGAGCAACCTGAAACAACAACATAAAAATAACGAGAATAAAAGTAATTTGGCAAAGGGCGGATTCGCTGTTGCAAATCCACTTCACTTTACACTTGTATTTGTTAGGTGTCAGCAAAGGACTGACGGTTTGACTGCAATTTGCAATTGTTTGTTTTGAGTGGGAGTTTGATTCCAAAATTTCCCTTTTCCCCGGGAGTCAAAGACACCCATCTAACACAGTGCCTCACTGGAGTCTGGAGCCCAAAAGTGTACCTGCAAAATGACATCTACATACATTAAACAACTATAGAAAACTGGAGTAAAAACGCCTTTGTGGGTGCAAAAGTTTCTCAGGACATCCGCAACCCGAATGCCAATTTTGATCCCAATGTTTAACCCCTCCCCATTTCCCACCCCACTCGACATCTGCGACGTCTCGTTTTCGCCCCCAATATTAATGACGGATCGACGCCATGCATTGCAGAACAACGACATCGAGATTTCTTACTCTCGTTTGCTTTTGCTTCGACTCAGAGCCTTTATCTTGCTCGGTACTTTACTGGCTTCTACTCCAAGTCTCTGCACGTCAGAACAATAATTGTTTATTTTGCTTTATCCAATCTCTAAAATTCTTATGCTTCCTGACAGAAAACGTAAAATTTTGTGTCCTAAATAAAACCAGCATTAAGCGAAATAAATTAATATTAGAAAATATTGGCATATGTCGCGCATTTTAGAGATACTATGCCCCCGCGTACAGAGAACTCTTTGACTGTATGGAATCGAAATTTAAACTAGTATAAGAAATATTATTAGATTGTGACCAATCTAATGTACTCCTCGCGCGCATCATTTTCTTTTGTATTCTCTAAATAGCTTTTTCGTTTCTTTCGGCTTGTATTAGAGACCCGGCGTCTAATTGAGACCCGTTTAATATATTATACTAATAGTGACTGGCGTCAAGGTCGTGATTGGAAATTGTTTTTCCGAAATTCAGAAAATATTGCCCGATTTTAGGACCTGAGAGGAAAAAATATTCCAATAATGGTGGATGACGCTAGTTGCCATTTGTCTTGTTATACCTCAACGCATGCGTCCATTTGGCACCGTTGCGAAGATATGGCGCCCAAAGATAATGGGGTCACGACCTTGACCTTTTGGGGTCACGTGACGTCATCGGTCACGTGACCACTCGACTCCCGGGGGTCGACTTTCTATGGGTGGTCCATAGTGACCATGTGTCTATCTAGCACCGCTATAGAGATATGGCCGTTTGTAGTTCTTCCAGGAAGGCTCTTCAGAAACAGAGGTCGATCGTTGGTCGGTCGTCGGTCGGTCGGTCCTCAATATTACACTGATCTCATATACTCCTCTTCGCTACGTTAGGAACGTAGCACGCGAGGAGTAAAAAATCTACGCTTAATGTTGAAAATTTTATGTGCAGGTTGTCTTGGTTTATCTCCAGCCATTTCGGCCCAATGCACTCCTGCAATTTGCGCCGCAGCCTAAAATTGCAATAAAATCACTCAAACTTCTTAGTTTAAGGTTCAGTCATTCAAGATTACCGATGTTAATAAGCCCAGAACAAGTCATCAGCAGTGTTTGCTATGATAAACAGCAAGTTTCTGTCTCTGTCTACCTGCAAACGTTTTTGCGCTAGACGAGTCGATACTCGATAGCAATAAAATTACGATTTTTTAGGAAGTACGGCATGTCGGACAGACAGTCGGACAGATAAACACCTTTACGATACCTATACTGAGCACCCGGTTAGTTTCGCCATGATTATTCTTTGGAAGTGCATTTTATTAGCAGTTTATTATAATATTATCCGGTAATAAATTATTTAAAAGACTTACGACTAGCTCCATTCCGTCGATCTTCTCAGTTTGAAAATGTTCCTTTGCTTCTGGAATTCCAATCTAAACAAGTGCACACATGTTATTTCACGAACTTTGTTAAAAGTGTACAAATACGTAGATAGTTTCTAGCGCGCAACAAACATACGTAGTTACGTAGTACGTACTATACTCGTACGTGGCTGAGGGTGACTCAAAAATGCCACACTTTCTATATTCCTTTATCAAAATATTAACCCATTTTCACAATTATTTTTACTGTCAGAATTGGGAAGAAATTTGCAATAGCACTATCACTAAACGCACCAAATTCGATTTCGGCTAAAAAGCTCACAGCGCTCCCCCAGACTCCCTATAGTTGCAATTTAGGGGTCTACTTCTACGAAGTGGCAGGGAAAAAGTGGTTGAAAAAAACGAAACAAAAAAGATGGAAGGGGAAGAAAAAAAACAATGAAAGAGACGGGAGGAGAGAAACGGGCAAGCGGAGGGAAAAAAGAGATGGAAAACACCCTCTGAATTTGCTTTCCAAAAAAAAAATTCCTAGCTATGCTACTGCCAAAAAATTCATGCTTTTAAACACAAAAGCTTCAGCTTCTGGGGGACTTTGCCCCCAGAATTCCATTAGGGGACTTCCGTCCCTAGTCCCCTTACTTCACGCCCTTTAGCTTGAAGTTTTGAATACGTCTCTGGTTTCTTTTCTCTCGCTTGGATCTGACCGGCTTTTGGGCCACGAGAGCTTTCCGGCTTTTAATTTTTTTTCAGTAAAACTTCCAAAGCAAACAAAAGCTGCACAAATATAACTTATTGCTGACTGCGAAAAAATGTGCTCTGTTCGGGCGTTTTCACGCGCGAAAGCAGCTACTGCTTTCAGCGCGTTTTAGCCATTGCAATTCTGTCCGTCTATCTGTCACACGAGTGCATCAGTCAAAAACGGTGCAAACTAGGATCACCAAGTTTTCACCGTCGGCTGCCTGAAAGACTCTAGTTTCGGAAACTGCAAAGCTTTCCATAAATTCGAAGGGGTCACCCCGGACGAGGGCACTAAATGAGAGAGGATGGGTAGGAAAATTTGCGATTTTTAGCTAATAAGTGGCTGTATTTCAGTAACGGTGCAAGATAGGGCCTAGGTTGCTAATAATCACTAATAGAAAGTGGCTCTCGATTGGCGCCGAATTCAATGACCTTGGATAAGCTTGAACGCTAAAATGAAGTTTTTTTCATGGATTTTTGGGTGATGTTGGGCTGCGAGACACATTTCAAGGGCGAATTGCGTCGGAACCACTTGAAATAGGCATAAAAAGCTGCAAATAAAATTTTCAGCATTGAACGTAGATTCTGATGGTGCAAGTCTTGATTTTCTAAGTTCAAGGACGAGGGCATCAAATTAAAGAGCGGTACCCCCGTAAAAGTCGTTATTTTATCGTTGTTGGCCAGTCTTTCGTGAAAACGGTTGCAGATCACCATGGGCATGCTGCCTATCACAACAAGCACTATTGCGAGCTTTTTAGTCGTATCAACATCGATGACTGAGAGACTCTGAACTTCCAAAATAAGGGGGTTTTATTGATTTTTGCGATCTTCGGCCGCAGCGCACACTCCAAGAATGAACTGCGACAAAATGGCTGTATAGACTGACAGTTTGCGAACAGGAACTGCTATAGGCTTTCGCGCGTCTCGTGAGCATTAGCTCAAATTTTTTTGTTTTGTTTCGTTTTTATCGTGATAATTCTAGAGATTTAAGGTCTACGTACCGCTTCAAGCCAGAAGCACATGTCTTTGACCTCCCAGGTGACGACCATGTCAAACCGCAGCAAGCTGTCGTCTTCTAGCGTTTCTTTCTTGCTCGCCGAACCGCGTCGGCTGCTGAACCGCGACATATTCCGATCCGCCGAAACCTATGCGCGCCGTTTATTCTGCTGATTCGATCAAGCGCAATGCTGTGGCACACAGTAATTTTACGATACAATGTAGAGTCTATTAAGGTAACATTGCATATCTTTTTAACAGAAAAAGATGTCGGCGTTGAGTCGCGACGTGATATGCGGCCGTCCGTCTATAATTGCCGAGCGTTGATAGTAAATTTGGAAGCCGCTCACTCAAAGGGTGATTACGCGAAACAAAAATCAATAGCTTTCAGCGCGTCTTAGCCATCGCAATTCTGTCCGTCCGTCTGTCTGTCCGTCTGTCACACGGGTGGATCAGTCAAAAACGGTGCAAGATAGGATCACCAAATCTTCCCCCTCGGGTGCGTGGAAGACTCTAGTTTTAGGAATCGTAAAGCTTTTCCATAAATTCAAAGGGGGTCACCCCGAACGAGGGCGCTAAATGAGAGGGGGTGGGCAAAATTTGCGATGTTTGGCCAATAAGTCGCTGTATCTCAGTAACGGTGCGAAATAGGGCCTAGGTCACTATTAATCACTAATAGAAAGTCGTACACTGGCTCTCGATTGGCGCCGAATTCAATGACCTTGAATGACCTTGAACGCCAAAATAGGGGGTTTTATGGATTTTTTGGCGATTTCGGGCTGTGACACAAATATATATCATTCAAAATGTGACGCCACGGAATATCGTTATGCGATCCAGATAGAGAATTTGGTGTTTGTATATTAACTTAGCGTGAACACCCCAATTTTCAGCTAAACCACGCCTACTGAACCGGAACTGCTATAAACTTTCGCGCGTCTCGTGAGCACTAACTCATATTTCTTGTTAAGCTTTTCAACAACCGGTGACTTTGGCCCTTTGAAGTGAAAATTGACTGACACGTAATATGAAGGATACATCTGGTACTACATATTTGGCTAATTTCGAGCAGAGTTTTTAATGTACGAGCATTATTTAATATCAACATTTCTAAACAAAGACCAAAATAATTTGACAAGAAGTGGAATCACCACTTCACATTTGTACGCCTATTCGTCAGGCGGTAGCAGCACTTTGCAATTGAGCGTTTTGGCTGAGGGTTTGAACCCCAATTCCCTTTCTCCTGAGTCTCAGGTCCCCATCTAACGCAATGTCTATATTTGTCATTGGACCGCACAAGTGTACATATATGCAGATCGATATCTGTCTAACGGTTTAAGCAGGGTGCGTGAATGTAACAGACGACATACGACAGACTGACAGACCACGCAATGGAGAAATGTGTAGCTATAGAGGCGGAATCGCTAGTGCTAGCGCGATTTCGCCTAATTAATTGCAATTAAATATTTTCAGTGTAGTTTTGCTAGTTATGCCGACTAATAAATACGGATACCGTAGTAATAGCCTAACAGAAATGTAACGCTTACCGGCGAAAAAAATCAGATCCTAGTTTGCGCCGCAGTGTATTTTAGAACTGATCTTCCTCAATGTGAGAAGAACACTATAACGCAAACCCGGAAAAATCTTAATGTAGTTAATGTAGGCTCTTCGGCCAGGAACGTGCTGGCGCCGGTAGACTTCCTTGTTCAGTTAATAGTGAACCAAACTTTACGCGATGCTGACTGCATTAGGCCTACAGGCTTGTATTATGCTTTGGCATATCTGTCTAGCACAGGGTGGCCCAAAATTGGCAGCATCTTTTTCATACGCCTCAACTTCATCAAATAGTAACCGATTTTCAGAATTATTTCACTGTCAGTATCAAGAAGAAATTTGTAGTACACTATTACCAAGATCCCACAACACCTTAAGTGTGTCGCTACACTACCTTGTGAAACGTAAGTTCAGTGTCTTAAAACGACTTCTGTAACAACACATTTAAAAAATTAACCACGAAAAACCACGTTTTTATTAATATCAGTTATCTTATTTCGTTGTTATCACATTCTGCCGTTTTTACGTCAAATGTTCAATCTGCCCACCTTGCTACTGGCCGACGCACTCAAACCGGCGATACCACAGACTGACCAATGGCGCAATCAACAAAACGCTGACATTTCGCCAGGTAGTGTAGCGACACCCTGGATCTGAATCGTTAGTGATAGTGTTATTGCAAATTTGTGACTAATTCTGACTGCGTAAATTAATTAATATTTGATAAACTTGTAGCCGCACGAAAAAATGGTGCCATTTTCGGGCCACCCTGTAGTTATACAGAATAGGCCCAAAAGTGACTTTGTTGGTATTTGAGTTTTCCCAGTGTTTGATTTGCCGAAGGGGGTTGGGGAGGGTTGAACCCCCCAACTGTTTTTTCAACCCCCCTACACACTGTCAAATTATATAGGGGATCAGCTATATATTGTATACATACGATTTACATTACAATTTTGTTCGGTCTCCGACCGTCGAAAAGTTCAACTTACCCCAGCTAATTTTTCACAATTCAAACACTGAGTTTTCTTATAATCTTACGTTGTATTTGCAATTTTCTTTTGCTCAAATATGATTTTTCGTCTGTTTTCGATTATGTTGCGAGTGCTGTTTAATGAGAGTAAATAATTTCGTCACGATGGTTGGAATGGATTTGGCTACTAATGCCGATAGCTGTCTGATATTCGATCGCAATGAACGTGCAAAGAAACACAGTTAAATCCAAATTAGGTTTAACTAGGCTTAATTAATAGCACAACTGAGTGCTAAGTTGTCCAAACAGTATAAATATGCAGTGTTTTACAGTTTGTATAATATTATATCGATATAGTTTGAAAGGTGTTATTTTTGGTTCACCCCCCCCGGTAGTTTGCGTTACGGTTTGCGACAGCGCCGAACGCAATAGCAATGCACCTACCTGTGCAGTGCAGGCCTTCACGCTATAGTGCGCTTAATGACTCAGCCGTTTGAAAATCTTCAATAAGTTATACACAGTGTTCGATTTGTCAAAAAAACCAATGAGGGGGTCGTCGGCTGGCGAGCGCCGAAGGCGCGAGAGTAAAGGCGCCGCAGGCGCCGAAAGGGGTGGGGCCGACCATGGGGTCTGGGGAGCGTCGTGAGCTCCCCCAGCGGAGGAAACGCATTGTAGCATATTTTAGAGTCGCAGAGGGCCTCTAGCAAGAAGAAAAGTGCACATTTTCTGCCCCACATCTTCATTGAGACAACCACTTATTGACATACTGAATGATTCAAATATCACGTATTACTATGCGAAGCGTGCTATAGACCTATGGCACGTATAGTGACTTGTGCTGTCTGTCATGCAGGGTAATGAGCGCCGAGGGTCGAAGCGCCTGCAGCGCCGATGGAGTGAGATAGGTGATATTCTAGAAAGAGGGGATATCCAAATCCCTAGACGATTAAAAGATTTGGGGAGCATCGTGAGCTCCACGTCGTTTTCCGGCCCAGGGGCAGAGCCCCGTCCGCTAACGATAACGCTTTTGGCATATTTGAGGCTGCGGGGCGTATTCAAGATTTGAAGGGGTGTGGGGATCTGGGAGACGGAAGTCTTCCAGTGGGTCCAAAGACTGAAGCTTTTTGTAAATAATACATAGATTGTTTTTGCAATGGCGTAGGTAGGAAATTTTTCCCGGTTAGCAAATCCAAAGAATCTTCCCCCTTTCCGTCCCTTCTCTTTTCTCTTTTTTCATCCTTGGTCGTCCTTCTCTCCGTTGTCTTTCTTTATTCCTGCTGTCTCTGTCTCTTTTTCTCCGTTTCATTTTCCTTTTCCTTGCCCTCAAAATTCTAGCTAGGGGGTCTGCGGGAGTATCGTGAGCTCCCCAGTTGGGTTTACTGCAGAGCCCCAACCAAAACCGAGTTTGAAGCATTATATCTTTTAAATTAGAGCTGTCGAATTAGCGCATTATTTTAACGCGTTAACGGGTTAAAGAATTTACGTGCGTTAAAAAAAATTAACGCACGTGCATAAATTCTTTTTATCAGTGCAGGCTCTAGAGAGTTGGAGCTCCCCAATGCAACTGTGAAACCACTATAAACGAGGGCCTGGGAGCACAGCCCCAACAGAGTCCAGGGGTAGGTCGAGACCCCCTGGTCAGAAAAGTAGGGGCAAAGCCCCCTGAAGCTAAAACACTTTTGACTTTTTGACGTTTAATGGAAGCCGCAAATTGGCCCACTTTTCTAAAATTTGAAACACAAAAAATCAGATACAATTTGTATTGTCTCAACAAAAATGAGCTTTAATACGCCGCAATACATCATATATTACTGTACATTAATGGAAATTAGTAGACTTGTCCATTTTGGGTAAACTTTTTATGTTTACTCATTTTACATTTTGAATATATTTTTTTAAACTTGAAATTTTTTATAGGGGCCTATACGTAGCATGAGGCCCCTGAGCATACGTGAGGCTCACGACCGGAGGGTAGGCCTATACGGAGAGCCCTTCGGCCGGCTCTGCACTTAATTCTACGAAGCAGGAGCTCCAAAATTCCATTAAACTACGTTTATTTGACGATCGAATAAAATTCATTCAAGTAATTAAAAATTGTCCTGTTGCTTTTCTGGCACTACCATTTTGACGTTTTATTAGGCCTACTACTGTCACGGTCCTGCGACACAGGCACAACTCACCCTTTTGGTGTAGTCCACTTACAATATCAGCTGAAATTTGAAAAAAAAATTAACGCAATGCGTTAACGCGTTAGCAAATTATAAGTTTATAACGCTTCGACGGCTCTACTTCAAACGTGATCGGTAATAGACCTAACGTTTGGCAATAATGATTTTCCCGAGAATCAACTGATCAAATTTAGTGCAATTGAAATGATAAGAACAAATAACGACAGCGTCACAAACTTAAACGTTGGGACACAAATAATCTGCGAGCGAAGCGAGCAGAAAATTTTTTTGTACCCCCACGTTTTGTCCACTGTCCAGTTGCTCCTGGAACCCTTCTGGGGTCAAAGCCGACCCCCCAGACAAGTTCCAGTGGGGAGGTCGTCCTCATGCAGTGGGGGGGGAGGGTTAACCCTTCAACCCCGGCAAATCGAACACTGGTTATACATAATACAATGGCTGATGACATACCCATTGCTTTAGGCTATACAACAATAACGAATGCCGATAAGCTATAGGCCTAAGCACAGCCTGCACGGAGGGCCCACGACTGAACCGATCGATATATACACTGTGTCTCAAAAAAACGTCCCACTTTGTAATTGTCCATATCTTCGTCAAATATTGACAGATTTTCAAAATTTTTTAACTGGCACATTTTGTGGACAAGTAGCAGTAGTGTTATTATTAAACATACCACCACACCTTAATTGCGTCTCTACACTACCATGTGAAACTCTTATTGTCAAAAATGTCTAAAATGCTAGTAATACATATGCAAAAATTATTTTCTAAAAACAATTTTCAATAATTTTTATATTAATATCTAATAATGTTTAGTTTTTGATACATTCCTTGTGTTTCTAAACAAAAGCAGATGATATTATTGTAAAAAAAAATAATTTTTATGCAGTGACAATACACTGGTAATGTAACGTGCATTTAGCAATGGGGACAAGGCTTTAAATAAGAACTTTATTTGAGTTCAAAAATGCAGTTTGCAAAGAATACTGGCAAAATTTATTAAGATAAACAGAAACAGGGAAGGACTGGGACACATTACAAAAAAAGATTTGGATAACAGGAAGCACTAAACAAAGGCATGAGAGCGGCAGATTGAAGCATGCACGTACTGAAGAGAACGTGACCACTGTGGATGAACTGGTAGCCTTTCTAAACCACGAAGGCCAGAAACAAACACGTACTCTGTATAACACGCCAGATATCCACAAAGACGGGTCTAATACAGCATAGCATTGTACAGATCATTTGTCGCGATTTTGGTCTGAAATGTCTTTCATCTTCCAACATGCCTGTTGCTTAGTATTGCTAGTTTTTTCTTGCATTTATAATTCACAAGGTAGTGTAGCGACGCAGTTATGGTGTGCTGGGATATTCAATAACTGCTTTATTGCAAATTGTCCAAAGAGTGTGCAAGTGAAAGAATTTCGAAAATTGGCTAATAGCCTATTTGTCAAAGATATGGACAGTTACAAGGTCATCTCAGTTACAAGGCCACCGGGAATTTCCGTTCGGGAATTCCCGGGAATTCGCCGTTCGCAAAATTCCCGCGGGAATTCCCGGGAATTTTTATGAATTGACATTTTTGCACTAGCCAATACTGTTATACAGGGCGTATTGCTGCATATTGTGTACAGATTGAACGATCATTCGTCGTTATTCGATTGTGAAATTACTGTCGCGCCGAGTGTAGTTAAACATTTTCTTTATACATTTATTATATGCAGACCTAAGTTTATTATAAA
>Ga0056128_1010711_pt1 | contig 11391 bp, 7 predicted proteins | sample WorMetLIZISLAND2_FD_71113 | JGI IMG/M metagenome (GOLD analysis project Ga0056128, IMG submission 71113) | Marine gutless worms symbiont microbial communities from Max Planck institute for Marine Microbiology, Germany - Olavius geniculatus... ... | reverse complement strand
TGCAACAGAACATAAAATATAAATGGCCTACTATAAAGTATGATAACAGACCAAAGCAGTTGCCACGGTATGGCATGAACATTTTGCATGCAGTTGCGATCGGCAACTCGACTGATATCAGCGTCTTGATTATAACATCTTCAATGGACATCATCAGTGCTAAATAACAAAACATAAACTCTTGTTTTTGTTTTTTAAAGCACTCCCCGTAATGCACATCTGTAACAGAAACTACATAAATGCTACACGTTCAGACCCCAAACACCCCAGAAACTACAAAAAATCATGAACGTAATGCATGGCAAAAAATAAGCAACAGTTATAAACGGGACAAAAATAACAGCAGAAATCCTACAGTCAATGTCACTAATCTAACTTTATTGTTAATTGAACAAACACAACACAAAGAACAGTAGCAGGCAAACCAGGACTGGATAAGCGGAAAACAACAACAACAACAACAACAACAACAACATGGACCAAAGTTATTCGGGGAGTGAGTGAGTAGGGTTCAATGTCCCATCCGACACAGTATAGGTCATTTTGGGGACAGCCTTTGCAAGCAAAATTGCACACACACACACATAATAACAGAACAAAAAGTTTAACGTTTACAGAAAGTTTAACGACAGAAACCCGATTATAATTGTGCATACCCCGGTATGTATCGAAAATGGCTGGTGTAATAGCAAATTTTTGTATCCTCATCTTTCCACTCCTCTGCTCTCGAAAGTAGGTCCCCTTTAAGCCTGCATCTGGTGACATCAAGTTTTGTATTATGTCTATTTTTGGATGTCCAAAGGGAGGGGCCAGACTTTTGATTTTTCTGCGAGCTTATCTGGGGAACACTACTGCATCACTGTTCCCCCAAGTGTCCCAATATTATTTAGGAAATAGCATTCCCTCCCAAAAATATTTGTTCCCTTTCGACAACCCAGCTGCATATCAGAAAGAAGATCTAAAAATATCATAAATACTAGACATACCAGTTGTGTCGATGCCCTTTGAGCAAAGATATCTCAGAACGGCACCGAGGGACCATTTATTGCCATAATCTTCAACATCAGGGTCATCATTGCTGTAACAATATTGACAAAATAATCACCATACAACATGTTTACAGTACCAACTGCTGACTGTAGCCAGCAAGTTAAAAACTCGTCACTCGTGAGATACAGTATATGGCTTCCCCATGCTCTGCATAATTGTAATTTTAAAAGAAAGTTAAAGGTGGTGTTATAGGAAACTGATCTCAGAGCTACAGAATGCCACCTGCTATATGAGATCACACAGCATTACATGCTACCCGACACAGGCGAACGTGCCCCGCCTTAATCCCAGCCATAAAGACTGGTACTCAATTTACCTACCCCGGAGGGACGGAAGACTGAGTTGACTTAGGTGGTAGGTTACAAACAGAGATGGTTTACCTGCCCGCAAGCAGTCACCCATCCAAGTACTAACCCGGTGGCCTAGCGTGGAGCAACATCGTTACCGCTATGCCAGGCCACCACCAGTTGTCAGCAGAAAATATGAGATGACGTTTCGTTGTTGCTGCATTACTCTAAGAGCCCACGATTCAGCGACGTGGTCCTCAAAACCAAGGTCTTGGTCTGGAAGTGCCTCTGAGACAAAAAGGAAATTCTAGGTCTTAAAAAAGTTTTATCCTTGATCTTAAAAAAGTCACTGCCATGATTCATCAGCATCTCAACAACAGATGGCAAATATCTCAAATCAATTCAAATAACTGAGAGACATAGAGAGACCTCAATAATCTGGAGGTTCAACCAATAGTTCGAAAGTTTTCAGGTTTTTTCCTATACACTAGAGAGTGACATGGGGATGGGGACGATGGTAATACTGCGATAATGGGTACAATAACGGCGGTATTCCTGCTAGAATGGGGACAGGAGCCATGGTAATACCATGAAGATAGAAATAGAATTTGCGGTATACCTACAGTGATAGGGACAACTACAACTTCATCCGTAAATTATTAGATTTTGATCAAAGAAATATGCTTGTGTTACTTACATACACAGGCCAAGAATTTCTGCAGCTAGAATAAGGTCTACTTGTATTTAGTGGAATGAACTGAATGCTAGTCATTTACAGTGATGATTAACTCTGTGCTTGACTGGTGAACTGTGATGTTTATAAACGTTATTAATTTGCAGTACATTAGTAACCAAAAGTAGTAAGATGTGCAGATAATTAGCGGCAATCATTTTCATCCGAATAATGATGGTGATGAGGATAGGGATGGGGAAAGTGTGCAGGGATGGGGTGGGGATGGGGACAGCAGGCGTGGAGATAAGGTGGGGATGGGGACAATTTCACAGGGATGGGGTGGCGATGGGGATGCTAGTTCATCCCCATGTCACTCTTTACTATACACTTCAACAGACGACATCTCAACATTTCCTCTCATCTAGAGTCAAGCTGAGGTTAAAGTCTGAGCTGAGGTTAGTAAAAATGCATGTTGCAATAGAAACTTTCAAACTACAGAATAGACACACACACAGCCAATAGGCAGATGCTGACAAGACATAGTTGAAGGATTTCTTGCATACAGGAAAAAACCCGAAAACTCTCAGACTATCGAACTTTTGGACTTCTACAGAGATTGACTCAATCTCCGCATTTCATCTCCCAAGGTTAGGGTTAGAGTTAGAGTCAAGGTTAGTGAAAAGGCACGATGCAGTATACAGTACTACTGAACCTTCAGACTATAGACGCACAATCGATAAGACATATACTGACGAGACGTAGTTGGATGACTTCTTGTTGACGCTGTAGTTGGTCAGATGCATGCAGTGAATGCGCAGAGACCGACTGCTCTTCTCAAACTTCACCGTCGCAAACCTGCACAATCAGAGTTATTAAACACTGCATACAACACTGAAACTGGTCTTCCGCGACTTACCAGCACCTACTTATATGCATTTTTCATAACTTTTAAGAACCATCTATGTCCACTTTCTATCGCTTTCCAGGACTGTCTAATTGAGTGTATATCAAACAAGTCATATATGGCACATTACTCTGTGCATGTAAGGCTAACTGTTTCAACATGTTTATAATAATTATACTAAACAACACATCAAGCCAAGTCTGACAATAGATACTGATAATCTACTTAAAAGCCAAAAACATGAACAGTTCAAAAATCCGGCATTTGTTTGATTTATTTTTCACGACTTTCCACGACTGTCTAAAACCTAGACCTAATTCCGTAACTCTACATCTGTCATCTAGTAATCTAGCAAAAATAAATTACTAAACTGTTGCAGAGAACACCAGGCACAACATTTAAAACGCGAGACCAGCAACATGCGTAATAATAAATACATGACCAGCCTGCACATACCGAGTGAGGCCTTCTTCATACAAGTAGATGATAAGAGGGTCAAATGAGGTGACAGCAACGTAGAGCCGCACATCAAACTTGAATCCTGGACACAGACAAATCATAGCTCAGCATCAGTTAACATAATAAATAGAGCTCTCGAAACATTAATTTTTTAGTGCATTAACGCAGTGCGTTAATTTTTTAATGCATTAATTAACGCATTACTAATGCAGCCAGGCCCATCGAGAGGAAAAGTAAGGGGTTAAGTTACCTGGGCCCTGCAATGTTTGCAGGCCCTGCCTGTAGAATACAGAAAGTTAGAAACACATTTTAAAACGTATAATCAACAATAACTGCCGTCATAGCTAGCACCGGAATCTATTAGCCTGCTGTCGAAATAATTATTTTACAGTTAGTGATGGAGCGGCAACTACAGTTTAGTTACTTGAATTCATTCAATTGTTAAATAACCGCAGTTGAACAAAATATTGAAACTTTTGCTTCACACAATGTAGTAAATTGACATAAATTTATGTATGTGTGTTAACTTCTTTAACGAGCATCAATTTATTAGCATACGCGTTAATTAATCACTAATTTGACAGCTGTAATAATAATCAAATAATCATAATAATAATAATAATACACTATACAGAAAACAAATCATACAGCATTCCATCAACAATGTTGGGTTTTCTTAATGCTCAACCTGGTTGGGTATTATCAGGTTTTGGATTTTTGCGGGAATAATCCTGGGTTTTTACACTTCCAAACTTGACGGGTTATGGGATTTTCATGAGTTTTAAGTCATAAAGAGGAGCAATCCACATCAGATCAGTGTCCAAAAATTTGCAAGTTCATCAGTCTAAAAGTTTCTAATACTTAACTGTTATACTATGTTTCATCATCAGTAAAAAAAAAATAACACTAAAAGTGAATCTAGTTTGAGGAAGGTATTCAGGTGGGTTTTTACCCTCTAAATCCAACTGAGTTTTTAGATATGCATCCGGAACTGTGAGTATCTAAACACTGACAATTACCAATACTTCATGGTTGTACATAAATAGTGTATTATCACATCGTATCATTTCAGAAAGGCCTGCTGCAGCTTATGAACAACCTAAACAAAATTAGCCAAGATTACACTACGGTATGTTGAACACTTGTTATTAAACCACAAGCAGAAATCCGACCATCGATGAGTAGTGGATTGCTGATGTATCGACAGACGACTACACTGTCTTCCAGCGTCAGCTGCTCCGGCTGCAATGAAAAAAAATAATAACAGAATACATATTACAAAATGTAAGAAAGTCTTTCCCGAAACATACAGCCCATAGAGCAGTGCTAATTTCCATTTTCTCAGCCCTCAGCCAGATGCCAGTTTACACTGCGAGACCACAGACATGTGGCCAGTGCATCACAGTGTGCCTGTTAACGCCTCAGCTTTTGCTGGTACTCGATGTGTCTAGCCAAGAAATGACGGCCTGACTAAGTGTCTGATTACATAGCACTGGTGTATGCCCAATGCCCATCTGCATACAGCTACCAAACCAAGTACTTACCAGTTAGGGCAGATCTGCCATAAAAAATGTCAACGGATCACAACCGCACAAATTTTATGCCTTCTACTGCACAACCAACAATGCCGAAGAACTGAAAAATGCACACAACTAGACAAGATGTAATCAGAAAATTAACTCAATGGACAAAAAAACTAAAAACAATAAAAACAATCTACAGTTCTAACTTCCGTTAAACCAGTTAGTCACCGGATAAGTCTCATAACTGCAATAAAAAGTGTGAAGTTGCAGCTATGTACCGAGGTTATAAGGAAGATGCCACGACCACGTGACGACGCTGCTGGCTTGACTATCCACGGACACCGCTCTTTAGAAGCTGCGGCTATCAACAGATCACGAAAATTGTTAAAACTAGCAGCAATTAAAACAACTGTAATGATATCTCAACAGAAGTTAACAGTCGGGAAATGGTGATTATTAACAAAATTCAAACTGTCCGAGAGCATGCACATTTTCGTTTGTCGGAATTACTGTTATTCAGCTGACAGAGATGTCACATGTGCACTGAAAAATATGTCACAATCGATCACTACTTGCTTAACAATGTTGCTTTACCATTATATGAAAATACTTTCAGTCTCTAAATATAAGCAACAATCTTTATAATTGTTTCTTGATAATTATGTAACCATAATCAAAATTTAGCAACTAACTGTACAGAAAACCAGCATAATGCAGGCACAAAAACAAAAAACAACGAAAGTCAAACAAAAAGACTATGCACAAACCAAAAAATTAACATACAAAAACAATGCACAACGGATACTAAACATCACAGCATCGCTTACCGGCAAAATCAGAGTATTCACTCGGAATAACAAAACTCACTGGCACAAAGTCAAAATGCCGATACCCCTGCATGCAAAAAATACAACTACCAATCTCAAAATCTATTATATTTAATATTAACAGCAATAACAATAATGGTAAAAAAACTAAACGACACTATCAGGCTCAAGGCTAAGTACTGCCTGCAGGGCATGCGTCAGTGAGTGAATAGGGTTTATCGTCCTGCCCGACACAGTATAGGTCATTTCAGGGACGGCTTTCCAAGCAATGCACAAAGGTATGCATTTAATAGAACAGTAAGTTGAACCTTTACAACAATAGAACAGAAAGTTTAACCTTTACAGAAAAACCTAGTTATGAGTTATAACTTCCACATGGCAACATGCTGAAAAAAATACTGCCTTTGCTTCCACGGGCAGTAATATATTACAGAATGTATATCATATCTTATTGAAGATTTTCTAGTGCTCCCACTACATGACAAAATCCATGGGTGCACTACAGAGTTAAAGTCAATAAGATTCACAGCAAGATCTCATTACAAACTGTCATAGCACATCACAGATGATATTAACCTCCACCAAGACTATTAACGCTATCAATAATTAAACTTTTTAACAGCTTTGTTGGTAAGTCCATGTGGCACGCAGGTCTAACTTCCTTTGGCAAAGGCTACAATGCAAATGCTAGTGCTGCAATCCTATAGCTTTAGTGCTACTTAGCGGACGCCATCGCATAGCATTTCCAAAACCCGAGATCATAACCAAAACCAAAAGACCCGTTACTTATGCTTCGGCAAAAATTCTGTCAAAGTCAGTTAATAACTTCTGCGTACTCTTGTTGACAAACAGACAGACAGGCAGGCAAACATATTACCTGCTAGGCTGCTGCCTTCAGAGATAAAAATAGCATTAGTGATAATACTTTGCTAATGGCAGCACTGACGATGGATAAACATGGCATTTCAAAAAGGTGACCTTTTTCTTTCATAAATCACTCAAATAATAATCAATTTACACAAAATTTTTACCAAGTGTAGCTGAAAAAATACAAATTCAGAATATTTTGACAAAACATGGCTGTTTTTGGCTCGTCATGATAACACGGCTGACGTCATAATGTGCTGTGTACAGACCTTCAACTGCTGCATGCGCTGAATATTCTTGAAAAGTCGGTCTTTACGTGTGACCTCGTATGAACTAGACAACAGACGTTTATTCACACAGCTCTACAATTACTCAGAGTGAAACCCAACTTGCCAGAATACAGTCACATTTCAGACTCAAATTACAATCAAAATTCAGGACTTTTAACTACCTATTTCTTGAGTATTCTATTACATCAATGAGGCAAATATTTACTAGAATGAGCAAACAAAATACACCAAAAATTCTTATGTAACAGGAAATTACACTAGTGCCTTGGTTTTTCAGAAAAAAACTAGCCAAATTCAGAAGTTTTTCATGAATTATGTCCAATGCCATAACTTTTCAGATTCTGGTTAACGAAAACTACAATCTCAAGACTTTTCTGAACTTATCCTCCAATCCGAATTTGACACACAGTCAAAAAACTTGCCAAGCATCTTCCGTAATGAAACCAGCGAAGTCAATGATGTAACCATTTAAATCTGTCAATTTCTGCTATGTGCCTACAAGTTTATAATACAGGACAACAGTGTTTTATAACTGGTGCAAAAAAGAAACTTCTGCAAAAAAACATACAAGAGTTACTAATAACGACAATCGTTCCAATTATTTTTAAAACTGCCAATTTTTCCTCTGCTACCACAAATTAGACATGGTCTGGCCTCCCAGAAGTTTTTTTCAGAACTGATGCAGAAAACCAATCACACCTAATGACATAATTCAAACTTTAAATGCAAGTGCAAGTCATTGTAAAAAAATGTAACAGAGCAGTTGACATTTACTACACGAACCGTGGAAAGTGGTTGACTTTCTGGAACTCTAGCATCGTGCGTAGAATGTAGGTTTTGAGATGGGAACCAGTCCACATCACATTGAAATCATTGCCACTACCAACAGACTGTACAGAACACAGCAACACCTCATACTGAGCGAGTGAATAAGGTTTAATGTCCTGCCTGACACAGTAATAGGTCATTACAAATAATTAACCCTTACAAAGAAACCTGACATGGAATATGAAACACACAAAAAAATTACCTAAACCTCAAATTGTAAGAATTCGCTGTTATAAGTGTGCATATGTAACGATAATGGCAGTTCTAACAATCTTCCCTATTATCCTCCAGAGAGTCATGAATCAATCTCAGAATGCTGTCTATTGGAGGACAGGGACCCACTTCAGAAGACATATAAACATAAGTAAACCATCTCACTACGTGATCGACATTAAAAGTCAGCTCAGCCTTCTTCCCTCCAGGTGAGGTAAATTAACTGACTGGTCTGACTGGAGTTATGACAATGCCCATTCACTTGTGTTGGGTGACAGGGGTGAGTGAGTAGGGTTTAATGTCCCACCCAACACAGTATAGGTCATTTCGGGGATGGCCTTTTCAGGCAGAATGCACACAAACACAATAATGTAAAGGTAAGTTTAAACTTTACAATAAACTGAAAGTTTAACCTTTACAGAAACACAAAAGACAAAAATGAGGTTAACCTAAAAATGTAAGAACATAGGTGTGCATATGTAATTAACATAATGTAAGTTCTAATAATCTTCCCTGTTATCCCCCAGAGAGTCATTAATGTGATAATGCTGTCTATTGGAGGACAGGGGGGAAAGGTAACACTGTGTGATCCCATATGGCAGGTGACACTATGTAGCTTTGCAATGGGTTTACCATAAAGATCTATACACCCCTTCAACCACTAACGCATATTTTATTTTATGAACTACTTCATCCTCACCAAGTAGTGACTGTCTTATAGCCGCCTCCATAATCTCACTTCAGTCAAGTGTGACAACTGAAGTGCTTTTAACTTAACACATTCACTTTGCACACACAATGTTGCAAAGTCAGGGAAAAACATCATCGATCACAGTCGCAATATCAGCACATTCTACACGGTTCAGAGTTCACTATGTTTCGTTACACTTGCATGATACGCTCTAAGCCACCACGAAATGCAAACCGTACATATAACACATCAAAGTAATAACTGCTAATAAACTACAGATGCTAGCACTAGACCAAATTGCAAGTTTCAGTATGTTTTAACTGCCACAAACTTATATAAAATCCATATCTATTTCTGTAGATTGATAACAGGCCAATATGTATACAATAGTACATCTACTCCAAACAGCCAGGTCATGGGTTTGGCTGGGTGCACCAACCAAGTTGCACTACATCAAGCTAGTATAGTACTAAGATCGGTAACAGTAGGCGACTAACTTCACGGAATCCATGAGCAGCCAGAATTGATTTGACAAGCTTGCACTCGGTTTTGCCCATTCTGAATGATAAATGAAACTTTTCTACAACACAAATGAAACCAACCAAACATGTGGAAACAATAAAGCACTCCTCAAACTGATTAAAGCCAATTATTGGTTATACTGTAAGGCCCATAGCCAGTTGTCAATTGAATTTAATGAAATAACTCTAACAATGCACCTGTAGAACCCTACGAACTATATAATTCTCATTAATTCTGAATATAAATTGTCATGCCATCACAATCCCTATGCTTACTCATTTGGGCTTCTTCTTACCTGCTATTAAACAAATTTGATCTAATACTAAAATATTTATTAAGAATGCTGTGTGGTCATTACCTGGTATTTGAATAAATAAATGAATGAATGAACGCATGTATGAAACATCCACATTTTGTGATGCAGGCAATGGTTAAATTAACAACATGGAACAATACTAAACAAAAAATTTCAAAAATGTATATTGCAGTTACACAAAAGTAGCTATCCATGTGAAGAGCAAAAGAACCTGCCTTTTCATGTAAAATTCATATTTTTGCATGCATTAAATTTCAGTGAATTTCTGAAAGAAGACCAAATCGTAAAATCATTTACATGTATGCAAAAATTTCAGATTGCCCATCACTGAAAACTCCTCTGCATACAATATGGACATATCTTGTGAAAATTTTCTATTGTATATACGATGATCAATCACAAACAGCAAACATAATAATCTCCATCACTTTATCCTACGATGGCCGAAAAAAAAATCATTCCTGTCTTTTCAGACCAAGATAAAGAAAAAGCCAAACAAAAATGCCACAAAATCCAAATTAAAATGCTGCAAAATTTCTAAACTCCAATATCACACAATTAAGCTGCAGTGAAAATACAGTGCTTTGATGTACCTCCGAGCTGTTTGGACTCCGAGCTGCGACAGACAAGAGCATCCGCTCGGAACAAAAGCACCGGCAGCTTACGTCTCCAACCAGTCCATGCCAACACAGCATGTGAAGACGATCTACACAAGTACCACAGTCATTCTATCATCCACTACCAGCAACACTGGGTAAGTTGTTCACACCTACACGCCAGTGTAGGTCGAATGATTGGTGTCGACTTGTAACTTACGGTTTGATCCTCAGATTCACAAGCAGCCTTGAGCAAGTTGCTAACCTACTGCATGCTTAGATCAACTCAGCCTCCTACCCTCAGCAGGATAAGAAATGAGTAATAGCTTAAGGGCTATGAAATAAAAACCTAGTAGAGGTACGTCGGCTGGCAGCAACCAGCTGCAGGTCCAAGCGTTCAATGATGTAAGCAATGAATGGCCGCATTACGCACAGCGATATCATCAGCTGATGCTAATTAGCAGTTTGTACAACTTTAGGCATAATAACATGTATCTTTCTCTAACTTCTGGCCAGTATTTTCTGTAATAATCCAGCTACTGGCTGTAACACACACTAAAGATATTTCACTCAATCACTGACGAAAGCACCACTGGTCACAAGTCTCTCTTGTAAGAAGCATTATGGGGCTAACCATGTTTTGATTGGTAACGTTTTTTCTTTGCAGATTCTTAAGGCTTAGGACCCCCAAAACAACACCTGAGAGGCTCTGAAGCTCTCACCCCTGAGCATTTTTATTAAATAAAAAATCTAATATGGCTGCCAATCGAAGTACCAAAAACTTCAATCCCCTATAACCAGCATCAGCAGCAGCAGAAACAGTTCAACATAAGCTTCCAGGAACATTAGGGTGATAAAATGGGTAATACAATACAATAATTTCTCAGTTTTTACACTGGTAGAAAATTACTGTTTGGTAACTGAAGCACATATGTGAACAACTTGCCTAAAGTGTTGCAATGACATGACTGTGATTCTAATCCCTCAATATGTTAATTGCTAGGTAGACTAACACCCCAAAACCATATGTCACATTGTGAATTTGCAGTGTTGGATAAAGTAGTCAAAAATTCTACTTGAGTAGAAGTAGAAGTAGTGACCCAAAAATATCTAGTTAATATCTAGTTATCTAGCTCAAAATAAAACTACTTAAGTAGAAGTAGAAATTTTTTCTACTCAAGTAGAAAGTAGTCTATCTTTAAAAACTTAACAGTGTGTTTTAGCATCAAGTCATTAACCTGCATGCTTTCTGTCTATTCAAGTCACCCTAACATGCAGCGGCGGCGATTTCTTCTAGACAGTGGGGGGATGACAGGGCGAGCGCGGAGCGCGAGCCTATAAGGGG
>Ga0056128_1010710_pt1 | contig 11391 bp, 6 predicted proteins | sample WorMetLIZISLAND2_FD_71113 | JGI IMG/M metagenome (GOLD analysis project Ga0056128, IMG submission 71113) | Marine gutless worms symbiont microbial communities from Max Planck institute for Marine Microbiology, Germany - Olavius geniculatus... ... | reverse complement strand
TCCTAGCTTGCACCGTTTTGATACAGCTCACGAGTGTGACGGACGGACAGACGGACGGACAGACGGACGCCCAGACGATGGCAAAGACGCGCGAAGCATTCTGCTTTCGCGCGTAAAAAGTAATGTGCGCCATTTTTACTAGGCAAAACCATATAGATATTTACAAATTTTGTTTATGTATTATTGCCATTGATGCCATATCTCTAGTATATTGCTTGACGAAGGGCAGAAAGACAGGCGCGTCTGCATTAGCGGTTATGAAACTGCAAATTCTGCAACGGTAATAACCAAACGCATAACAAAAAAGGTGTTTTACTTCTACACTGTGTCTGGAAAAAAGTAACCCCCTTAGACATCGTACAGTAGAAATGTCAAATGTCAAAACGGTCATACAACTTACAAAATGGCCAGTTAAAACGTAAGCTAAAAGCTAAGATAAAAGTTTTATCTTAGCTTTTTATAAAAATTAAAATAATGTCAAATTTGCGAAACAAATTTGCGATAAATTATATACATGCTCAGTGGAGCGATAATGTTCCATTTAAAACGCGATTTTAGACAGTGTTGTTAAAGCGACGGTCGGTGACACACTGTTCCAAGCAGTCTTGTGTGGAATGCTAGAGGACATCTGAAGGCAGGTCTGAGTAAACTATTTGGTCTGTAGATAACGTCGATGAGGATGACGATGCATATGATGATGATGACGTCACGGTCAAATTTTTGCGTCCAGCCAAACCGGAGATTAGTCTGCCCGTTCGCCGGTCGCCATCCAGCAACAATAAACCAAGTAGGAATCACTAGCAAAATTCTGTCCACCTTTTTCTGCGGCAAATTTTATACCATTGTGATCTGAACTATTTTGTTTCACTTACCGTGACTAACGCACGTTCACACCAAACCAAAACGACCCACTGCAGTATTGTTAGATGTTTGTTTCTTGCTGTAAAGTAAGTAAGTAAGTGAAGTGTAAATTATATAGCACATACTCAAAAAGATCTTTAATGCGCATGTTCATCATTGAGGTGTAACAAAGCGAGCGGAATGTAGTGTTGTTTTGCTTACTTCCCGTAGTGTCTGCAGCGGCGTCGTCGGTTAAAAATTAGGCGGGACATGAAGTTGCAGTTTTTCGACAGACACTGCAAATTTTCGACAGAGGAGATAAAAGATGCTCAAAATTGCAATTTTGCTTCCAAATTTCTTCAGAATTGGGTTCTTTCAGCCGCAATTTATTGCATTTTCGGACGAACATTTTCCGACAAGACGAAGTTGTTTCCGACAATTTTTTGACATAAAAAATTTGTTGTGACCAACTGCCTCCCTGACTTTGTCCCTCCCCCTCCCTTCTCCGCGCCACCACGTTATAGGGTGTTTACGTGATCGAGCAAACATCCAACAGCTAGCTCGACGTTCTATGGAAATTAGCATGGTAATTAAGAGGGTGGGCGGGTTGTAATAGGAAGGCACGATGTAATTTGACTGCACGTTGATTAGTTGCACTTTCTGCTTTTTTCATTTTCTTTTTATTTTTCATTATTTTTGCTTTGCCCATTTGTTTGTACCTTGTGTACGATGTTCATAATATATATATATATATATATATATAACACGCGATCAGCTGTGGGCTAAGAGCCTAAGCCAAGGCCTACATTTGAGCCAAAGAGCAGGGTTCAAATAGACCTGCTTGAGCCAGCTCGATGTTTGCTCGATCGTGTAAACACCCTATTACTGAGTGTCGGTGTCACTGTGTGTCAGAGACGGTGAAACAACGTGCGTCGACGTCCGACGTAGCCGGGGACGCAGCGAACGCAGCAGACGACGTGAAGACAACCCTGACGGCGTCCACCACAGCGAAGGTGACGGTCAAAGCCTCGTCCTCCCCGCCGGGTGAGAGGGGCTGGTCGGCGGACGAAAGTCGGCACGGTACCGTCTCACTGCGTACCTACACCGCCTATATCACTGCCGCTGGGGGAGCGCTCGCCGTGCTGGCTGTGCTGATCGCTAGCTTGGTGGCAGAGGGCGCCAAGGCGTTCAGCTTCTGGTGGCTGGCGTACTGGCTCGATCAAGGCAGCGGCGCCGACAACGTATGCGTACAGTTTCTGACCGGACGTCGTTAAGACGCGTACAGAGCGACGTAATACCCCGTTTACACGATCGAGCAAACGTCGAGCTGGCTAGTCCAGCTAACATATAGCCAGCTCGTCGAGCCAGCTTGATCGTGTAAACGGGATATAACTGAACGGACGGCGTCAGTGACTACGTGACTACGCTCACGTACGCGTCAACCAATGACCAATGGGCTCGCCTTGTTTGCTCATTGGTCTGTTCGTCAAAAACTAATCCGTGTCCAGTTCAGTTCAGTTCCGTTACATCGCTCTGTATGCGCCTTTACATAAGCCTATAAAGCGCAGAACGTGTGTGAAAGTGTTTCAACATAAAGTAAGTAAGCAAGTAAGTAATTAATATAGCGCGTTAACTGCATGTTATAACCTCGAACGTGCTCAGTCTATCTGTATAACGAGAAGTGAGAACGTTTTAGATGACGTCTAAAAGTTGTATATAGTTGTGTTGTATTTTAAGAACTAATTGTCAGATAAACTAGTAGTTTTGTAATTTGTTGCTTATCGTTGTATAGTTGGTATGTCAGTGTGTCTGCTTTTATAATGGTACGTGATAGGCCTACTAACATTTTTGGTGAATAGAGATGTGTATGAATTTGACCTAATAACGACTTTTAAAAATTCAACAGTTAACTTTTTAAAAAAAATATCCATTAATTAATCGCTAATTTTGATTAAAAGCTAACAGTGGTAATTGGCAAAGAAAATTACGTTATTGTTTTGAGTAAATTTTACAGTGGACTGAAGTTTTTCCCGAAAAAAACAAATGATTGCGATGCCTTTGGATGCTTATCGCTTATCGCGATGTCGTTTATCTACTGTGTAACGTTTCAGTATTATAAACTACCTTACAATAGTGTAGTTGCTTAGTTGTTGGTATGTGGACCCTTGCATCGTCACTAATTGATTGACGGATTGTTGATTTGTTCATAGGCTACGTCGTCGTCAGAGGGTGCGAATGCTGTGAGTGACAGTATAGCCGATAACCTTCAGCTGTCCATGTACAACTTGATCTACGCCATGTCACTGGTCGCCATTCTTCTCTTCTTCACCGCCAGGAGCTTCATACTGGTCAAGGTGCCTCAGCCAGTCTCAATCTATCTGTCTCTTTTTGTTTGTCTATTTGTTTGTCTCTTATCTTCTCCAATGTGAACGTAGTAAACATTGGAGGAGATTAAGAGATTGGTCGTTCTGTCCATCTTGGCCGTGCCAGACAGTCTTGGCTCACAAGACAAGCTCCTGAAAGAAGAAGAGGAAGAACTGTATTATTTTATGGCACAGAATACGAGTAGTGTAGTGGTTCTGTGTGTATCGGATACAGGTGTTGATGCGAGCGTCAAGTCGCCTACACGACTGGTTGTTCACAACCGTTATGACAGCTCCGGTCTCTTTCTTTGACCTCACGCCGCGAGGCCGCATCCTCAACCGGTTCTCACGGGACATGGACGAAAGTATTAACTAACTGCTCGCAATCTGTATTATTAGTCTGCCGCTGATGTTTTGCAGCCCCAGAACGCTGCATGCAATCGACAGAAGTTATCTCACAATGCGCAAATGATCCAAAATTGAAACTTTACGTGTAGTTAAGAAGTTAAGATGGCGGCTTAGCTCTCCATCTCTCCCTGGATAGGTGCAGTGAGTACCAGTGAAAGCTGGGGTGTAAACAGGCACACCGCGCGACGCACTAGCCCTGTATTCTTGGTCTCGCAGTGTAAACTGATGGCTGAGGAGCGCTGAGGTAACGAAGATAGTCACCGCTTCATCGGCATAGTGGCTCAAGAAGGGATTTACGTTTTACGTTGCGGGAAGTTGACGCCAACACTCGCTATTGCCTCCTGCTATCTCTTGCAAAACGTAGTGACGAAGCAACGCCGAATTATCTCAATTGTAGGCCTAACAGTAGGAACAAGAGAATCTGTTCGAGATCTCAAATCCCCGCCGAGAACGGTGGTGCCACTTGGTGAATTCAGAGCTATTTGGCGTGTGAATCTATCGAACTGTGTCTGTTTGCCAGTGGATGCGAGACTGCCGATGCTGGCCGACAACACGATGCGCACGCTGCTCAACATCGCTATCTACATTCTGCTGATCGCTGCCATCTTGCCGGCGTTCCTACTCGTACTTCCGGTCGCCGGCGCGGCTTTCATGTTCGTCTACGTCGTGTTCCGTGTCGGCGTGCGGCGTCTGCAGCGCCTCCAGCTTGAGTCAATGGCGCCCCTACTGACGCACGTCGATGCCACGCTGCACGGGCTGGCCAGCATTCACGCCTACGAACGGCTGGCCGACTTCCAGTCGCGGTGAGAGCCCTGCTGCCTACTGAGGGTGGCCTCCCAAAATGGCACATGTTGTACGCCTTAACTTCATCAGATATTAACCGATTTTCTTGACGTGTGCATGGTGGGATCTCTGGTGACGTTGTTATTGCAAATTTTCTTACGATTCTGACAGTGAAAGAATTTTGAAAATTGGTTAATATTTGACGAAGTGAAGGCGTATAAAATGGTGCTATTTTTGGGCCCACCCCGTGTATACCCAGCCACCTGGACTCAGCCTTCTATCCCTTTCCGTCGGCAGTTATTTGCAGCTAATTGGTTGTTAACTGTTAGGTTCGAGTCGCTGCTGAACGTGAACACGTCTCGCCTGATGATGTGTAAGTTCGCGTCACGTTGGACCAACATGAGGCTGTGCATCGTGACGTCATCGGTCGTGTCATTTATTTCTCTCATCATCTTACTGCTTCGAGACGTACTGCCGACCTCTTACGCCGGCGCCGCGCTTATCTACGCATTCCAGGTTCGATATGATGGTGATCGTATGCAGTGTTTAAATTATTGTGAACAAAACTAGAAATACGTTCTGTGGAACGAGGTATCTGTCCAATTGCCACGCTATATAGCCTAGCAGTGGCGTTTCAGCGTTTGACGCTCTTCTGAGCCTGCAGCTAATTTTGTCTTTGAATAAAAACGGTTGGTTGCCATGACAACAGGGGTCTTCAAGGGAGAAATTCACATGATACCATTGCATAGCCCGGGCCCGAAAATAGGAGGGTATGTGGAAACAGCTAGCAATTATCTTTCACGAGTGCCGAGTTGTAGTCAGTTTTGTCCTAAAATTCGTTGCCATTGCAACAGGAGCTGGCAAGGGAGAAATTTTAACGACATCATCAAATAGCCCGGACCCGCAAATAGGGGGTAGGCGCAAACAGTGCGCAACTCTCCATAGGCCGTAATGCAATTTTTTTTAAAAATTGGGGTAAAATAGGGGAATGAGTTATCAGATTTTTATCCCAGACAAACTCGATCTTACTTTTCGGGCCCTGAATCACTGTGCAAAATTTCATCAAAATCGAATCAAAATTGCGGCCGTAGGAGTGTTTACAGACAGAATGACAGAATGACAGACAGACGTAAGTGATTTTATAATCTGTCCCCTGCTGTGCTGTAGCAATGGGACAGATAATTATCTCGGGGTGGGAGTTGAAGTTTTCGACTATCAGAGTCCTACCAGAATTGTGATGTAAATCGCATGTAACAGTGTGCTGTAGGGGTTGACAAAACAGTTATTGGGGTTTAACCTCCCTAACCCTCCCGGCAATTCAAACACTGATCGTGGTAACTGATTTTGCGTTGGAAAACTGGCAGACAGCAGAAACGTTACTGAAAAGTGTTAGCCTTTGCTTACATTTATATTTCACAAGGTAGTGTAGAGACGCATTTATTGTATGTGTGTGGTGGCATATATAATAATGACATTATTGCAAATTATTTGCAGAGTGTGCCAGTGAAGTAATTTTGAAAATCGGTCAGTAATTGGCGAAGACATGGACAAAAGTAAAGTGCCACGTTTTTTATGGCCCACGGTGTAGAATTCTTTGGGGCTTGAGCCTGCGGTTCACTGCTGATTTATGAGAGGTGTAAATTATTCTGCGAATTTTTACACATTAAATGGTAGAATACAACAATAGTAATAAACTGTAACTTTGTTCGTGCGTTGTAGCTACTGTCGTTGTTCCAGTTATTCGTGTCATTCGCAGTCGACGCTGAAGCAACGTTCACTTCAACGGAACGCATTCGATTTTACATCAAAGTTTGTACTGCAGGCCTATATACAGTCCATCGTTGCTGATTTCGTTCGGATTCTTATTAATTTTTTTCATTGAAATTAAGATGTCGTCACATGTGTAAACAAAACAATTTTTTTGAAATTTATTTTTTAGGTGGCCGCACATTGAAACGAACAAGAAATTTGAGCTAATGCTCACGAGACACGCGAAAGCCTATAGCAGTTCAGGTTCAGTAGTTTAGCTGAAATTAGGTGTTCATGCTAAGTTAATACACAAATACCAAATTCTCTATCTGGATCGCATAACGATAGCGTGGCGCCACCTTGTGAATGATATAGACTTGTGTCGCAGCCCGAAATCGCCAAAAAATCTATAAAACTCCCTATTTTGGCGTTCAAGGTCATTCAAGGTCATTGAATTCGGCGCCAATCAAGAGCCAGTGTACAACTTCCTGTTAGTGGAATTTGGCGGGTTTTATTGGTAAAGGTAAAAAGTAAACGTACGTACAGTACTTACTGCAGCGCTTCTTACATGAGTTAGTCTCGCGACCGGAAGCGCTTTACAATCTCGGAAGTGGCAGCTGATTATTGTGTTCTTCGATTGTTGTAGAATCTACCTCGGGAGGGTGCTCTGGTGGCTAAGACGTTCAGCGTGCCGGACCGGTGGCCTGAGACAGGTAGAATTCAATTCGTCGACTTTCGGCTGCGCTACGGCGTCGATCTGCCCTACGTTCTGGACGGCGTCTCGTTCGACGTCGCAGCCAAGGAAAAAGTCGGCGTCGTCGGACGAACCGGATCAGGTCCGTTTACAGCGTCTTTCTAATCTATTTATTTATCAACTTATTTTTTCAACTCAGACCACGAGGGTCCATATACGCCAACAACAATTGACCAGACAGTGAGATTAAAGCATGCAGAAAATGAAAATAAAGAAGAAAAAATGGAAAAAGAAAAAAATTGAAAACCCATATAACGTAAAAGGTTAAGCGACAGTAACAAGCCTCAAATCTTCCTTTCCCCTCGTGGGCCATGGACCCCTAGGTGACACAATATGTTCTTTGAGCCCCCCACAAATGTGCGTTCCAAATGGCATGGGAATCTGTCGAACGGTTTAGGCAGGGTACACGAGTGTGACAGACGGACGATAGACCACGCTGCGGCGAATACCTGTGGCTTGATGGTAGGATATTGGACTTGCGATCGTGAGGTCGTGGGTTCGACTCCCAGTTGGGTAACTATTAAATTGTTGCTGCTTGGATGGGTGACTGTCTGGAGACAGGTAAACCATCTCGGTATATACAGCATGTAACCCACACCACCAAGGTCAACTCAGCCTTCTATCCCTCCGGGGAAGGTAAATCGAGCACCGGCCTGTTTTGCTGGGGTTAAGGCGGGCCGCGTTCACCTGTGTCGGGTGGCAGCTAACACTGATCCCATATGGCAGGTGACGCTCCGTAGCTCTGAGAAGGGTCTCCTATTAAGAGCTATACACACCCTTACCGTTATGAGGCAATTTCATGCGTGTTAGGCAAGTCGTCGTTGGTGGCGGCACTGTTTCGTCTAACGGAGAAGTGTGGAGGTCGTATTGACGTAGACGATGTGGACATATCACAGGTCGGACTGGAACAACTGCGCTCCCGGCTGTCCATCATTACGCAGGATCCCGTACTGTTCGCCGGCACCATTCGGTGATTAGAGCACTCACGTTTATTTTTATTGTAGAAACCAGGGATTTAAAAATGTCTAACGCGTTGGGATTTTTTTGTGAGTGAGGGGTTTGGGTTATTTGATTTTGTTGCCTTCTGGGTTTTTCGTATTTTTTAGGTTAAACCAGTTTTTGTTAAAAAAGCCCAGAATGATGGGTTTTGAGATTTCTACGGGTTTTCAGTCAAATAAATGCGAGTTACAGCAGTTTTATTGTTAGCTTTTTTTGCTCCCCTAAGCATATAATAGGGGCCTATAGCAATAATTGCAAATTAGTAGTTTTAAATGTTTCAAAATAATATTTCATTGGTAAAACAAAAAAATTAAAATAGGACTAAGTTTTGGATGGGTTTGTAGCGGTTTTTAGATGGGTTTACCCAAAAATTCAGCGGGCTTTTAAAAAGTTTTTTGGTGTTTTGACTTTGCTATATTGTTCATTGGACTTGCATACCAGGTCAACTTAGCCTGGCCGTCCCTCCACGGGTAAAAACGACTATTCGCTCCGAGTATCAGCGAAAGCTGCAAGGACGTAAACAGGCACACTGCGTGATGCACCAACGCTCTTATCCGTGGTCTCGCAGTGTAAACTGGTGTCCGCCTCAGGCTAAGGAAATGGAGATTAGCGCCGCCATATGGGCCTTATGTCTAGAATAGCACGTTGCGTTTTTAGACTTGCAATTTACTTGACATTTAGTGCACATATTGTTTTTGCTGTTTTTCTCTTTTCAACATTAAAATTTGTTTAGTCACGGTGTTAACGCCGTGTTTTAGTCAAGTTAGGTCTACATTGGCGTTTGCTGTGATAGAACTATGTAGTGCAGTAGCCATGTGTAAGCTTAAATACTGTAACAGATTTACGTATAATATTATAGTATATATTATGTTTGTAGGTCAAACTTGGACCCGTTTCAACGTCATACTGACAGAGAACTGTGGGAAGCGCTGGAGAAGTGCCACATCAAGGGAATGGTCAGTGAAGATGACGACTTGAAGAACATGTAACAAATACAGCAAAGTTTAGTGATAAGTCTTGCAATAACGGTTAACTCCTCAGTTAATTTTTTTCGCAGGTTATAGAATTTTTTTGTGATACACCATCTCATTTTGGGATTAATTAATTTTTTTTAGTTTTTTTGCTGTACAGCTCCAAGTTGGAACCCTCAGACAAATTAATTCGTTCAGTATGCAACATGAGAAACATATTTTTAAATAAATAAATTAATTAAGTAGCGTGGGAGCTTTAAATAATATGCTAAATTATGCTGCAATATTATCAGTGTGAAACAATAATATATTTCATATTATACCAGACTGTGGAAAATTAAATGTACACTTGAAACTGACGAGTAGCCAGCTTAGTTAAATGCACGGAACGAAATTGAAATTCTCCAAAAAATTTATTCACAATATACAGTGCAACTGTTGCTTTATCGTGATTGGCTGCTGGCTGTGGTTTTTACCTGTCCAGGTGAGTTCATTGAGTAGTCAGCTGAGTGCTCAGGTACTTGAGAACGGTGACAATTTCTCCGCAGGTGAACGACAGCTGCTCTGTCTGGCCAGAGTCCTGCTACGACACTCGCGGGTATGTTATGTTAATGGTTAAATGCTATAGCTTTTCATAAGAAACCCATCACAGAGCTACGGAGCGTCACCTGCTATATGGGGTCCCACAGTGTTACCTGATACCTGACGCAGGTCTGAGTCTGAGCCTAAGTGTTTTCAAAAAGGGATTTTTAGACCAAATTTTGCATTTGGACGAAAATTATACGACAAGAAAAATGTTGCCAAAGTTTTCGAACTACACAAAATGTGGCGACAATGGTGAAAGTAGGATTAAAGATGTAGGAACTCTGCTTCTTTTCATTTTCCGCTTTCTTCTGTGCTCTTTTTTTCCCTCTCCCCCTTTTCCTTTTTTTCTGCATACAATTAACGTTTAGGCTTTAAATTCAGGTGGATTGGACTGCAAATAGGAGGTAGGAGAACGCATTGCTCCCGCGTTTCTCCTTATTTTGACCATTTTTAAGAGGTGTAATTGCCCCTACTTTCTGCCACGATAGCACTGATAGCGACTGATAGCGCGTATGTGTAGTGTGAGCGGGTGTAGTGTGGGTGTGTAGTAAGGGTGTGTTGTGGTGTAGATCGTGGTGTTGGACGAGGCCACGTCGTCGTTGGACAGTGATACAGCAGCACACGTCAACGACACAGTACGACACACGTTCAACGACTGTACACTGATCGTCATCGCTCACTCCGTACACACTCTACTGCAGTACTGCGACCGTATACTCGTCATCGACGCCGGACAGGTAGCGACGTAGCGTCTCAGTCAGTGGCAAAACTGCAGTGGCATGGGGCATAAATTCCATTCCGCCGCTTTTCACCGAAATTTCAGAATCGCGGACGCGGTCCATGAAAGTCGCGGCCCCAAATTATCAAAAGGGGATGTCACTGGGAAGTTTCGGACTTTTAAATCATCTCGAAAATGTCGAGGTGGTTAAGCCAAAGTTCGTGACAAGTCTGCGACACATGCGTTTGCGTCGCTCTAATAGAATTTAGTCCATGACAACACATGGAGTCAGCGACAAAGTCTACAGAGTGGCGTAATGAAATTTGGGCTTAACTATGCGTCTTTGGCGCCCCTTCTTTTTCCCCGTCCCGCCAGTTGCACTTGGTTTTTATTAACAGCTGGCATATATGCATTGTGTCTCAAAACCGGACCTTTGCTACATTTTCAAGTAACTCCAGCAGTCATGGCTCAATGTCAACAAATTTTGGTACCTTGAATGGTCATATAGTTAAGAGGTTAATAGCACTTGTTACTGTCGGTCTCCGCTGTAGATAAAGCACCAGAACGTTTGCGATTACGATTGTGTAGTGCATTTCTTGAGCGCAATGCACGACAGTTAAAACATGCAATGTTCTGCGTGTGTCAGGTGGTTGAGTACGACAGTCCGTCTGTGCTGCTCCAGGACCCAGAGTCGGCATTCAGTCGCCTGCTGGAAGCGTCCAAGCTTCACGACCCGCTCACGACGTCCTCCCGACCGTGATGTCCTCTCTACCGTGACGCGCCGCCGACCAACCTCCTACAACCAGCGACTGTAGCACAGCCAGGCAGCGGCGTCTTGCGTTCAAAATATGTAGGCGGCACAGCAAGTTGCAATTTTTCGACGACAGAATTTCGATAGACAGTTGCGAATTCCAATGGAGAAGATTATGGCGGTTCGAAATAATTTAACTTTACCTCTCCCCAAAATTGGGCTTTTTCAGCCTCCAAATGGACGAACCTTTTCTGACAATTTGTCAACAGCCTAAAATTTAGGGGGCAGTTGATGCCCCCTTTCCTGTCATGACTCTATCATGTCATGTCAAGTTGCCGTGCCGTCGTCGACGACGTTGGCGATCATGCGCTGCCAGAGCAATCGGTCCTCTGAAGCCCTGATGAGCTCTGTTGGGCTCACTTTGTCCTTCCATGATTCTCCCAAGCTGTCCAGATACTTCAGTCTCTGAT
>Ga0056128_1010709_pt1 | contig 11393 bp, 10 predicted proteins | sample WorMetLIZISLAND2_FD_71113 | JGI IMG/M metagenome (GOLD analysis project Ga0056128, IMG submission 71113) | Marine gutless worms symbiont microbial communities from Max Planck institute for Marine Microbiology, Germany - Olavius geniculatus... ... | reverse complement strand
GTTTTCGTGTTGAGAATGAAACGACCTTGATTTCTGCAAAAAATCGTGTAGATCTAGGCAGTATTTCTGAAGTTAGAAGCTATATAACAGAGTGGCCCCGTTTTTTTGGGCCACCCTGTAGACCTGGTGTGGGGTGAGGACAGAGTTCTCCAACGAATCCGCAGGCAGGAATGTCTGGCGGAGGTTGCTCGTATAAACCCCATGCCACCGGCGCCAACTGCGTCAGGATCTACATTATACAGCCAACATCATTATCATCACCATCGTTTAGTTTGGCAAAGCTTATACAAATAGCATAAAATGTGTTTTTGTAGTATTCTGTATCTATGTGTACATTGTGTTTATTGTATCTGTTTTTCCTGTTCTGTCTATTTCTTATATGGGCTTGTTCTTGAAATAAAACTATTGATTGATTGCTTGAATACAGCTAAAGTAATCGACCAGAACCTATGCTTACAGATGCCCAAATAAAGAAACTAGAGCTTTTGAAGCGTTAATTTTGTAATGCATTAACGCACTGCGTTAATTTTTTTGACGCATTAATTAACGCGTTATTAACGCAGCCAGGCCCGTCGAGAGGGAGAGTAGGGGGGTAAGTTACCACGGGTCCAGCGACGTTTAGGGGGCCCCGCTTGTAGAATATAGCAAGTTAGAAATACATGTTTAACGTATAATCAACAATAATTGCCGTCATAGCTAGCATAGAAATCTATTAGCCTGTCGTCGAAATAATTATTTTACAGTAGTGATGAAACGGCAAGACCTAGATCTACGTGTCAGTTTAGTTACTTGAATTCACTCTGCAGTTTAACGGAATATTGGAACTTTTGCTTCACGGAATTTAGAAAATTAACACAAATTTACATATGTGCGTTAATTTTTTTAATGCGCGTTAATTTTTTAACGCGCGTTAATTTATTAACGCATTAATGCGTTAATTAATGCGTTAATTTGACAGCTTTAAAAGAAACAAAATGTAACAAGGCATTAAACACTAGACGGTAAAAAATACGACACTTTAGACAGACACTTGCTAAATAAAACAGGAAAAACGTTCTCACACATAGCTACAAAAAAGTGATTACGCTAAATAAATAAATGTAAATAATTTTCAAACGTGAACTAGAAAAAGTAAAAATTAAACAGATCGTATGGTATACAATTTATTATTATTGTCATCGTCTTCATTTCATTACCATTATCATCAACTCATCGCAATAGGCCTACTCGGCTTCGTCTGTCAGGCATCAGAGTAACTTGGTAACTCACAGTGTTTTATATTGGCGTCTTGGTAGCCAAAATCCGAAACACTGAGAGAAAAAGTGGCATCTGGTTTACAAAAAAAACTAAATCAGACTAAAAAGTGCGAAAATGACGAATACATAACATGACAGATAAAGAATTAAGCGAAAATCAGTTGTAAATGCCCGCTGTAACTGTAACGACAATGATACGCTCCTTCTATTGAAATTCGTTTGCAAAATTAATGCGGTGTTCTAGTTGTTGCAGCGACGATGGCAGACTGCTTACGAAAAATACAGATTTATATCATTCGTATTATTTTTAAAACAATCCATGTCATAAGAAAGTAAAGCAATTTAATTAAATTTTATTAATTCCGTTAATATAAATTTATGACTACATGTAGTAATATTTCAGGTGTAATGTATCGACTGGACTGTTTTTGAAGTCCATTTGCATACGGTGTCCAAAAAGTGAGCGGTTCGCGCAATGTCTGACAAGGATGCGAATAATTATGAATTAATCATAGTACCTTGTCTTTCGACGCAGCGAAGTCAATGTACAAAAACTTGTAGTACGAATCATTGCCCGGCCCGTAACTCCAGACATAATACTGACTGAGACGATTCGCATCACTGTTGATCAGCACGTTGCCTGTCATACCTGGCCATCAACAGCGGACATGTGCACGCATAAATTGCGTAAAATTTCCTTCATTTCCATCTGCAGTGATGCATGCTTTATGGAGCTAAACGAAAGGAACGAATTTGCGAAATTCACGGGAATCGTGCAACATGTTCTTTCATACCACAAGCTGTACAGCAAGCTCAAAACTCAAAACAACTCAACATTTTTTTCTACAATTTAGCCTTTAGGCTGTTTAAGTCTCCCACCCCAACCGTTCCGCATCAGATTAGGCGAGTTTCCCGTTGACGTTGTGCGCCGTACAAATTTACCTACTTACTAACTTATATAAGACATCAAGTTATAAGACACAAGTCCATATCAAAATTAAAATCGAAAGCCTACAAGAAATCCGCAGCTTCCTGACATGCTAAAATATTGTACACTTGTACAGCTTGCTGCACGACTTGTTGTTCAACGAATCTACAACCAGTCACAGTAGTGGAGCTTGGATTTTAGCGAGCCAGGCACGCACTGCTATTTCAGTTGTATTTGCCGCTGATCAATCAGTGTTTATCATTATGCCGAGAGGCAGCGGAAAGTACGAAATAGTTACCAATGTCGCTATTTTCACCGATCACTAAGGCTCTATATAAGTGTTACGTGTCGGACTCAAGTTTCACGGTTATCCAACTTTGGACATACAACTACCGGCGGTGTCAAATAATAGAAGAAAAAACACTTCAGATTCACTATAGGAGCCTATTTGTACTCACAACAATCGACAAAATAATTAACTGATTCTGGTCATGTTTGTGCCGTACATTGACAGATATGTACCCGTGAAGTGCTGGCCGATGGAGTTCTTAACGAGTTGAGTTCCATTTCTGAAGTCACCACCTTCGGCAATCGTTTTGTTGAGTGCTCGGGCGTAAAGATAGGCGGCGTCATGTAGAAAGAACACCAGTGGAGACGTCGACTATCGTATACACAAACGTATTGTTTTACACGTAATTTGCTGTAGGCCTATGAAATGATGAAGTAGAATAAAACAGAGATGAAACCCATCAAATAAGCTGACATATAACAAATTAACATCAACGCTAAGAGAGCCACACACAGGCCTGTAATATGAGTAGGCAATGGACAAGGCCATATTCTGACCCAAGGATGGCTGCGTTGTAAGAAGATTACAAAGAACAAAGCCGATAATTTGAATTTGAAGGCAAAAGTATAGGCCCTACATTTGTATTTTTTCGAATAAAATAAAACTAGAAATTTGGGACAAATGTTAGCGTAAAGGCCGCATTGCGCCTTATGCCGGTACGTGAAAACGACTTAGAAATTTGATTATTCTGCTTGTAATAACGGCTACACGTAGGCTACTGAACACAGTAAGATAATAAGATTAGCCTACAATGTACATGTACGAAGAGTGTTTATTCTTAGTAATAATGCTGATGCAAACTCAGGTCCTAAACTTTTTATTAGTTTCTCAAATTTTGTCAACACTTGTGCATATATTGTGGTTATGCCTATACATAATAACGGTGTTTACCGATTGTCGATATCTCGATCCATTCCTGAGGTATTCAGACAGACAGACGGAAAAACGGACAGTCAAGACTCCCAATGCGGCCCATTGTGAAGACCGCATGTGATGGAAAGTCTGTTATGCCTTATTAGGCCTATCGCGCTCATGCACTGACCATCGTACTGTATTTGCACCTTAGTATAGGTGTAAAATCAGGAAAACTGATAGACCTACATGTGGAAACGGTACACGGATGACAAAGCAGGTTTGTGACGGAAGCTCTTGCCTGTTTGATCGTGTTGACGTTCCAAGGGTCACGAAGCAGAGCCGCGCTAACGTCCTCCCGAAATTTCGTGTGTTTCGGGCTACTCAGCTGCGGAAACGTTATCTAACAGTTATAATAATTCAATAGTTTTACTGCAAACAGTTTATGTGTAATTTGGTGAAGCAAGAAATTTAAGCTAATGTTCACGAGACGCGCGAGAGCCTATAGCAGTTCCTGTTCGCAGGTAATCTTGGTCTATTTCCACCTATTTCGTCGCAATTCACTTTTTGCGGCCGAAAATCGCAAAAATAATTACTTAAAAACCTCTATTCAAAGATTCAAGGTCATTCAAGGTCATCGATGTTGATACCATAAAAAAGCGCGTCATTAGTGCTTGTTATGATAAGCAACATGCCAACATGTCTAAGCCTATCTGCAACCATTTTCACGATAGACAACCCAATGGCGAAAAATAGCCACTATTTAAAGGGAGAAGGTACTTCTATTTGACACCCGCGTGCGCAAGCCACCTTGGATTTAAAAGGTCAAGACTTGGACTACTAAAATCTACATCTAATGGCAAAAATTTTATTGGCAGGTTTTCTTGGTTTGTCTCGAGCCATTTCGGCGCAATTTATTGTTGAAATGTGTGTCGCAGCCCGAAATTGCGAACAATTTACTAAAACCTCATATCTTGGGGGTTCAGGGTCATCCAAGGTCATCAAAGTTGACATTCCTAAGAAGCTTGTCGCCTGTGCTTGTTACAATAAGCAGCATGTCTGTGCTTATCTGCAACCATTTTCCCGCTAGACAAGCCAATAGGTAGAATAACGTCTTTTTAGGAAAGGTGCCCCTTCTTCTCACATTCGTTCGAAGAGAACGTTTTTATCCAGCAGCATGAAAATTTGTCACGAACGAAACAGTAAAGACTCTACTCTAGTCTATCACATGGTGAAAACCCGATGTCTCTACCTCACTTGCGCTTGAATCGGTACTTGGTTGTGACAGACGGACGGAATTACCATAGCTAATACACGCTATCCTAGTTATCGCGCGTAAAAATGAACGATCAATCGCTTGTTCGTATGTAAGCCTGACGTCAACAAAGCGGCTCAACGTGTATGCCTGTTGCTTTATTTTTGCAACAAAAATCGACAAAGAGTGCAGATAGAACGTTCGAATATTAGGCGCAGTTCATAAATAAATATGCAGCGTTTCAATATTTCATTTAGATCGTAAAATGCGTAAGTTACTTTTAGCTTTTTTATTTCTCTGTCGCAATTTCTATTTTACCATGCTATTTCGTAGCGTTGTGTTAACAGTTTATATACGAATAGATATTTATATGTAGATGGACGAAGAATGCATGATGTATTACAAAATTTACTAACTATTTTCTGCCGCCAATAGCTTATGTTTACACTAAAAAGTAACGTTATACGATGTCGCTCAGCATTATCTGTAACACTGTTCATTACAAGAAATTTGAGCTAATGCTCACGAGACGCGCGAAAGCCTATAGCAGTTTCGTAGTTTCAGTATTTTTGCCGAAAATTTGGGTGTTCACGCTAAGTTAATATACAAATACCAAATTCTCTATCTGGATCGCATAATGATAGTTCCGTGGCGCCACCTTGTGAATAATATAGACTTGTGTCGAGCCCGAAATCGCCAAAAAAATCCATAAAACCCCCTATTTTGGCGTTCAGGGTCATCCAGGGTCATTGAATTCGGCGCCAATCGAGAGCCAGTGTACGACTTCCTATTAGTGATTCATTTTTAGTAACCTAGGCCCTATCTCGCACCGTTACTGAGATACAGCGACTTACTGGCCAAAAATCGCAAATTTTGTTCACCCTCTCTCATTTCCTGAAACTAGAGTCTTCCAGGCAGCCGATGGTGAATATTTGGTGATTCTAGTTTGCACCGTTTTTGACTGATCCACCCGTGTGTCAGACAGACAGACGGACAGATGGACAGACGGACAGACAGAATTGCGACGGCTAAGACGCGCTGAAAGCAGTAGCTGCTTTTGCGCGTAAAAACCGCGACGACAGTTAATCTGCTGTTCTGACGTCCGACTTTATGAATGAATATTGTACTGCGTGCTTTCCATTAGATTTTACATTCATTCTGGTTGTTTTGCAGAAAAATGGTTCCAAAAAATCCTGGTCTAATCCGTTATGTGCAAATCATAAAAGTGGCACTAAAATTATTTGAAATAATTAAAACTCGTGTGGCCTCGTTACTGAAAGTGTCCGAAAAATACAGCAAATATAAGAGCAGCACAGCACTTTAACTGAGTGGTGCGTATAGTTTGGCTGACACTTTAAAATTTACCCACCATGAAAACATGCAACAAAGAACAATAATTATAAAACACATTTTGGAAGCAAAAAACCCTATCATAACCTAATTTGTGTTAAAATACCATAACTTTTAAACTATAAGTAACCAAAAACCAGCTGGAGACACATGTGAATGCTAAAATTAGCTAGTCACATCGTTTAGACAAATATGTGCATTTACCTTGACTATTTGACATTAGCCGATAGGCGATGTGGCTTGGACTATACCATATAATACAATAGCCGAGCTGCGGATAGAGACACGGACACAAATACAGACACCATCACGTTATTCGACAATAAGGGTCTATTATAGCAGTCGCGAGTTAACACATATACTAATGAACGATTTTCGTGACGAGCAAATAAATGAATGACTACTTAGGTCTTAAGTTCGCACCTGTTTGACTGCGTAGAAGACTTTGAGACGTTTTTCGACGTCTTCGTTGGTGAAATCGTATGCGACCCACGGGTGTTCCGTGGGAGTGGCAGAGTAAAGGCTGGAGAACGTAAAGAACACGTAATTGCCGTTGGTCATGTTTTTGTCCTGGGCGCGGAACATAATGAGAGCATTACGTTGTGTTACTTTGTAATTAGAATACTGGTACACGACATTTTATGATCCTGGGCGCGGAACAGAAACCGCTGCGTAACGGAATCTTTGTGGCACACAACCGCCACTGCGCCAACCGAAAACGCACCAGCAGCTAAACGTGACACTTTTGCTATTTTTATTTAAACCTATTTATCTCCCAACTAGACGTGAGATATCAACTGCAGAAACAACAGCAATATAGTTTAGTCTATGTGGAAGCAGAAATAACAGATGTCATGGTGAGTTGGCACGACACATAAAGCAATAAAAGTGTCAGTTTGGCAAAACTGCAGTCACAGAAAAAACAAATGAATTTACAATCAAAACAGTAAGTTTAATTGAGAACATGTAAAGGTTAAAAGTTAGTACAGCTCTTCACGGCGACCCATCTCGCCGTCAGACAACGTAATGTAAAATTACGGACCCGCGGGACGTGCAAAAACGAATCAAGTAAGAACTGACTGAGAGACTGATTGATTAACTGACCGACTGATGATGAATAATTCATTTTCTAATTCTGTCAATTTTATGTTAAACTTCGGCAAAGCAAATCAACCTCTGGTGCGAATGTGTATCTGATGAAGGTAATCTTCGATCTCGTCGTCAGTTGGATTCGGCGCCATGTTGATGTAGTAAAATGTGAAGTTTTCCGCTACAGACAACAGATCCTTGATCACCACGCCGCCGTAGTAACAGCGTCCTTTCTCATCAGACAGGTAGACGGTGCGCTGCCAGCCGTAGAAGTCGAGTACGACCTTGAGGGCGTCAGCAATGCCTGCCCAGGCACCACTGACTCGTACCACCGTGTTGTACGTCTTGGTGTTGTCCAGCTCCACATTGCTGCACCATTCCGGGTAGAAGCCAATGTTCCAGTAGGACGCGACGTATCCTATCGCTATGCACCCTACACACGGAACGAACGTAATCCGTGTCACTCGTATACACGTGAACATTCAACCTATTATCTCAGCCAATGTGCCTCGCTGATTCGTTTGCAACATACAGTGGTGCTTTGGTTGATGGATTCATAAGCCGTTAGAAATTCGTTTTGCGCGGATTCTGTAATAGTTAGGTCAAAAAGTCGTTTAAGCAGACACGTAAGTAAATCAGTAATACGAATGAAATCTGCAGACGTGCGCCGATGTTCTGACCTTGGCCGCATCCCGGGCCGATGATGACGTCAGCGTGACGCTGCTGTATCATGTCAATTCCGCCGAATGTTCCTCCCTTACCTGTGCAGTCAGTTTGTATGTATTCCACGCTGTCACACATCAACCAGCAGATGTTTACGATCCACCCAGCAATTTGCCTTATTGCTAGGGCCTATCCAAATTTTATCTTGTCAGGATTTTTTGCTGGAAAAAGTTTTCTTTCTAAAAATACAAAATTTGGGGACAAAATTCTCCATGTTAGGAAAACATACGGGCAAAATTAAACTTTTAAAATACGATAACCTTCTCTGTCGAAAATCTGCAGCTGCCTGTAAAAATTGCAACTTTCTGTCTGCTCGCGCTTTTTTAACCCATGACGCCATGGGTCGATCTGACTGGCTCAAAACTTGCGACTCTAAAAAACTTATTCACGAACGGCCGGATTCACCCCTTGAAGCTAAAATTACCCCACCTTATGGTATTTCTATTCTCAGTATTTCTCATTTCATTTTTTTTAAACATTTCAGTTCTTTTTAGTTTATGTGCTAAATTAAACTGACAGTTTGTCAGTTTTTGAGTGCAAATTTTCAATTGTATTGTATTGTATTGTATTGTCGGCGAGCTTAGCATCGCAATCGAATGAATGTCACATTTCTGGGCTACACACAGACTAACTTACTGTAGCGTTGAAAATGAAATGTGGTTTTTCGATTTTCGTTTGATTCGTGATGAATGTTCAGCATTGCCTACTGTTGTAGCCTACAGTCTGATAGGCTGATTAGGCTTAATATGCAATCTGTTGATCTACAGTTTACATTTTTTTAAAATAACGTGTTTTATAAAGCAAGTTAGTTGCATAAATAAAATAGCAAAAAAACATCGTTAGAGTAGACTTGTGCTGTAATTTTTTTTCAGTGAATGACAACATGTTAAGCGTCCTAATCATATACCATCGTTATTGCCTAATGGACCCCACTGCGATGCGATACCATAATTATCTGCGCTCGTCGACAAAAAACTCTATGTTGTAGGCTTATCTAGGACCCATAAATTAATGAACAAAAATAATTAATATGAAAGTTTACGAGCGTGAAATGAATAAACAAACACAATGCAAACGAAGCAAACGCAGCAGCAGCATGGTCTATAATTATGTTTTACCAAGCCTGATTTTGACCCGCATAGACCTTGTTGGGCAAAAAATGCGAGGCTCCCTCACATAAATTTTCTGATAGCTAGACCGTTGACGGTCGGCTAAAAAACGAACAACAATGCATGTACATTCTACGTATAAAGAACTGGCAGACTCTGTACAGAGCAGCTCTCCCTCAGGATAGAGAATATCGTGCTGCGCCGAGTAGGCCTAAACTTTTTAAATGCCCCAAGACGCCGTGCAGAGAAAAGCAAAAAAAATTGCACTGCTGCCCGCATTCTCGGGTCTGTAGAGCCCCTTTTGCAAAGCCAAAGACTAGCATGACTGACCTGAAGTTATGGCGGCTCAGTATGCCCTCGTCTTGAGCTCGGTCGATGCCCAGATTCAAGGCGGCAGCTCGCAGCGGGTCGGTCGACATGAAGTAGCCGATGCGTATCGTGTAGTTTGCTGGCGAAGCCCCCGCATCTGATGCACTGACTGACGGGTCAGAGACCACGATGAGAGAAATTGTCGCAAAGATAAACCGATGCGTAATAAACGACGACGAAACCACCGCCATTGTTGCAGTTGTCCGATCGCGTTCAAAATTACGAACTTAAATTATGTTTGCACACGACTGTTCCAACGCCAGCCTTCGGACATCCAGTTTCAACGGCGCGTTTCTCCTTCGATATAGTACTATAGCTATGCGACAGGGCGATGTGACTGCGTGGCCACGTGTTTAATTCTGCATTTTATACGCAATAGCGACTACCGCTGCTGCCGCCACCACAGAAACATGACAGCGTCGCTGCTGCCGACTCGTCCCATTTAGGCCTACAAAACAGATATAATAAACATCTAAATAAGTAGGCCTAGGCCTGAGATAAAAAAATCGCAATTTAACGACTTTTATTTTAAGTTTTTTTGGCCGACCGTACTTAAGTAACGGTCGAGCTATTGGCATTGTCGTTGTCTGTCCGTCTGCAGGGTTGTTAATATTGCAGTATTGCAATAAAAATTATTATTGTAATAGCTATTGCAATACCTTTTAGTATTGCAACATGTATTGCAATACTGGTTGCGTGTTTAGTATAGCATGTGGTATTGCAATACTTTTAGTGCTGAAATATTGCAATACTTGTCAGCAATACTTTTAAATTTAGAGTACACTTTCTTGTAATCGTGAGGACGCTGTTTAATTAGGCAAAGAATCTTTTCATTCTTTTGTTCAACCGCACGAAAAAAACTGAACGAAATATAACATGTCAACATGAGTTGCTCATTGTTTAAATTCTGGGTCGACCACATTATCACGTTGTGTGCAGTCAACCTAAAATTGAAAAAAAGTTGAACACAGTGAAAATAATCACAATTTATTTGGGGGAGCGGATAGTGAAGTAGTGCAAAAAATATTGCAATACTGACTTGGAAAAAAGTATTGTAATCAGTAGTTTTCCACCAAGTATTGCTACTGCTATTGCAATACTTTTTGCCAGTATTGCTAGCAATCCTGTCCGTTTGTAACGGATGTATTGTGGCTAAGCTTTAAGTCGTAGAGGAAAACTTTTTACACAACTAAGCCTAATTATCCATATGTGTTAAACTCGGGCATGCAAAATTTCTGCCATTTAGTGTAATGGAAACATTTTCAAATTAGGGATTGAATGGAAGATACTCGGTCAGTGGCGTATTTAGGGGGAGGACCACGGTGCGATGCCCCCCTTTGGCCCGACCATGAAAATTTTTTAAGGCGACTTTATATGAAAAGGTACGTTTTTTGCAGTTTTCCAGCAAGAATTGCAAAATTTAACAATGTTTGACGGTCTTTTTTCATACCGATACAATATGCGATTAAAATCGCCATGTGAGATTGCATCTGATATGACGCTGTGATTTTCTGCGTTTTCGAATTTCAGAAAAAATGGGCGAATTTGCTGCTGCCATTGAACGTTCAAAAGCAAAAAGTGTTTCAGCTTCAGGGGGCTTCGCCCCCCTAACCCCCCGACCAGGGGCTCTGCCCCTGGACCACGCTGGGGGCTCCGGCCCAGACCCCCGTTATAGGCTCGCGCTTTGCGCGCTCGCCATGGCCCACCCCTTTGCCAAATCCTAAATACGCCACTGTACTCGGTGTGGTTCTTGATTGTCGCCTTTCTTTCGACAGCCATGCGAGCTGCGGTGGGGAGAGTCTGCAACTATCACGTCCCGGCCATTCGACACATCCGTTATCTGCTGTCCACTGAGCTGGCCCATACTTTGGCCTGCACTCTAATACTGTCGCGTTTGGACTACTGTAATGCTGTGTTGCATGGAGCCCCGGCCGGCAGCATCCAGAAACTGCAGCGCGTCCAGAACACAGCAGCACGTGTCGTTCTCCGTGCGCCTAAACGAACTTCTGCACAGCCGCTCCTGAAACAGCTTCACTGGCTTCCCGTTCGCCAACGAATCGACTACAAATTGGCAGTTCTGACATACAAAATCCGCAGTACGTCCACCCCGTCA
>Ga0056128_1010708_pt1 | contig 11393 bp, 6 predicted proteins | sample WorMetLIZISLAND2_FD_71113 | JGI IMG/M metagenome (GOLD analysis project Ga0056128, IMG submission 71113) | Marine gutless worms symbiont microbial communities from Max Planck institute for Marine Microbiology, Germany - Olavius geniculatus... ... | reverse complement strand
CAGGGTTTTCAATAGACCTGAATTTTCAGGACGTCATGACTTCCAAGCTAAAAAATTTGGACGTCAGTGTACAAAATCTGGAAGTCATGCAGTAGGCCTACAAGAAAAATCAAGCAAAAAACTTAATGCAAAACAAGACTTACTACATATGCGTCACTAACGCACCACCAACACAGGTCGTGGTTTTTACGCGCTACATGTGACAATATACTGTAATGTTACTAACATCATAAGAGTCTGCCCTGCACCCAAATTTGTACTGTAGTGGTGTGGCTTTTGACGGCTGAAGAATTTATTTTGGCAAGGCTCATGAACCAGACCTCATCTCTGCTGCAGCAGAATCTTCGTTATAACACTTACGACCTAGGGCCGCCGTTCACACAGGAACAATGCCAGGCCGCTTGGTTGCGCGACTGGCTTTATGTGTTGGCGTGTTCGAACCTTAATATTGCTAATAGGTTTCGTCGTGCTTTGTCAACCACGGGAATGTTTTCCAGAAATTTTCTGAATGTGCTGCTGCACAATATGCAGGATGGAAATATCATGTACGATTTGCGGGTGGTGCAGATAGTGGTTTCGGACATATCTGATAGTCAGTAGGGATGTTTAAATTATGTGTTGATCTGAGTGCTTTTAACACAAATTTAGTGTTGTGCTAGATGTAGTGTTTGTTTAAATGTTTAATTAGATTGTCAATTTAGTGTTAATGGCTGACACGGTTGAACACAGTTAATATTATCTGTGTTGTCGGACGATGCTGCCATCTGCTGAATATCTATCTGTTGTGATGACGTTCGTTACGAACAATTACTGAGAAACACTGCAGCTATTTAGTGTTATTGTTGCATAAACATTTAATCATATGATAATTTGATGATTAGAATGACTTGCCATCTTAACATTTTACTGCATTGTTCATTAATTATTGCTTTTATAATTGTTCATCATATTGTGGAATATTCAATTTTGGCTGATTGTTTATGCTGATAACGCCGTACACTGGTAACTGTAAGTATTGCGTATTATAGGCCTAGACGTATGTTACTGATCACTATTGCATATTGGCTGACACACTACAAATCATATCGCAAGGGTTCAAATTGTTAGTTTGGGGACAGATTTGTTTTTCACTGTCCTGATAGTTGCTATGTGACGATTGAAGTATTGATCGCTGATCACCGTGCTCTATTCTTTCGGTCACGTTACGTGCAGTTTGTGTGGGCTACTGAATACACTTTTTGCAAACTAGTAGTTGATTTCTGCAATTCTCATGGTCTTTCTTGACTACAAAAATTAACCAAAAATTAATTGATAATGTGGATTAATTTTTGGAAATTAATCGATTAAAAATTCTAATTGGTAGCAGCCCTCGAACTAACACTACGTCAGTAACTCACAGTGCAGCAATATAGGCATGTTGAAAGTTTATTGCAGTTTCTCATCAAGCAACTCCGGTAAAAAAATCAGTCACCGTCACAATGCAGCGATAAAAAAGTTTACATACATAAAGTTCGAATGCCATGAATACTGCAGTGCGAGATTCAAATCATGCAGTACGACAGAGCTCACTGAATAAAATGGCAGATCTGTTACTACGTATTAACACATCACACTGTATAATTCGTTATACTGTATAATTATGAGCACAAAATAATGGTTGAAAGCAAAAAATAAAACTGCCAGAAGACAACTTGCATTCTGATTATGGAATGTGATTATGGCAACAATAAAACAATAATGAAAGCATTTGCTGATGAACAAATATTATCAACACAACGAGCTGGACTGATTGCACTGGAGAGACGTGACGCGTGGCATAAATTACAGAAATCAATCTCATCTCTTGCCCAAAAATAAAACCAAATAATTTGGGTATTAAGCCAGTTCTTAAGCCAAATTCTGAGTTTCTGACCTTCTGATTTGCACAAAAAAAATGGCAGCCAAATTACCTTTTTTGACAAGAACAACACATGCAAGACTTGTAGAAGACCATAATTGGTTTGAACGTTTTCAGCTCAAAAGTCAAAAGTCACGTGGATGGCCGGTTTTCTAGTTAACGATGTAATTTTTACCTAGCTGTTGTGAAAATTAGACAAACTGGTTAAAATTCAGTAGTAATTAACACCAAATGTAAGCTACTGTGTTTTTATGGACAACCACGCATGTGAAAAATTAACATTAGCAAAAAAAACTGTTTACAACAAACAACATGCTGGCTAAGGCAACACATTAAATACTCATAGTGCAGAATAATTAATACACTCTGTATAATAGGCTACCAGGTACAGCATAAACACAACTGCTGTGTGGAAAATTTCCAATATTTAAACAACTTCAAAATAAGTCCAACATAATTTTCAGAGTTTACTGAGCAACGTTAAGTTCAGATTGCAATGTCTTAAAACTCGGCAGTTTTGTTTTTATGTTGCACCCTGTAGCCTATCTGACTGCAACATCAGATTAACTCAACAGCGAACAACGTAAATATCATCAAACGTTCAAATACTATCGTCGTAAAAATGGAAAATGTACAGTATTGCAACTTTAATAACAGTTAATGATGCACAACATGATGCATATGTTGCAAATTACATATACTCCCAATACACAAAGCGATGAAGAGACATATTTAAAAAGCAAAATTAGAAAGCCAAAGTGTGAAAAACTGCTAACTCAACAGATCGAAAGTAACAAATCTCAACTGCAAAACACTAACAAGCCAAACTGAAACAACGTCATACATTACGAGCAGGTAGACCTGGGTTTTTTAAATATTTGAGCCAAAATAACTGCCAGTCAAAGGGTTTGGAATGGTTTGCTAAAGGCTACAATACAAAATTCGATAACAGTACAAACAGTATTCTCTAACAAAAATCACACATCTGCTGATAATTGAGCAAAATAATGCTGGAATAAAATACAGAAGAGAAAATGGCAAAACACATATGCAGCGAGTTCATGATAATGTAACTCGATGTCAATGTAACTCAACTACTTAATACTACATAAATATTAAATCCCATGGTGTCCTTTGTGGAACCGATAATGCACAAGTGAGCAATCTGATACTGACAATCACCGTGTAATGTAACAATTTGGAGCATATGCGTTTTACACGGTAGTGCATTAACATAAATTATGTGAGGTGGACAATGAGTGTGCCTTACGTAATTCTGTCGTCTCTGTGCCAAAAATTATCAAATTTGTTGGAGATTTGACGAAGTTCTGACCAAAACAAGTTGGGTCAAATTTTTGGCACACCCTGTAGATGAGAGATCGACTTTGCATAGATCTTGCTTTGACAGCAAACAATGTCAAAAGCAGCTCTATGGCACAAGCTGCAGCAGAAACTGATAACATCCAAGGTACCCACTTCGACCGCATCAGCTAATTTAATTGTCTGCTAACAAATTTATGCCTTGGCTAAAACTGGGCAATTGTTTTTGTTTGGTTTAATTATTCACGCCAAAATAAACAGTTCACATTTTAAGCACATCTGCTTCAGAGAAATGTAACAGTAAGTTACTTTGTTTAACGCACTCAAAGACAGCAATAGGATGGACATCTCACTACCCCACATATACATGCAAGTTTCAACCTTCTGATGTGTTGTAAACTTCATCTGAGCGTAGGATACTGCATAACAAAAAGAGCATTCGCTGGACCCCTAAGCCAGCTAGCTCTAAATTTCACGGCCAGCTTAGCATTTTCGTGGCTTAAGACTCACCACAACCGTAATTTTGGACATTTTATTGGTATGCTTTCGCATGATATTTTACATGACTGACACTACACTGTGAGCAAGCCAGAGCTGAAAAAGTACAAAAAATAGTTACTGTGACATTTTGACCGAGTGTTGACAAATCAAAACTACATATCAATCACACTGCAGATGTAACTTCTATGGTGCTTTGTGGTTTTCTAGTGTTCACAAAGACCGATAGTAAAAAACATTTTCCTGACTAGGTGCGATTTTCTCCGTGACAGCTGCAACTTATCCCACAATTTTACAGTGGTAGCGGCTTAGCAAAATTTTCATGGCTGGTGACAGGCTAAATTGGCGGTTTAAGGGTCCAGCACTTACCAAGCAGTATCATCCTACTGGGTGGCATCCAGATAAATCGTACAAAGCCTCAGCTCTGCCAGAGAAAACTTGTGCTGGATTGTGGCATGCTTGCGCAATATCACTGAAATGTCCATATCATTAACAATTATTATTCTGCTAATCCTGCAAAGTCACTGACATGCCAATTATCTGCAGATATACCACCTACAAACACAGCTGGTGAATCTGTTTGTTAAATAAAGCCTGATGCATGGCAATTAACTCTGCTGCACACGGAGTTAAAACTTAGGACATCAATATACAAAGAATAGGAAATACAATGCTGTCTGGTGAACAACAAAGACTGTCTTTTTAACATGTGTTGTAAAGACATCTCTTTAAAACCAGTCAAATGTTACAGAACTTTGTCAGTGTCTGAGAATCGCTTCTACTGTATAACAGAATCAATATCGAATGGCCATATTTTGACTATGCTTTGGCTGATTAACAATGCCAAAAATAAGGCTATCTAAAAGTTAACAAGATGCCAAACGGAACTGAACGAATACAAGTGATAGGTCAATGCAGGATTAAATGCAGCAACAGGCCTCCAAATAATATATCAACAATTATTATCATTATTCACAATTACAGGTATAAATACGCAAAATTAATATTATTACAGTTGTTGAGAGGAATGTTGTAACGTGCGAAATGTTTAAAGCATGAATGGTGGCAGTGTAGTACAGCAATAATGCTCACTTGGACCAGTCAACAATAACGTTTGCCATGGTGACTAGTGAAATTCCCAGTGGGAGATTCCCAAATATCTCCCCGACATTCTTACCCTTGCTGCTATCAGTGGGAGGGATTGTATGAGGGCAAAATTCCTTCCTGCTAAATTTTAGCCTATTGAAAAATTTTCTATTCGTGCCAAAATATTTTTCCAAAAGTACAAAATTTGCAGCTGGATATCCCTTATTTGTTAGGAATACAGGCTAAACTGCAATTTTTAGCATCCATAATATTCCCGAACACCCTCGCCACACGTGGCTACGTACCCTGGAAGCAGATCTCCAGCCTCATAATCTTGGTCTCAACTCGGCTTGGAAATAAGCCCAGGATCGAGAACACTGGAAGCACCTCGTGGAAACTGCTACGCTCCAGCTCGGGGCATGCGCTTGATGATGATGATGATAATATTCTCGGTTGGAAATTTGCAGTTCTCTGTCGCAGAATTGCAACCTATCACCCGCCGCCCCTCCAACTTTTTAACCCACTACGCCGCTAGTTGCCATTAACCGATTAATGCACAGTAACAGTAAGATAAACCACAGGAGCAACAGCGCACCAATTTAAACTAATTATAAAATAATATTATGCCGCTATTATGCTACTAAACATCAGCGGTGCTGCCCAAACACAAAGCTCGCAATATTATAAATGGTTCTCCCCAACAAAATTTTCTTTCCCAACCGCAGATTTAAAACTCCTGTCACTGCTAGGCAAACGGTCACCATGGTCTGCAGTAGAATGCAATGCAATGACACAGACAACTCGACAAATGCTGAAGAAAGCAACTCCGGCAAATGAACGATGTTCAAACATAAACTAACTCATAAATGAAGACGCTCGCATAAGTGCAATAGAATGGAATAATATAAACCAAGCTCAAACAATGGTTAAACAACTCGCACTGTCACAGTATCCACCAAACAATGAAACAGAATACAAGTTTTTCTCTGCAAGTTTACAGCACAATTTTTCGCTCTGTGCTAAACAGTTAACAGAGTTGATGGCGACCAATTTCAGGAGTTGTGTTTCATAATATTCTACCATATGTGTATGAACGCCTTAACTGTGACAAAACTGCTGCAAAAGTGAGTGAGTGAGTAGGGTTTAACGTCCCACTCAACACATAATAGATCACTTTGGAGATGGCCTTTCCAGGCACATAAGCACATAAAATATAATGGAACAGAAAGTTTAACCTTTACAATTATGAAATGGCTGCAGGAGATTGATAGAAGTTTGCATCAACAGCAAATGTAATCAAGAGACATGCCTCACGTGACAGCGGTGTCGTGGGTAAAATGTGTGGAGGAAGAAGTTGAAAGTTACAATTTTCAGACAGACAAATACTGGTTTAAGACACAGTAAAAGGGGTGCTGAAAATTCCAGCTGTGCCGATAAATTTCCAACAAATGTGGCATTCTACCGCAAATTTTGCATTCTTAGCCAGAAGTTTTCTAAAAATAATAAAATTTTTGGACAAAACAAAATTCAGAGGATAAATACCCCACACGACACCACTGTCATGTGCCACAAATCGACAACGTACAATTATATTATCACTCGCTGTTAAACACAACTTCAATTAATTACACTGACTAGCTATTGGTGGATTGCGGTCGTAAGAAAAACAACATAACAAAAATCACACGCAAATTATGCAGCTTTATAACACGGAAATAACGCACGGGGGGGAGCAGGGTGAACTGTGAATTATAATACAGAGAATATAATACAATATAATTATAATACAGAGAGCTAGGGAAGTTGATTTCGCTGACTGCGTCGCACGGCATCTGCTCGCCGGTACGGCTCCCCGGTCTTTAGACCTACAATAAGCAGCCACAATACTCTAATCTAAGCGATCACTATGACTATTCACATTTCATTGGATCGGTTTTTGGGGGGCTAAACACCATTCTTCAACAAGGGCCATATTAGGCGTGTGTGGTTTTTACGTGCGAGAGCTAGAATTGCTAACCATAGCGCATACTAGCTACGGTAATTCTGTCCGTCTGTCTGTCTTGGTGTCACGACTCAGTACCATTCTAAGACCAGGTGAGATGGAGACTTGGAGTTTTCAACATATGACAGCTTAGAATCTCTAGCATTTTGTGACAAAATTTCATGCCGCTGGGTGAAGGGAGTCCCCACGAACGAAGGGGAGAAAGAGGAGCACCCCCATTAAAAAGGCGTTATTTTACCGCTATTGGCTCGTTTAACGTGAAAATGGTCGCAGATAGGCACAGACGTGCTGTTCATCATAACAAGCACTGGCAACGAGCTTCTTAGAAATGTCAACATCAATGACCTTGAATGGCCTTGAATCGTAAAAAATAGGGGTTTTGTGATTTCTGGGCAATTTTTGGCTGCAAAAGAGTGACAAAACGGATGGAGATAGACCAACATTACCTGTGAACAGGAACTGCTATAGGCTCTCACGAGTTTCCTGAGTTTCAGATTTCTTGTTAAAATATGACTTTGGTTCAGTTTTGAAAAAAATAATGCAGGAAGCCGAGAAAACAGCTCGCGAGGTCAGTCTTTTTGTGGGTGACGTCACTGTGTTGACTCGTATAAATCGGAGGCTGTGATATTTTGCACGCACGATTTCCCTAAACGCTGATAGCTGTTTAATTTTTTTCACCGAATTCACCGAAGCTATGAGTATTGCTGATGGCATGAGTAAGCACAGGCAAAAAGCCATATAACGCTTACTATCACAAATAACTATTTAAATTAACTTAATTAGTTGATAGCTTAAATGCAGTTAATCTGTCACCTAAAACCATCCAGTATCTATCGTGTCATCGTGTATAGTTACCTTGGAGAATGTTTTCAAGTGTTCCATCCTGGACGTCTTCGCGTTTCAGCTTCTTGTCATTAACGTGAGCCCCTCGAGCACGTCGACCGTCCGCTCCCAACACCTACACACCGTGACACACGATGGCATTTTCTTCTACGCAATGACTTAATACCTGCGACACACAATATATTTTGTTCTGCGGCAGTGCAGCCGGTCACCGAACCTCTTCAACGTGACGACTAGTGATTGCAATCACAGGATTGAATTTTCAATCCCGGGATCCAAGATTAAGACATTTGTAATCCCGAGACACTGGGATTCAGTTTTCCAAATTAGGCTTACAGATTGGTCATTATTTTAGTATCCCCAATAGACTTGTTTCATGCACAGGATATAGTAGGCTCGTGCAAATGGTATTTGGGAGTGAGAATTACTGTCACAATATAAAGAAATGAAGTAATCGGCTGATAAACGGCTGACCTTGTCTCCTCGGACTGATGGAGCAGTCTTCTGCTCTTGTTGCTGTCTACGTATTCTTTCTTGTTCAACCAGAGCTTGCTGTCCAATCACAGACCACACACACACACACACACCAGGTGAGTTCATGTTTCCTCAAAAAGTAGGATTAACACTTCAGTCAACACTTTCTCTTAGAATAAATACCAACATAACTGCAGACATGAACCAAAGTCTAACTTTGGTGTTGCCTTTGTCCTTAGAACCACCATTTGCATTTGCAATTATCTACTAAATAAAAAGAAAAGATAATCAAAAATGGCAGGTAACATCAGTTAATACAAACATTAGACATAAATTAATTAAAACCAGATAACTGCAATGCAAATAAATACCGGGTATGCATTTTTTACTCCTCAGGGTTTAGAAATTTTCTCATTGGTTTTCAGTTCACTTTTTGTATTGCAAAAAAGTTAATCAGAACTGGTTCTTAGCAGATGTCAAATTAAGAGAAATGGATTAGAATTAAGATAGTCCTGCTTCTCGACGAAACATAAACTCTTGTACTGTCAGACTATGCATAGCAAACAGACGGCTGGTGGAATTATTCTGTTCATTTGTAGTGCTGCAATTGCATGTTCTGGCTGGGGACTAGATGCCTGCATCTACCCTTCTCTAGAAGGTAAGCAATCCCATTTGGACTCCACAAGCATACATCTGCCAAACTGAATCTAAATACGTTCAATGGTTTAAATGAAAGATGACGACAGACTCCGTCTATTAATACGAACAGTTTGTATGGCGTCATAAGACGGCTAATCATTACAGCACTTGACTACTACTGTGAATTAACAATTAAGCTTGCAAGATGCAGACACACTCGGATTCACTCGTATAAAGATCATATCACCAAACTTGACCCACTTTCAACTGCAAAAACATAAGTTCTGCTTTTTCACAGTTTACAAAACAACAAAAAAACAATCCCCACAAACTTATGTATATTAGCAAAAGCAGTACGAATTTGAGCCACACTTTTACATTTGCTATACAAGTATCGACGCAATATATGCGACAAATTTCATGTTTAAAACTGATGGAGTGTCAGACTTACAATCAAGAGGTCACAGGTTCAAGTCTCAGTTTGATTGCTATCAAGTGGTTACAACTTGGATGGGTGATTGTCTGCAGATAAGTACACTATCTCGGAATATAATTAACAGCAAAATCAACTCAGCCTTCTGTCCCTACAGGGTAGGTAAATTGAGTACCAACCTGTCTGGCTAGGGTTAAGGTGAGATGTGTTCACCTGTGTCAAGTGGCAGCTAACACTGCATAATCTCATATAGTAGGTGATGACCAGCTCTGTGATATGTTTCCTATCAAGAGCTATAAACCACCTATACCTTTACCATAACCTTTGTGTGACAGATATCGTGCAAACCTTGAATGCTTTGATGAAACGAACAAACAAACTGAAGAACGTTGTCGGTGGCAGAGTTCGCGGGTTTTCCCCGTAATACTCAACGACTTCAGCATACAACTCCTGAACAAATGAAAGTTGATGGTAATGATAAAGATTTACATACAAACTGAGGCCTGTCAGAGTGAGGTCTCAGCCCCCTCCCCTTGAGGGGCGAGAGTTAAGCCCAAGTCAGACGGACGGATGGCCGGTTCCTTTCACCGACAAGTTCAGTATGCCAGAAGTTCCAGTAACAGAGCCTACTGTTTGACCGAACTCAATGCTTCTTCCCCAGCGGTAGCCGTAACGATCAACCCCAAGCAAGGATGGCCAGGCTGAGTTAGTCTAATATCAGTACTAACCCAGCTCAACACAGAGTAACTTCATCGATGCATGCACCAAACTGAACCAGTCTCTCTAACTATTACTGAAATTAAGGAAATAAAGTTGTAATAATGAAAATAATAAACTAGAAATTTGGGGCAGAGCCCAACGTGAGGCAGCCCAGCACCATAAGTCTGGTTGGCAGAAAAATTTAGTGACCCAAATTTTGGGATCAAATTATAAAGCACAAAATGTAATAATGGTAAAATGCGCTGCATCCAAAACTGCTCAACAGATCTCCCTGAAATTTGGCCTCAATTCCTTCCATGTAAGGGTTGTTCTTCCCCTAATTTTGACCCTGGTCTGCTCCAATTTCAGAGAAATAAAAATTTAAAAATTATAAGTAAAAAACCAAACGACAAAGCAAAAACATAATGCCTCCCATTACAAGTACACAGTAATGCCAACTTCCCATCACTAACCAACGGGCAGCCCAATACATAACCTGCTAAACGGCACAGTTCTAATATTTTCGGCAGTGATTGTAGGTGAAACTCACTCAGCTGGCGCAGTCTGCACCTCTCAGTTGAATTATTTAAATATAGCAAAAACGAAACACTCCTGCACATTGTGCTGCGTACAGATGCACAAACGGATATATACCTGGGTTTTCTGTGAAGTTTTTGTTGTCAGAAACTTTAACTTTTTATTAGTATGGATCATTTGTTGACACATACACAGTTTTCGTCTGCTGATGCGTCTTCACCTACAGCGTGGCGTTTTTCGGCACTGTGCCTTTTGCGTCAATTGTGCGCTAGCGTACGCAGGTTATGTTTAATGATAATGAAATGAATAATAATTCTACTGGCAATAATTCCACTGAAGTAACCTGAGCTTTCTTGCAGTCTGTGTTGAGTTTCTTCATCTGATCCTCAGCCGTAGCAAGGAAACTCTCAAGAGTTTCAGCCCCCGATGCGTTGCACTCGCGACTTGCCTCAAGCTCCCGACGTGTCGCTTCGATCCCATTCTCCAGTTCAGACACGTCTGCTGCCACGTTCTCCAGTGACACTGAAAAACATTGACACCAGGCGGCTTGCAATCAAAACTGGTTTCCTGACAAAACCTTGACAGTGATATTATCATCATCATCATCGTTTGTTACATGATTTAATTCTATGTTACAAATATTGTTTTCGGTTTGATTAATGTTCAGTGTGACGAGTTTTTTTGCTTTCAGTATCCTCAGTACACGTGGCCACCCATACAAATTTGTAAAAGCATCTTGTTCTACCAGCTGTCATTCACAGTTTTTTAATCAGCGTATAGTTAATATTTGGAATAGTTTACCTCATATAGTAGATTTTACTTCTTTAACTTCCTTCAAGAGGACTATTAATAATGTTGATTACTCTGATTTTCTCAAGGTTTTTTGATTTTAATTTTATTATTCAGTACTGGTTGTTCATATTTGCTCTGTCTTATTATACCGTGCTACTTTTTGTTATATGGGC